>Ga0209431_10001694_pt1 | contig 18138 bp, 12 predicted proteins | sample RifCSP13_3_FD_184021 | JGI IMG/M metagenome (GOLD analysis project Ga0209431, IMG submission 184021) | Soil microbial communities from Rifle, Colorado - Rifle CSP2_sed 13_3 (SPAdes) (version 2) | ecosystem: Environmental > Terrestrial > Deep subsurface > Rock core/Sediment | place: Rifle...
TTTTCAAGCGATGTTTTGATATGACTTTCCAAATTTTTCATTTCTACATTTTATTTGCCTCCTCCTAAATCCTTCTACTCAAGGAGAAGGATTTTTGCCTCGCCCTTTAAGGAGAGGGGTTGGGGGTTAGGTTTTATTCCTGATACACTTTTATTTTTTTTTCTAATGCTTTTTTTAAATTCTTTTTTGCTTTTGACAAATTTGATTTTGTTGTTCCCACTGTGACTCCAAGTTGTTCTGCAATTTCTTTGTGCGAAAATCCATCCACCACAAACATATTAAATACGGTGCGGTAAGAGGTTGGTAATTGCTGAACTGCTTCCATAATTTCATTTGCACTGATGTTTGAATACTCGTTATTATCTTCTTCTGTTATTTCTTCCGCATTCTCTGCAGCATAATCTGAATCAGCGTATTGAATTGCATGTTTGCTTTTCCTGATAAAATCAATGGCTGTGTTTACTATTATTTTTCTAATCCATCCTTCAAAAGAGCCGCTGCCTCCGTATTGTTTTATGTTTGCGAACACTTTCATAAATCCATCCTGCAAAATATCACGCGCCTCTTCCCTGTCTTTTGAGTATCTCATGCAGGCACCCAGCATCTTTCCGTAAAATTTCTCGTAGATAATCTGCTGGCATTTGCGGTCACTCTTCACACAACCTTCAATAATTTCAAATAACGGTTCGTTGTACTCTTGACTGTTCATCTGCTCAGTATTGATATGACGTAGGATTTATAATTGGTTGCCTGTCCGAATCATTTTTTTTATGATAGCAGACAGATCTAGTAATTGAAAGTTTTTTTTCCTTTGTTTTAACGTGCTCAAAGGACGTAAATACATTAGTAAGAAACAAGTTTTTGGAGGTTTTTTTCTCAAAGAAATATAAAATTGAAGAGAAAAGAGGTGGCTCACTTAAAAAAAGGTGATTAACATGCCAGTGGGCAGGTGGGTACTATACACGATGTTAAGAATTAATTCTTATCCATGTTTAGCTGGACATAGATTTGTTTACTCACGGTAGCGGTAAGCGGCTTTGTCTTTTATCAGTGTGTGAAACACAGCGTTTCATCTCTGTTCATGACTGTATCACTTAGGAGTGCCAGTATGATTTAGAAAAAGGAGAGGGTACTATACCTTTTATGTAACCCTAACCGGTCTTCAGCGCAAATAATTCTTTCTATAAAACGATCTTAATGTTTCTTCTGAAGTTTAGATAATTCCCTGAATAATTCTTTTTCTTTTTCAGAAAGACCGGTGGGAATTTTCACCTGATAGGTTATGTACAGATCACCAAACTCAGCTTCTCTTTTGTAAACAGGAAAACCTTTTCCTTTCAGTTTTACTTTTGTTCCGCTTTGTGTTTCCGGTTTAACGGTGAGTTTAACTTTTCCGTCAAATGTATCTATGGTAATTTCTCCTCCAAGCACAGCCGTGTAAAAATCCAGATCAACATCTGAGTAAAGGTTGTTTCCTTCCCGTTTAAATTTTGTGTGATTGGTAATATTAAAGGTGATATAAAGATCTCCACTTGGTCCACTATTTGCTCCATCAGCGCCATGCCCAGGAATTTTTATGGTTTGACCGTTTTCCACGCCTGCGGGAATAGTGAGGCGAATGCTTCTGCCGTTAACAGTTAATGTTCGCTTGTGAGTTGCGTAAACCTCTTTTAAGTCAAGATGCAGTTCCGCATTAAGATCCTGTCCTTTGAATTTAGTTTGCCTTCCTCTTCTGCTGCCTGATCCACCTCCAAACATAGATTCAAAGAAATCAGAAAAATCATGTTCAGATGTATCCGAGTATTGCTGTCTGCTAGAAAATCCTCCGAATGGCTGCTGGCGTTGTCCTCCGGCTCTTTCAAATTCCTTGGCATGTTTCCAGTCCTTGCCGTATTTATCGTATTGTTTTCTTTTTTCAGGATCGCCTAAGACTTCATTCGCTTCATTGATCTCTTGAAATTTCTTTTTTGCAGAAGTATCCTTTTGGTTCAGATCCGGATGGTGCTTTCTTGCGAGCTTGCGAAAAGCTTTTTTAATATCGCTGTCGCTTGCGTTTTTATTCAGTTCCAATATTTTATAGTAATCAATATATTCCATTTACGTATTTATCATTGTTGTCATTCGACATTTTGTTTATTAACTTGTTTGCCCATTGTCAGGCAAATGTAAATTAAAAGCACTCGTCTCAGCCACGCGCAAGAAGGGAAAATGAAAATAAAAAATGATTGAAGAATACTCTTCTTACATTTTACGTCAGCTTCTGATACGTCTGCCACCAGCGATCGGGCACTTCTTCTTTGGTAGCTTCCAGATAATCATTGTAGGAGCAGGGAACGAGGCACTGGCGCTCATATTTAAATTTCTTTTGTGTGGGGTACGGTACTTCCATCCACCAGCGGTCGGAGCGTTTGGATTTGTAAAACACAATTTCGTTTTTGTTTTCTTTGATGGATACGCGGTATTTGAGGTAATCTGATTTCTTGCGGAAGGGAAAATCCTGGAATCGTTTGTAATAGCCGTCAATGAAATACCAAATCATCTGCGCGAGAAGATGTGCGGTTTGCCCGCGTTTATCTTTCGCTGGATTCATTTCAAAAAACCCGATGGCTCCGAGTTTATCACTGAGACCTGCGTAGCGAGTTATCTGGCAGGCCTCTTCTCCATAAAATCCGTTGGGTGATGCGTTGTTGTTACCAGGCGCATCGCTCATTCTTATTGCAGACATATCAAACGAAAGCAAATCAGCATGGCGCACGATGGGTTCTACTTCTTCCATGGCATCGCGGACCACTCCCAAACGATATGCGTCAAAATAAAGTTTGTGGAAAAGTTCAATTTCTTTTTGCTGAACAAAATAGGTCTGATAACCGATGTTGCTGTAATTAAAAAGTATGTTTGGCTGGTGAAGAATTATTTTTCCGAGATAGGCAGAAGAATTAAATTCAGAATCAGGACCGCCAATATCAAACTTTGCATCTACATCTACAAGGTTAATGGTAGGTTCGATTTTATCAAATGCTTTGTACATAGGGAACGTCAAATCCTGCCCGCCACCGATAACGATGGGAACAATTTTATTTTTTATCAGTTGGTGGCAAACCGAAGTGAGCGCGAAATAAGAATCCTTCACGGCATGCCCTTGTTTGATATTTCCCAAATCCACAATTCTTGGCTTGTAACTTCCCTTGAAAAGATTGTATAAATACGGACGCATGGCGTTTGCTGCTCCTCCGCAACCTTCATTATTCACTGCTCTTCTCTCCTCCTCTACTCCAATGATGGCGAGATGAACGCCTTTGAGTTCAGGAAAAGGTTTTCCGTCAACAAATTTTCGGATAGAAGTGCCGAGGGTATTTTCAGGAAATGAATTTTCTTCTTCTATATTTACAGGAGAAAGGAATTCTGAGATGTCTTCCATAAAGTTTTTCTTAGTGGGCTTTGCGAAATGTTTTGTGTTCTTTGTGGTTAAGTTTTTTTACCACAAAGAGCACGAAGGAAAATCACACAAAGAGCACAAAGCGAAATTAAGAAGCAAATAAATAAAAATGAAACGAAGCAATCTCAGTTATCAACAGAGTTTTGAAAAGAGGAGCGCTATCGAATATCAGTGCTACTGTATCAGCATCTTTCCAGTCGCTATTTCTTCATCTGGAGATAGGAGCTTGTAGAAATAAATGCCACCAGGCACATTCAGGTTTATGCTCTCCTGTTTACTGTTTACGGTTTTATGATAAACAACCTCTCCGAGTGTATTATAAATTTCAACATCATATACTGTGAGCTTTAAACTGTAAACTGTAAACTGACCGTTAGATGCGGGAAAGTTTTGTCAAGATGCTTAATAGTCAGAAATAGATGCTCAATAGTCCAGTGAAGATCCGTTATAGTGCGGTCAAGATTGGCGAAAGTACTGTCCATGTGCGAAATAGTCGGGAAAAGATGGGCTATAGTAGAGTCAAGGTGTTCAAAAGTACAGTCAAGATGCGCTATAGTAGAGTCAAGATGTTCTATAGTAGAGGCAGACCCCGCAAAAGTGCGGGGCAGGTGCGCTATAGTATGGTCAAGATATGACAAAGTACGGTCAGACCCCGCAATGCTGCGGGGCAGGTATGACATAGTGTCAACAAGATTGGCTATCGTAGAGGCAAGATGGGCTATAGTACGGTCAAGATTGGGTAAAGTATGGTCAAGATGGGGTAAAGTACGGTCAAGATGGGGTAAAGTATGGTCAAGATGGGGTAAAGTGGTGTTTTTTCGTTAAAAATGACATCCACCGCCAGCCCCCTCCTTACCTCCCCCATTTGGGGAGGAATTATCCCAATTAGGGAGGGGAAAAATCAGGCGGGTGGGTTTGCGGGTGCTTGGAAGATGAAGTTTTTGATGATGGAGTCGCCTTTTTTGAGTAGAAAGGGTGGTGTTGTTTGTTGTGTTCCGTCTGTATCGGTGGCGGTGAGGGTGATGGTTGCGGGGGCAGTGTCGGGTTTAACAATAAATAATCCGTCAACATCGGTGTTTGTTTGAACTGGCTGCTCGTTGATTTTTATATTGACATTGTATTTTGGTTGTCCATCGGGTGTGGTGCATTTTCCTTTGCAGTTGGTTGAACCTTTTCCGAGGTCAATAATTACTCGTGCTTTTTCGTAATCGCTTAGATAATGTTTGTTGCCGTTTGTTTTGAAAGAAACTGAAACGGGGTCGAGGGTTTGGTTGAGAACTTCATTTGCTTCTTTGAAAAGTGTTACGAGTTCTTCGGTGAGTGATGCGCGGTGTGTGATTGCGATGCGTGGGTTTGCGAGCACTGCAAGATAATTGTTGATGTCGGTTTGCCAACTGTTGACGGTGGCGGGTGTTATTCCGTAATCGCTTAGTGAGCCGACTATATTATTTATGATGTTGAGTAATGTTTGCGCGTCTGGTCCGATTTGGTCATCGTTTTTTTCGCGGAGTTCGGTGAGGGAGAGATCCATTTGTGCTTTTAATTCTTCTCCGCTGGTGCCGAGGGAATGGGCATACGCTTTTGTGGGGCTGATGTGTGAATGTGTGCTTTGGACGAGGGCTTCCTGCAATTGATTTTTTCCTGTGGTTACGCCTGAGGTGGCGAGGTCGGCTTCGCCTGAGGTGGTTTGGATGGCGGTGTATTTTACTTTGAGGGCGAGGATTCCGTTTTTGAATGCAACGAGCAGGTCGGTGATTGCTTGGAATTTTGATGCGTGTCTCAGCACTGTGCTGAACATATTGAGGTGGTTGAATTGGGTGTTGTCCATAGTGAGTAATGATTAATGATTAATTCAAATGCAACGCGAAAGTAGGAAATTTATTGTATGATAATTTTTTGAGTGTAAATATTTCCTTCTGAAATAACTTTTAGGAAGTAGATGCCTTTGGGATGGGTGGATAAATCAATGGTTGAATGGTTAAATGGTTGAATGGTTAAATGGTAAATTTCTTGTCCGATTATATTTGTAATTCTTATTGAAGAAATTTTTTCTGTGGATGTGATTGTGAAAATTCCGGTGGTGGGGTTGGGGTAGATGGAGATTTGTGAAGAAGAATTAGTTTCATTCACTGCGCTTGTATTGCCGCAGGTGTCTGTAAAACTGCCGCCTGTCCATTGGGCGATGTAGTTCATGGTGTCGGTATCAATAAGTTTTCCGCAAGCAATGTAAAGTTCGTTATTGTAAACTGCCACTGAACTTAAACCATAATTGAAGGTAGTTCCAAGACTGCACCATTTAGTGCTATCCCAATAGGCAATGCGAGATGCATAAATACCTCCAATGCTATCAAAAGTGCCAACTACATATAAATTATTATTAAATATTGTCATATCAAAAATTTGAGCACAGCCGAGACATATATAAGAAGTACCTCCTGCTACATCCGACCATGTGCTTCCGTTCCATTTTGCTATGGTATTGCCGGGATTTCCCGAATATTCGTATTGCGAAAAAGAGCCGGCAACATAGAGTTCATTTTTATAAACAATCAATTTATTAACCTGAGCCATCGCACCAAAAATTCCGTTGCCCACAGCGTACCAATTTGCTCCATCATATCTATACATCTCGCCATATAATGTATCATCAATATTTCCTCCTATATATAAATCGCCATTGTACATAGCCATAGAAGTTATAATGGCAGGATTTTGTTGACCATAAGGAAAATTTATGGTTGACCATGCGCTGCCATTCCATTTTGCTATACTATTTGCCGGAATGCCTGCAATTGTATCAAAGATGCCGGATACATATAATTCATTATTATATACCATTAAATCGAGAATTGCTCCGTTGCCTGTTGGAAACGGTTGAATGGGTAATGAGTCCCATTTAACGCCATCCCATTTTGCAAGACCGGGCGACCAAACAGTGCCTCCCTGAACATAAAGAAAACCTCCGCCCACATAAAATTCACTATTATACCAACAAAAATCTTTAGCGTTACTACTGATTCCCGTTGCTAAAGCAGACCATGCAGTATCATTCCACTTTGCAATCCTGTTTACATTTGTGCCTCCTGCGGTGCTAAATGCACCGGTTGCATATAACACATCAGAAACACTGTCAGCGTATAATTTCTCCACCCAAAAATTCATTCCTCCACCTACTCCCTGCCAGTTTTGGGAATTGGCAAAAAGGGTAATTAAAAAAAGCAGGGACGATAAGAATGTTTTCATTTGCATAGTTATAAAATCTTTATCAATTTACCGGATATTATTTTGCTACCTTCTTTCACCTGAATAAAATACATGCCTTCGCTCCATCCGTTTACATTTATGTTTTTCTTTTTTATTCCGGGATTTCGTGACTTTTCTTTTTCTGTAAACACTTGCTGCCCTAAATTATTGTACGCGGTTATGTAAATATCTTCGCTGCCTTGGGAATTGAACTCGACTGTTATTTGCTGATTCGCAGGGTTTGGGTATATGTTTAGCGATTCGTCATTGTCAGAAAGTTCTGCAATTCCATTAGGCGCAGCAGAGATATTGAATTGGCAAATGAATCCATCCTTTGATGCCGTGCTTAATGCTGCATTTTCACATTTGTACCAAACGCTTGTCACCGGAATTTGCGGGGTAACAGCATAATTAACCTGCATACTGTTTGACCCTCCAACAAGATATAGCCACTGATTGCCTGAAATTGAAATTGAAGCGCCATCTTCATAAAAGGGTCCTCCGAAACCCGAACCCCATGTATATTTAAGCGAAGAAGTGAACATGGCAAGATATGTTTCAGAATTCTGAGGAGAAAAATTAGAACTACATGGGCCATTCCACCATTGAGGAAATACTGATGGAGGATATGCTAATTGGTCAAATCCAGCAGTCGGGCTACTACCGTAGCATGAGTAGGTGATGCCCATAAAATACACGTTGTCGTGACCGTCAATAGCCACATCTATTCCTTCATCATCGGCTATAGCCGCTTTCCCCACACTTGCTCCGCTATAATAGGTAGCCCATACGCGAAGGTCTTTGGAATCAAATTTAAAAAGCATTGGGTCGGTATTAGCATAATTCCCTCCGTTAAAAGTATTATCAAAATATGCTCCGCCTAACGCATCCTTCAGTGGCAGGTCATTGCTTTTTGTGAACCCTGTGGCATACATATTTCCTTTACTGTCCACTGCGATTCCCTGCCCTGTTTCATCGGAAGAACCACCATAATAGGTGCACCATGTTAAATCATCGGTCATAGTAAATTTTGCAAAGAAAGCATCGCTGTTTCCATTCAGTGTGCTGTCTCGATACCCACCCAGGATATTTCTATTGGGCAGATTATTATCCTTAACTACTCCTGTGACATAAAAATTGGCAGCGTTTGCGGTTAAAGCAGTGGCTTCTCCTCCCAAAAAAGTTGACCATATCAATGAATCCTGGGAATTAAATTTAAGAATGATACCTCCATATTGTTGACCGAATGTGGTGTTTTGATTGTAAGCGCCTAATTGCCCCTGCATGACTTCGGATGAATCAGCCATACCAACAATAATCGTATTTCCGCCAATAACTTTTACATCATTGAATTTTTCCAATCCACTTAGTCCATATAAAGTAGACCAAACCAAACCAGTTGAAGTCAGCCTGATAATGAATCCATCCACGCCACCTACATAAGTTTGCGCATATTGAACTCCTGTGTTTGTTGGCGGTGGAAAATCACTGCTGCCGGTGTATCCGACAACTGTTACTCCGTTTCCGCTTACTGTAATCCCAAGCGCTTCATCATTAGATGAACCGCCATAATATGTTGCCGATGTTCTTACTCCTGTAGCAAGAAACTTTAAGATTGTAGCTGTTCTATCTCCCCAAGTATTTGATTGACCCCCTGTAACGGGAAACACATTGCTTTCGTCATATCCCGCAACAAATAATTCACCTGCGGCATTGGTAGCGGAACAATTAATCTGGTCGTGATATGGTGCACCATAGAACGTACTCCATCTTAAATTATCCATAGAGGAATAAGTATTGCAGTAAACATGCCCCCTATCCACCTGAATAAAGAGGGGCATGTTTGCGGGATAGTTGCGAATGTCAAATTTTACCTGAGTGGACGAGAGTTGAATGAACTCCGCCTGCCAGGGCATGGGAACTATTTGACCAGCGGGATTTATCTGATAGGCATGGGCGGGGTCAAAGTTTAATGTGCCGAGAGAGGTAACAACATCTAAGCCACCGCTGGCTGTTACATTCACTGAGTTTGCACCTGCAAAGTTGAGAACAATGTTATCGGCATTGCCTCCGGGCTTTACAATAAAATAAAATTTTATGCCCGTATTGTTGCTGTAAAACTGCATATCAATGTTGGGATAAACATCGTTTTGCACAGCACGAGAAAATCCTTTGTTGCCTGTTACTCCCTTTGGGATGTGCGCGAGATAGTAATTTAATACGTCAGGAACTTTTTCTGTTTTGAATGTGCGGGTGGGGTTTGCTCCCACTAAAGTCATGTCCACACGGTGCAAGGTATCTACGGTAGTGGCAATAGTATCTATTGAGGCATACACATAAGAAACAAAATCATTTGCTATGTAAACGGCAGGTGAAGAATTTGCGGTGTAGAGTTTTATATCAGGGCGGGGGTTGCCGTTTACATCTACTAACTGCCCGCGATTTTGATAATACGCATGGCTCATGGCTGGTAATTCCAACCCGAAATCTTTTGGGATGATTACATTAACATTCTCTACGCATAAATTAAAAGTGGAGGGAGTAGTGCTGCCGTTGGTGGTGCAGTTTACTTTGGGGCATTGAGGACCTATCACTGATGTTGTTCGCAAGGCACGTATATAATAGGTAGTGCCTACTGTTAAACCGGAAGCATCAAGGTCAATGGCAAGGGTGTCGGCTTTATTTACAAAAGGCAGTTCGTCATCGGCAATGGGCGTGAGATTGCTGCATGTGCCACCGTACAATGCAAGGTTGTGAATGTGCGGGGCATTTACTCCGAAAATATTTTGATTGATGAGCATGATGGATACATCAGCGCTTTGCGCTGTGAATGAAAACCATATTTGATCTCCAGAGGAAGAAGTGGTATGGGTTGTGAAGTTGCAAGTGTTTGCGGGAGTAATAGGAAGTGCCGTGCCACAGGTGCAGGAGCATTGGGCTTTTAAATTTGCATTGCAAAACAAAACTGCCACGATGAGTGAGTAAATTTTTTTCATGGTGAGATGATTTAAGTTTATTAATCTAAAATGAGGGGGTAAAGGTTGGTAATGAATTTTGATTAGTCAAGGCTTTGTCAATATATTCGGCAGATTCATTAAAATCATCTGCGAATGAATGATTTTTAACGACCAAGTTTCTTCAATAATTCATGATTGCAGAGAATAATTTTTCGATTCGTTCTTCATTCTCCTTTATCTTTTTTTCATTCAGTGGTTCTTTTCGTATTTTTTTTCTTGATACATCTTCTGCTTTGTATGTTATATTTTGGTTTTGATAGAAATTTATTTCTTCCCATAGTATTGTTATTCGTGTTTTCATGTGAATACTTTTTTGAGGTGGAATAAAAAAACAGCGTGGGACATTCAGCCCATCTGCTTAGAAGTACCGCAAAGCACTCGTTACACAGACAAACCAAAAGCCCACGCCTTTCGTGAGCGTTTGAATCTATCCTCGTGTAACTGAAAATTTGCGGTTTCCTAAGCGAGAATATCTAACGCTATATTTTATTTATTAAAATCTATTACATATTTTTTTGTTATTGTGTTCAAAGGTATGGAATGTTTTTTATTTGCAGGATTATAGCAAAAGCAAATGTGGTGCACTCAATAATCAAAAATTAAAAAGAATGCACCTCTTTTGATTTTGCGCTTACGATAAGAAGGTGGTTAGGTTACAAATTATTCAATAATAATTTTCCCTGAGCCAATCATTTCATCATTTGACTGCAATTTGTAGAAATAAAATCCGCTTGCGAGGTTGCCCCGTGTAATCGGTAATCGGTAACAAGTAATCGGTAACCGCATCATTTCTCTTCCGTAAACATCATACATCACAAATACAGCATCCCCCTTCGCTCCCTTTATTAAGGGGAAATTAATTTCTAGGGTTGCTGAGGTGCTGAAAGGATTCGGATAAACGAGAACTGAAGTTTCATTTTCATTTTCTGCAACTGCGTTATTGAGAAGATAAGCGAAGGCAATAGTATATTCTCCGGGCAAGAGCGAATCAATTTTTATTGTGCCTGTCTTGTCGGTGAGATTGCCCATGGTTTTAGTGTAATAAGGAAACCAGTTCCACTCATCAGCAGCATCTTTGCGGTACATAAGAACAATGCTGTCTTCCTGATTGGTGGCGGTGATAAGCTGATGGTCGAGGTAATAGTTCCCTCCGCTTGTTCCTGTTGTTCTTCCATCGTAGGTAATAGTTCCGGTTGCATCAAAAAGAGCCGGAAATAATCCGCTTACTTTCCAATAGTGATAAGGAGAAAGTTTGTAATCAGGGTTTGGTGTTTTGAAAGAATCGGGCGCAGCCCAGTTGTGTTCTACAAGAACGAAAGCAGAATCGCCCGGTGTGATTGCCAGCACGCTGATTTGCATTCTGCCGTTTGCCGTAGTGCCAAAGGAAGTTCCGGTTGTTTTTATCTTTTTTGTATCCGAAGTAATTGCATCAGAAATTTTTTCGTTGAGGTCCACTCCGACAAAGGCGGGATTGAAGGGAATGGTAACCGTTGCAGTTGTGTTTTGTCCTGATACGTTTATTGTTTTCGCAACTTCGTTCCAGCTTGCATCTTTGAAAGTGATTTCGAGCGGAACATTGTTGAAGAAAGAAGGCGCTCCATCCAGTTTCTGTTTGATATAAATTGTTACGTCATAATTTCCACCGTTGGGAAAAGAAGTGAAAGAGTCAACGGAGAAGTGAGGCCAGCCACCGTTGAACACCCATCCGCTGAAAAAATCTGTCATGTTCACGCCTGTTGCCGTGGTCATGAAATCGCGGAACTTGGCGCTGTTGATATCGGTGAACTGATGATTTGCCAACACATATTTCAGCCCGAGAAAGAAAAGAGAATCGCCCAGGTAACCGCGCATGGTGTGAGCCACATCAGAACCTTTCAGATAAACGTGGTCGCCATAGGTGAGGGAACCGGGTATTCCTGAAATTGCTCTGTATCCACCTTCGCGAATGTGCACGTAATGAACCATATCATCGTGATTGGCGCGGACTTGATTTTTGTAAGCGGTTATTCCGTTCACCCATTCTTCAAAAATGTATTCTGAAAACACCGCCATGCCTTCGTTAATCCACATATCTTCTTGCTTATCGCAGGTGGCGAGGTCGCCCCACCAGTGATGAGAAAACTCGTGCGCCATGATGTCCTGATACGTGAGATTTCCGAGCGCAGCAATGCGCGGATAAGCAATGTTGGTGGCGTGTTCCATGGCTCCGGAAGAAAAGGGAACGAGCGAGTAGCCCACTTTGTTCCACAAGAAAGAACCGTAACGATTTTCATAAGCGGCAAAAGCGCCAGCAAGATTGACGAAAGAGTTTTTCATGTTTGCGGTATCGGCAGGAAGAGCTGTGAGCATTACGGGAACCGCTCCGTTGATTCCGTTGAAAGTTTGGTTCACGTGCGTGTAAGCGGCTACGTTCACACAGGCGAGGTAAGTGGGAATTTCTTCATTCAGCTTCCAGGTGCGGGTGCGGAATCCATTTACATCGGTAGTGTCTTTTGTGAGCGCGCCATTGCAGTAGGCAATTTTTCCGCCATTGGTTTTTATGTTGAACTCGTATTTGCTGCGCTCTACAAAATTATCGAAGCAGGGAAACCAAACTCTTCCGTAATTGTGCGGGTCTGCCGCAAAACCGACTCCGAGATTGAAAGCATAACCGCTTTGATTGTACCATCCGCCCCAGCCGGAAGCATCCATTACGGGGTCGCCATGATAATACACGGTTGCTACTGAAGTATCTCCTATGTTATGAACGGAAGGAAGGTTTACAATGAGCAGTGTATCGTTATATGAATAGGTAAGAAGGGTATTGTTCTGAGAAATGGAATCAATGGTCATGCGGAGAAGGTCCAAAGAAAGTGTGCTGATGTTATTTACTAAAGGAGTGAACTGAACCTGTGTGTTTCCCCAGATGGTATCGGGCGCGGAGAAATCGGTTATCTGAAGATTGATGGTGTATTTGAGGATGTTGATGGTGTCGCTGCGGAGGGAATCGGCAAGGAGAGAAGGGTGTTCAATGGTTAATGGTTGATGGTTAATGGTTGATGTATTTCCATTAGCCATTAGCCATTTTACATTATCCATTTGTTTGAGGTGTTTGCAGGAAATGTTTTGCTGGGAGAAACATACAGACCCTTCGACTATACTCAGGGTAGCAATACAAATAGGAAGAAATATTTTCATAATGTTGTTTTTATGCTGATTTTCGTGTTTATTGCAAAGTGATATGTGTTTGTGACAAAGTCATGTGTTTCTGTGGCTGCGACATGTGTGTTTGTGACAAAGACAAGTGTTTCTGTGGCTGCGACATGTGTGTTTGTGACAAAGACATGTGTTTCTGTGGCTGCGACATGTGTGTTTGTGACAAAGACATGTGTTTCTGTGGCTGCGACATGTGTGTTTGTGACAAAGACATGTGTTTCTGTGGCTGCGACATGTGTGTTTGTGACAAAGTCATGTGTTTCTGTGGCTGCGACATGTGTGTTTGTGACAAAGTCATGTGTTTCTGTGGCTGCGACATGTGTGTTTGTGACAAATTCATGTGTTTCTGTTACAAAAGCGTTCACCACAGGAGCAAAATGGTCTGACACAGGAGCTATGTCAGATGGATTTTTAACGCAATTATGAAGGATGGTTGAAAATTCGGCCATTTTTATTCATTGGATGATTAGTTTTCCGGTTATAACCTCACCCTCGTTCGACAGGCTCAGGACAGGCTTCTCTCCTGAAGGAGAGGGGGCAGAGAGTTTGTAGAAATAAATTCCGCTGGGCAGCGACCGAAGGTCGCAGTTTACAGTTTCCTGTTTACGGTTTACGGTTGTTTGAAATACAAGTTTGCCGAGCACATTGTAAACTTCAATGGTTAATGGTTGATGGTTAATGGTTGATGTATTTCCATTAACCATTTGTATTGTGAAGATGCCGGTGGTGGGATTGGGAAAAACTGCAACAGAAATTTCAGAATTAAGTTCATTTATTCCTACGGACGTACAAAGTGTAGTTACCACTCCTCCGCTTCCTGTTTGAGTGGCAGTATTGCCAACTATTCCTCCTGAGGATACTTGCGGGGATGGACTGGTAACTATTGTTGAAGGAGTAGTAACAATTGTATTAGTATTACCCTCATTGCAACCGCTATTTCCATTGGCATCAGTCTTTATTAAATAAACATCAGCATTGCCCGCACCGAAACTACCAGTATATCCAGTAATAACAAAGCCCCCATCGGTAGTTTGCTGAACGGAATATCCCTCGTCTATATCTGTTCCTCCAAAGATTTTTGTCCACAAAGTATCTCCATTTCCATCGGTTTTGATTAAATAAACATCATCAATGCCTGCACCGAAACTTTGAGTAACTCCTGCAATAACATATCCTCCATCGGTGGTTTGTTGAGCGGAAAGCCCATAGTCAATACCTATTCCGCCAAAGGTCTTTGTCCACAAGGTATCTCCACTTCCATTGGTCTTAATTAAATAAACATCATAAAGACCTGCACCGAAACTATCAGTCAATCCTGCAATAACATATCCTCCATCGGTAGTTTGCTGAACGGAATATCCCAAGTCACTATTTGTTCTGCCAAAGGTTTTTGTCCACAAGGTATTTCCATTGGCATCGGTCTTTATTAAATAAACATCAGCATTGCCTGCACCGAAACTACCAGTATATCCAGTTATAACAAAGCCCCCATCGGTAGTTTGCTGAGCGGAATAACCCTCATCACTACTTGTTCCTCCAAAGGTTTTTGTCCATAAGGTATTTCCATTGGCATCGGTCTTTATTAAATAAACATCATAATTGCCTACACCGAAACTGTAAGTAGTACCTGCAATAATATAGCCGCCATCCGTTGTCTGCCGAACAGAATTGCCAACATCATAAGTTATTCCTCCAAAAGTTTTTGTCCAGAGGGAGTTTCCACCGGCATCGGTCTTTATTAGATAAACATCCTGACCACCCGCACCGAAACTCGGTGTATTTCCGGTAATAATATATCCTCCATCCGTTGTTTGCTGAACGGAGGAGCCACGATCATAACTTGTTCCTCCAAAGGTTTTTGTCCAGAGGGAATTTCCATTGGCATCGGTCTTGATTAAATAAGCATCTTCATAACCCGCACCGAAACTAGTGATAGTTCCGGTAATAATATATCCTCCATCGGTGGTTTGCTGAACGGAAAAACCCCAATCATCACTTGTTCCTCCAAAAGTTTTCTGGAAAGTGGTTTGAGAAAAAGAGTTGGCAATAGGCAATAGGCAGTTGGCAATAATACAAACTGCGAGGAGGAGTTTTGTTTTCATTTATTGGATGATTAGTTTGCCGGTGGCGACTGCCCCCTCCTGACCTCCCCCATTGGGGGAGGAAAACGGAGAGGGAGTGGAGAGTTTGTAGAAATAAATTCCGCTGGGCAGCGACCGAAGGTCGCAGTTTACAGTTTCCTGTTTACTGTTTACGGTTGTTTGAAATACAAGTTTGCCGAGCACATTGTAAACTTCAATGGTTAATGGTTGATGGTTGATGGTTGAGGTATTTCCATTATCCATTTGTATTGTGAAGATGCCGGTGGTGGGGTTGGGGAAGATGGAAACAACATTATTATCTGGCAATATTGTTTCGGAAGACAAGGGCGTTACGTTGCAATAAACAGTTCTTATGATGGGATTGTTACTTAAAGATGGAGTAAATGGAGAAATAGTAATATTATTTGTACCATTATTAGGAACAGATGTTACTGTGTAGGAGTTTGTAATATTCTGGATTAAAGGAGCAGGAAGCGAACTATCCGGACAAACTCCTGCAACATCTCCTAAAGAATCGGTTTTAATAAAGCAATGAATAAGAGATGCAGGTGTTGCCCCTGGTATCCCTGTAACAGCAGCAAATCCACCATCACTTGTTTGTCTTGCTACTGTTGGAGTTCCTCCAGCAGGTGGATATTTATGTGTCCAAATCCAGTTTCCGTTTGTGTCAAGTTTCATTAAAAAATACGAATTAGCATCACCGGCAACAATAATTTTGTCATCGTTTGTTTTTAATAAATAATAAGCAGCATCAAAACTACCGGATTCAATGCCATAACTTTTAGCCCACAACATAGTTCCAAGCGAATCGGTTTTAATAATGCATACATCTCCGTTATTGTTATAGCCATCACAAATAAAATAACCTCCATCATCAGCCAACAATACATCTGTTCCATAATCGTTAGTAGCAGGGCTGTCATACGTTTTTGCCCATTGAAAAGTTCCTACACTATCTGTTTTAACCAAATAGACGAGAGTACCAGATGAACTCTGCTGGTAATATTCACCAGAAACAATATAACCGCCATCCGAAGTCTGTTTTAATCCTCTTCCGCCCGCGTAAACGTTAGAGGGATTAGTATAGACCTTTGAAAATATTGAGACGCCATTCGGATCAACTTTTACCAAACGAACACCTGAAGAAGAGTATCCTGTTAAAACATACCCGTCATTGGTCTCAATAAGTTTTGCATTACCCACTCCCCCTTGTGCACTACAGCCAGTGTTGAGAGTCCACAGAAGTATATTGGCAAGATTGAATTTATATAAATAACCTGCATCATCTAAAGCAAGAAATCCATCATCATTTGTTACTTCAACATAAGTAAACCGCCCGTGAACGAACGGATTCTGTTCAGTATTCCATAATACTACTCCCTGATTATCTACTCTGAACAAAACAGGACCATTGCATGAATAGTAACCTCCACCAATTATATAATCGCCTCCTGGAGCAATATCAATACATTCTGCCCCTTCCATTTCACAGGAAGGTGGACCGATGCTTCGTTCATAGTTGATGATAAAAGTATTTTGGGTGTTTGCGATAAAAGCAAAGAGAAGGAATAGTATTGTAATAAGTATTTTCATTTATTGGATGATTAGTTTGCCGGTAATGACCTCACCCTCCTTCGACAGGCTCAGGACAGGCTTCTCTCCTGTAGGAGAGGGGGTAGAGAGTTTGTAAAAGTAAATTCCGCTGGGCTGGGAAGACAAGTTAATGAGTGATTGAGTGAATGAGTGATTAAGTGAATACACGACTTCTCCGAACACATTGTAAATTGATAATTGATAATTGATAATTGACAATTGTGCATTATTCATTTGTATTGTGAAAACTCCGGTGGTGGGGTTGGGATAAACGGAAAATTTATTTAATGAATAGGGTTGCGAGATAGCATTAGGACAACTCACAACAGCCGTATCAGATAATGTGCAGCCATTTGCATCCGTAACAGTTACATAAAATGTATCGGCAGATAAACCAGTTGCAATAGCAGTGGCAGCACCTGATGGATTCCATAAATACGTATAAGGTAATGTGCCCCCTGAAACATTGGCTGTTGCACTTCCATCGCTTGCACTGCAGGAGGAAGCATTGGTAACACTCATGGTGGAGAGAAGATCAGGCGGCTGAGTGATTGCAACGGTTGATAGTGTGCTTGAAGCAGTGGCATCCGTAACAGTAACGGTATATGTTCCGGCAGATAATCCGGTAGCAGTAGCAGTGGTAGCAGCAGTCGGATTCCAAAAATAGGTGTAGGGCGGATTTCCGCCTGCAGGATTTACAGTTGCCGCTGCGTCATTGCCGCCAAAGCAGGAAACATTTGTTTGCGAAGTGGTGACAGATAGAAACATGCACGGATTACCAACCAGCATTGTTGGAGTATTTGTAACTGTACTCGGATTGCCAAGCACGCCACCTGAAACAATATTGATTCCGCTTCTTTCCTGCAGGAAAGGAGTAAACACTTCGGGCGTAACTGAAGATTCAAAACAGGAATCCTGCCCGAGAGAATCTGTCTGAACAAGGTAAATATCCCAATTGGTGTTGGCAGAAAAGTTTTCGGTTGCGGCAATAATTATATTTCCTTCATCGGCAGTTTTACGAAACTGCCAGGCATCGTCCTGCATGACGCTTCCGTAAGCCCTGCCCCATTTTAACAAGCCAACGCTGTCTGTTCGGAAAAGCAATATGTCTTTGCTTCCCTGCCCGTAATAACCTGTGTTTCCTAAAACCACATATCCGTTATCAGGAGTCTGGCGTAAATCATAACCCACTTCACTACCGGGATTGCTTCCGTATAAATTCGCCCATTGCATATTTCCGGCAGAATTTGTTTTTAGCAAAACTGTTCTGTGCGCGCCCGGTGTGATGGTGTCTTTGTGCATGTCGCCTGTGATCGCGTATCCTCCATCGGCAGTTTCAATGACTGCCCATCCGGCATCTTCCGTAACTTTTCCGTATTGTTTTGTCCAGAGCGTGTCTCCGTTGAAATCAGTTTTCACCAGCCAAATATCCGAACTGCCGAAACTATTGGTAGAGGTATATCCTGTAACGATTACTCCACCATCGCTGGTTTTGCTCATGCCGTTAAAAAATTCTCCTCCGGTTCCGTTAAACACTTTTGTCCAGAGAAGA
>Ga0209431_10001696_pt1 | contig 18107 bp, 11 predicted proteins | sample RifCSP13_3_FD_184021 | JGI IMG/M metagenome (GOLD analysis project Ga0209431, IMG submission 184021) | Soil microbial communities from Rifle, Colorado - Rifle CSP2_sed 13_3 (SPAdes) (version 2) | ecosystem: Environmental > Terrestrial > Deep subsurface > Rock core/Sediment | place: Rifle...
GTTCGGCCTTCCCACGCGCAATGACTCCATCCACCGCCGCACCCAGCGCGGCGGTCCACTCATCCAGATTCATTTCCATCTTACCGACGGTTTTCATCCCCGCCTGGAGAAAAAAAGTGCCATACAGCGGCCCACCTGCACCCCCGACAGTGGAAACCAGGGTCATCCCGACCGTTTTCAAAATCGTGCCGATATCCTGATCAGCGATCCCGGACATCTTATCCATCACGGCTCGGAAGCCGCGATCCATATTGGCGCCGTGGTCAGCATCCCCGATCGCCGCGTCGAGTTCGACCAGGTAAGCACAGTTCTCGGCCAGCACTGCTGCGCAGGTTTTAATCCACACCAGCACCTCATCTCTGGAAATTGCCATTACATCCCCCAACGCATTCCAGGTGTGTGCACCGGTGCGTCCCACAACCTTTTCAGGTCTTCGTCCAGCTTAAGCAATGTGATCGAAACGCCCGCCATCTCCAGGCTGGTAATATAGGAGCCGATCAGATTGCGGATAACCTTCAGACCGTGTTTAATAGCAATTTGATGGGCCTGCCGGTAAGCGATATATAGTTCGATCAGAGGTGTACCCCCCATACTGTTGACAAACAGCAGGATTTCGTCGCCGGATTTATAAGGCAAGTCGCGGATCACCGGCTCGATCAACATTTCCACGATTTCGTCGGCGGGTTTCAATTCCATGCGCCTCCGGCCTGGTTCACCGTGGATACCGATGCCGATCTCCATCTCGTCTTCGGGGAGATTAAAAGTGGGTTTCCCGGCGTGTGGCACCGTGCAGGAGGTCAACGCCATGCCCATGCTCCGCCCGAAATGATTGACCTTGCGGCAGATATCTGCCAGCTCGCTCAATAAGTGACCCTCTTCTGCGGCCGCGCCGCAGATTTTCTCAGCCAGTACCGTGCTGCCCACGCCACGCCGCCCGGCAGTGTACAGGCTGTTTTGTACAGCGACGTCGTCATCGATCACCACACTCTCGACCTGGATGCCTTCCATGCGCGCCAGTTCGGCCGCCATCTCGAAATTCATCACGTCGCCCGTATAGTTTTTGACAATGTACAGAACTCCTTTACCGCCATCCACGGCTTTTGTAGCAGCTAGCATCTGGGCAGGCGTGGGTGAGGTGAACACCGCCCCCGGACAAGCAGCATCTAACATCCCATACCCTACAAACCCACCATGCATCGGCTCATGCCCCGATCCGCCCCCGGATACAAGGGCTACCTTATTCTTGACCGGAGCCTGTATGCGGGCGATATAGTTCGGGTCGAAATGGACTTTGACGAGAACAGAATGTGCTAAAGCAACGCCTTCCAACTCCTCTCGAACGACATCCTCAGGGTGGTTGATTAATTTCTTCATCGTTTCCCTCCGAAACCGGGATCTGGCACAAGATTAGTGTAGATTGATCCCCCGGAAAAGTCAATAGAAAATCCTCTCAGACCAAATATTCCCTTTGCATTTTTCAACAAATTGGTGTATATTAGGGCAAATACTCCAATAACCTCAAGGTTTAAGAAAAGAATAAATGGCAGATTATACCGAGCTCGAAATTGGCCTCTTCCTACGCGAAGGGGACGATTATACAGTCGAGCTGCGTTTCAATGATCCCCACGACCAGGCCAGCCACTCTCCGGTACGTGGGGTAACGCAGTTTAACTTTGCTGAGTTACGCGCCAAGCGGTTGAATCCGGAAGTCTATGGCAAAGGTTTGAGCGATAGCCTGTTCGCTGACGCGAACATTCGTAGTTATTATGATCAAGTCTCTGCTGTCGCACAGACAGTCAACAGACCGCTTCGCTTGCGTTTAAATATCGATGTTGACGCACCTGGGCTTCACGATCTGCGTTGGGAGACGCTCCGCGATCCCAGAACTGGCTACTGGCTTCTGACTAATGAGAACCTGCTCTTCTCCCGTTTCTTGACCAGCACGAACTGGGATCGAGTGCAACTCCGCCCCAAAGGCGACCTGCGGGCTTTAGTGGTGATCGCTAACCCACAGGATCTGGCTCAAGGGAAATATCAGGTTGACAACCAGACTCTGGCGCCTGTTGATGTGAAAGGTGAGCTGGAGCGTGCTCAGCAAGGGCTGGGCACGATCTTACAGGATTCGTTGATCAGCGATCCCAGCAAGCCAGGGCAAGCCAGCTTGAATAACCTGACGAGCCGCTTGCGAGAGGGCTATGACATCCTCTATCTTGTCTGTCACGGTGCCCTCTTGACCAAGGATCCAGCCGGGCCGTATTTATGGTTGGAAGAAGACGATGGCACCGCAGCCGTTATCCCTGGAATAGCTCTTGTCGAGCGGATAAAAGACTTATCCACCGAGCTGAGGCCTCGCTTGGTGGTGCTCGCCTCCTGCCAGAGCGCCGGGCAGGGTGGATTGGCTAGGGCCAGTGACGCGCAAGGCGCGCTGGCAGCGTTAGGTCCAAGACTGGCGCAAGTGGGTATACCGGCTGTCCTTGCCATGCAGGGCGATATCACCATGGAAACCGTCGCCCACTTTATGCCAGTTTTTTTCCAGGAATTGGCCCGAGATGGTCAGATCGACCGGGCGATGGCAGTCGCTCGCGGTGGAGTGCGCGATCGCCCTGATAGCTGGATACCAGTCCTTTTCCTGCGCCTGCGCGGTGGGCGAATCTGGTATGTGCCTGGCTTCGGTGAGGAGCGCGGTGGGTTTGAGAAATGGCCAGCCTTAATTCGCAGCATTACCCGCAGCCAATCCACCCCGATCCTTGGACCTGGTCTTTATGAGACATTATTAGGCTCACAACGCGAAATATCACAGCATTGGGCTGACGCATATCACTATCCAATGGAAATTCACGACCGCGAGTCGCTTCCACAAGTAGCCCAATTCTTAACAGTCAACCAATACCAGCGTGCCCCATATGATGAACTGGGGGAATACCTGAAGGGGATGATCCGCACGAAGTACAACGAGGATCTGCCCTCTGATTTGCATAATGATTCAGCTCCATTAGATGAATTAATCGAGATCGTTGGGACCAAACGCCGGGAAGGCAACCCGGCCGACCCGTATAGAATGTTGGCTCAATTACCCTTACCGGTCTATATCACCACAAATGCAGATAACTTAATGGCATCAGCCCTTAAAAATATGGGCAAGGACCCGCAAGTTGTGCTTTGTCCCTGGAACGATTACGTCGAGCAAATTGAATCGGTCTACGACCGGGAACCAGACTACCAACCGACGCCGCAGCGCCCGTTGGTATATCACCTCTTCGGCCGGTTGGATGAACCCGATTCAATCGTGCTGACCGAAGACGATTTTTTTGACTTCTTGATTGGAGTGACACGCAACAGAGACTTGATCCCCAGCCCGGTACGGCGTTCCCTGGCAGACACAGCTCTTTTGTTCCTGGGCTTCCAGATGGATGATTGGCAATTTCGGGTGCTCTTTCGAAGTATCTTATCTCAGCAAGGCGGTGAAAGACGGGCACGCTACCCACATATCGCGGTTCAAATAGAACCGGACGAAAGCCGGATCCCGGAGCCGGAGCGTGCGCGCCGTTATCTGGAGACTTACTTTTTCCAGGGAGCAAACATCAGCTTGTATTGGGGTGGTGTGGAGGACTTCATCCGCGAACTACTGACCCGATGGAACCAACTTAATCGCTGATTGGGACTTCTCCAATAACTCCCACATCGCATTATTCGATCTTACATATGTCCTCATCAAACACCCACCCAAATCCATACGTCGGCCCGCGAGCTTTCGACACAGGTGAAAAGCTTTATGGGCGTGATCGAGAAGCGCGCGAATTGCTAGACCACCTGATCGCTGAACGGGTGGTGGTAGTTTATTCGCCTTCCGGAGCAGGAAAGACCTCCCTCATTCGGGCAGGGTTAATCCCTGGCTTACGTCAGGAAGGTTTTCAAGTTTTACCCGTGGCACGCGTAAGCATAGAATTGCCTTACACCGTCGAGACGAACTCTCAGGATCAACCTGCCGATAATTCACAAAAGATATCAGGCGTTGGACAAGAAAACAATAAAATCAATCGATATGTCTATAGCACCCTGATTTCACTGGAAGAAAATCTGCCTGAAGATAAGCAAACCCCTGTGGACCGGCTCGCTGGGATGACATTGGGAGAATACCTGGCTCAGCGCCCACAAGAGAGGGATACAACCGACCAGGAAGGTGGACTGCAATCACAAGTGCTGGTCTTCGATCAGTTCGAAGAAATCCTGACCATCGACCCGACAGACCATGAATGCAAGGCAGAGTTCTTCGATCAGGTTGGTTCTGCTCTCCGCGATCGCCATCGGTGGGCCCTGTTCGCCATCCGTGAAGACTTTGTTGCTGCCCTCGATCCTTACCTCAAGCCCATTCCCACCCGGCTGAGTAACCGCTTTCGCCTGGATTTACTGGGGGTGGAAGCTGCTCGGCAAGCCATTCAAAGCCCCGCACGCCTAGGTGGAGTGGATTTTACCGACCAGGCCGCCCGAAAACTGATCGATGACTTGCGCCGAATTCAAGTGCAGCAGCCGGACGGATCCATGCAGGAAGTGCCTGGATTGTATGTTGAACCTGTGCAGCTCCAGGTGGTTTGTTACCGTTTATGGCAAAATCTGTCGCCCACCGACAAGCAGATCGCCGAAAGTGACGTAGAGAAAGTCGGGGATGTCAACCAATCGCTAAGCGACTATTACTCCGAACGGGTCGCAGTCATCGCCGGTCAAACCGGGACGCGCGAACGTGCCATTCGTGATTGGTTCCAATACAAGCTGATCACTGAACATGGCATCCGTGGTCAAGTTTTAATGGGGCGCGAACAAAGCGATGGCCTTGATAACCGGGTTATTCGCCTGCTCGAAGATGCCCACTTGATCAGGGCCGAGAAACGGCGTGGCGCCACCTGGTTTGAGCTGGCGCACGACCGTCTGATCATGCCGGTCCAGACTAATAATGAAGCCTGGTTTCAGGCCAACTTAAGCTTGCTTCAACGCCAGGCTTCTCTTTGGCAGAAAGATAATCGACCCGAACACCTCTTGTTGCGCGAGGAGGCGTTGCAAGAAGCTGAGGAATGGTCGGCGGGTCACCCGGATGAATTAACTGCCACCGAGCGGGACTTCTTACAGGTTTGCCTGGAGGTGCGCCAGCATGAACAGGAAAAGCGTGAGCGCCAAGAACAAGCCATCAAGCTCCAGGAGCAGGCTCGCTCAGCGAGACGATTACGGATCCTATTAGTGATGGCTGTCATCGCGGCCGTCGCCGCAGTTTTCTTTGCCACAGCCGCTGCAAGGACATCCCGCCAGAATGCAGTATTGGCCGATCTAAACGCGACAAATGCCGCTATCGCTCAGGCGAACAGCACCGAAGCCATCGCCCAACGCGCCACTGCTCAGGTCAACGCCAATATCGCTCAGGCTGCCAGTACGCAAGCGAATAATGAGCGGGCTACAGCCGATTTTGCCCGCGCCACTGCTCAGGCCGCCAGCACCGAGGCCATTGCTCAACGTGCGACCGCGGAATATAACGCCGGAGTCGCTCAAGTCAACGCTGAAGAAGCCGATTTTCAAGCCAGCCTGGCGAGTTCCCGCCAATTGGCTGCCCAGGGTTCGGGATACATTAACAGTCAGCCCGATTTATCATCGCTTTTAGCCGTTGAGGCTTACCGCTCAGCGAATACCTGGGAAGCTAAAAGCATTTTGCTGTTGAGTTTAGAAAGAGGACTTTCAGAGACTGTCCAACCTTATGGAAAGCCGATTCCTGACCAGGAGAAGGACCTCTTCAGCGTAGCGATGAGCCCGGATGGGCAACATCTGGCATGGGGCACTTCAGACGGTAAAGTGGTCCTCTGGAATTACCAAACCGGCGATGTTGTCTGGAACCGGCAAGAGCATGGTGCGAATAAAGTCGTTGCTCTGGATTTTAGTCCGGATGGAAAGACTCTCGCTTCTGGAGCTCTGGATGGTCAGATCATCGTTTGGAACCTCAACAACGAAGATATTGTCAAAATCCAAAATCGAAACAACGTAAATACCTTGGCATATAGCCCGGGGGGCGCGCGTCTGGCTGCCGGCATTGGGGAGCAAATTGTCCTTTGGGATGCCACCACACTCGAACCCACCCGCCCTCCCCTAGAAAATTTAGCCCGGGCATGGACCTTGGCCTGGTCGCCGGATGGCAGCCATTTAGCGGTGGGCAGCGATACAGACGGTACCATCAGCGTATGGGAACCAGATAACCTAGACAAGGATATTCCTGATCTTCGATTAAACCATGGCGATATGGTATTGAGCGTGGACTGGTCACCCGAAGGCAATTTAATGGCTTCCGCTGGACAGGACGGTAAGATCCACATTTGGGATATGGACCGCGGCCGCGAGGTTGGTGAGCCTCTTCCAGGTCCTTTACTCTCTTGGGTGCATAGTGTTTCGTTTAGCACCGATGGAAGATACCTCGCTTCAGGATCGGCCGACGGAGCAGTGGTTATCTGGGACGTTTCAAACTTGCGACAAATTGCCTCGATCGATGACCATAATGATGTCGTTCAAAGCCTGGAATTCAGTCCTATCCTCGGAGAGCTGGTCTTGGCTTCGGTTGGTATCGATAATGTGGTAGGTTTAGATACCATTATCGCTCAACAACCACTTAGCCAACCCGTCTTGAGCGGTGAAGGAGCGGTAATCGCCCTCGGTTCCGGGGAGGATGGCACCATTTTTGTTGCCAGACTAACAAACTCCGGCGTTAGCCTTACCCAGATTAAGGACAGCTCCGAGTCAATTAGGTACACCTTCTCTGGGAATGTTTCTAACGCCACGTTTAGTGCTGATAGCAAGCGACTCGCCCTGGGTTTTCGAGATGGAAAAGTCCAATTCCTCGATGTCGATACCGGAACCCAGATCACCCTCTTCCAAGCTTCTCAAAATGTAAGTCCGGTTTTCAGTCTGGCGATCCATCCAGATGGGCGTATTCTGGCTACCAGCCATTGCACCAGCCAATTATTCATTGGTGATGAAAACAAAGAATTTTGTTCCAACAATGAAATCTATCTTTGGAATCTGGACGATGGGAAGCGCCTGTCAACGATTCTCACTAACCACACAAACCTGATTCGAGCCTTAGCTTTCGACCCATCTGGGAGCTTATTGGCCTCTGGCAGTGATGACCAGACAATCATGCTTTGGGATTGGGAGAGTGGGACGCAAGAAGGTCTGCCCTTAGCCAGGCATAAGGCTGGCATCACTAGCCTTTTATTTAGCTCGGACGGTAGCATACTCGCCTCCGGTTCTGATGATAGAGACTTGATCTTGTGGGATATATTGAACAATCGCCAACAAATCGGCGAGGCGCTGGCAGGTTCCACCGGTAGTGTGCTCAGCTTATTCTTCAGCCAGGATAATAAATCCTTGTTTTCGGGTACCCCATCTGGGTCAATCTTAAGTTGGGATGTCAATCCTGATAGTTGGGCGGAGCGGGTATGTGAACTTGCTGGCCGTAATTTAACAGAACTTGAATGGCAACTGTTTTTACCCCAAACTGATTACACGAAGACTTGTCCACGGTGGCCGTAATAAGGTGCAAGAAAAGCCATGAATCCTAACCCACCTATTATCTTCCAATGGCAAAATCCTGTCCTCCGGAAAACGATTTATCCGTTTCGGGAGAAGAAGCTGCTCGATTTTCTATTGATTTACAAAGAGATCGACTTGTGGCGGGCTATGGGCAATGCACCGGTGGATCCAAAGATCGCCGCCGAGTTGAAACAGGAACATGCCAACCTCCAGAATCTTTTGAAACGAGCCAAAGATGCCAAGGCAGTAAATGAACAGCTCTTGAATGCCTTGAAGATAAAACATCAGGAGGCTCTTAAGAGTAAAAGCATTCGATTCTTAATACTTAGAAAGATAAATTTCCAGGCCAAGCTGGCCAGCCTCGAAGCAGCATTGAATTCGGTAAAGCGGAGAAGAGATTGGTATGAGCAATTTGCCCCCGATCACCCCTATTTCGAGAAGTTCTCTCGAGATTATGAGTTGGCAAAAATCCCGTATGACAAGACCTGCGACGATCAAAAGGCAGTCATATGTGTCTATGACAGGAAATTGGCTACCTATGAGACCGAGGCGAAATTGCTCAGTGACAAGTCAACGATACTTTCCAGCCTGATTGAATCCCTGAACAATGAGATAAATCGACTTCCAGCTTTGGATAAAAATGGAGGGGTAACTCAAAGCGCCGCCGTTCGTTGGCTTGTACTTAAATACGAGCAGGAGCTAATCCGTCACCCCGCCTTTAATAATATTTTGAGTAGTCTTGAGTCGACAAAGAACCCATCTGAGAAAATCCTCTCAGATTTAAAAGCAGTCCTGAATTCATCTCTTCCAGAATTGGCTCCTTCTGATAATGAAGCAAAAGCGCTTGGTGAAAAACTCGCCATACTTACTGCTCAAATAAATTTCCTATCAAACGAGATAAAGAAACTTCCTGCTTTCGATCAAAATGGAGGATTGACGCAAAATGCTGCCATGAGTTGGCTCGTCCAGCATTGCCAGCGAGAGCTAATCCCTTTGGACCATGACAGGCTCCTGGCGGAGGTGCTCAAGCGATTTGATGCACAGCCAGAACGCTTCTCAAAATGGCTGCAGTACATGATTATTCACTTCTCCGGAATGCGCTACCAGAGCTCCCATGCTTCCTGGGCAAACGCCCGGGACTTGTTAGAATCTTTGAAGACAGAAGAGCTGAAAGTAAGATTACACACAGCTGCTGATCTCGACAACGAGATCAAGCAAGCAGAGATGTCCCTGGGACAGGCGAAAATTGGGGTGGCAGACTTACAAATTATTAAGCAGATCGAAAGACAACTAAATGCGTTGAAAAATCCATACGTCCGTCAACGCGCCCTGTTGGAATTCCAGACGACACAAGCCATTGACGAGATCAGAAAATTATCCGATCAGGCAATCCTGGCACAACTCAAAGCCATGAAGGATAAATTTCCGGAATGGGTTTGGAAGGAAATTGTCAGTCGCACCGATCTCCGCCTGAAGGTCCAGGATGAAAACTGGGAAACCCTAACCCCGCTGGAAATCCAGGAACGCTGGAAGGTGGAAAATCAACACTGGCGCGCCATTATGGATGCCTGGGAGGGAAAAGATATCACTGCCTGGCGAGTACAACACCAGATGACTCTCTCGCTGGTTGTCTCGCGGGCTGTTTGCAACGAGATCGCCGAACACATCCAGCATCTCCGCGGGGTGAAACCCGCAGCCGGCTTAACTGCCAAGCCAGAATGGTATATTAAAAATCAGAGCGCAAAACCTGGTAGCGCTTACTTCAAGCGCCCGATGAATACCGGAGACTTAAGAAGTGGGGCGAGTATCCTCTTCTTGGGTTGGGTAAACCGGGAGCCAAATGCCTGGCAAATTGCTCACCCCCTAAATGGGGTAGAGGTGCTGCCAATTTCGTTGCGCTCGGAGAAAATCAGGAAAAACAATGTCAGCCCAGGTACAGGCGACACTTGGCAGTATTTCGTGGATGGGATTAAATTTATCCGGACATGCCAACCCTTTATCGCCCAACTGGTGGGTGGGTCTTCCGAATCGAAGAAGAAATCTGAATCCAATGTGAAATCCAAGATCAAAATGGTCAAAGGCCCGGTGATCAAAGAATGGTTACGCTGGACCCATGAGGCGACTGTGGTCGAGGTGGCTGAGATGGCCAGCGGCACCTACGTGTTAACCTTTGAGACTGGTCAAATCGGCCTAAACCTTCGTCCGCTGAGCCGCCTCCTCAATCAATGGGATATTTTTGTCGGCTATATCCCTCCTGCTGATGTAGATCCGAAAAACCTCGACTCAATGTTGGATCGCCAGAGACTCGCCCCAGTCAAACCTTCCGTTGCCGTGGAAGCCCCTGTCGCCTTTGCCATGCCAATGGGGCTATCACAAACTCAGGATGAAGGATTGAGTGTCCAGGAAATCATTCACCGCTGGCGAGCACTCACTCGGCGCCAGAAACAAGTTGTCGCTCTTTATTGCCAGGGGAACACTGTCCGGCAGATCGCCACCCGCCTGGATACATCAACCAGTACGATTAATACCCACTTACGGAACGCTACACAGACCTTCGGCACGCAGTCGCGGGATGAGATGTGCGCCGTGCTTGCTGATTGGGATTTCAGCGACCATGAGAGGAAGAATTAGGGGCAAATAATGGACGAAGAATTTGTGGTAATCAATGGAATCAACGGAGCCACCGGCGGCTATCTTCTACCGCCCATCGCTCCTCAAGATCTAGGGCGCATCGCCCTGGGTGAAAAGTGGGATAAATCTCATCTGGAAGAGCTGGAATGGCGAAAGCGCCAGGTTGAGGATGAAGCCAATTTTGCCTTGAAATCCGGTTTAGACCCCCAAGACCTGTCTCAAGCTGGGTGGGGCGTGATCTTCCCTGCCCAATGGGATCAAAAGACTCAAATGGCGGTCTACGAAGCGTTCAGTGAACTCCTGAACCACAGGCGTTCTCAGGCAGGTCCTTTGTATAAAGAATATATCGGTGGAGAAGGGTACCGCCCTAACGAGTCGAAAAACGACTTCCTCGGGCGTCACGGTGCTGCGCCTGGTCCAGTTGATCCAAAGTTTGTTCCTTATTATCTGTTGATCATCGGCGACCCGCAAACCATCCCATTCGAGTTCCAATATGAACTCGATGTAGCTTATTTGGTCGGACGAATTCATTTCAATTCATTGGATGAATACGCTCAATATGCCCGCAATGTAGTTATGGCAGAGACTTCCAACAAGGTGAAGCTGGCTCGTCAGGCAGTATTCTTCGGCGTCGCCAACCCCAACGATAGGGCGACCCAACTCAGCGCTGAACTGCTCATCCAACCATTGGTGAAGCAGATCGCCGTTGATCAACCAACCTGGGATGTCAAGCACACACTGCCAGAAAATGCCACTAAGGGTAACCTTCTTCGCCTGCTCGGTGGCGACCAAACTCCTGCCTTATTATTCACAGCTAGCCATGGCTTGGGTTTCCCTTATGGCGATCCTCAACAATCACCCTATCAAGGAGCCTTGCTCTGCCAGGACTGGCCCGGCCCCAGCGAGAAACATCGCGGGGTAACACGGGATGACTTCCTGGCGGCTGAGGACGTAGCCAGTGATGCCAACTTGTTGGGATTGTTCACTTTCCACTTCGCCTGCTTCGGCGCTGGAACGCCTTATTGGGACGATTTCGCCAAGCAAGCCTACGGAACCCGGACAGCCATCGCACCCCACGCCTTTCTAAGTGCCTTACCACAGCGACTGCTTGGACATCCTAGAGGCGCCCTGGCGGTAGTTGGGCACATTGACCGGGCATGGAGTTATTCGTTTAAATGGGGAGAGGCTGGTTCGCAGACTGTCACTTACCAAAGTGCACTGAATCGGCTGATGACGGGCGACACTATCGGCGCAGCAATGGACGACTTAAATATTCGCTACGCAGAGATCTCGACCATGTTAAACAACCAGGTTTATAAGGCTGAGTACGAAAAAGTCGATTTGCTTAAACTTGCAAGCCTGTGGACAGCTAACAATGATGCCCGAGACTATGCCCTGGTCGGCGATCCTGCCGTTCGGATGCCAGTTGCACCTGAAGATGCAGAAGTTCAAGAACGTCCTGTAATTGTTGAACTTCCTCATCGGGAGACACAACTTCCGCCTATCCCTACTGCTGAAGCTACACCAGCAATATCCTCACCGGAACCGCAAGTCCAAACAACACAAGCGAGCCTGGAGACCCTTTCTACTTTAGATGCCAGCCAGGCTGAGGCTTATTTGCTCGGCGCTGACACTCTCAAACAGGTTCGCGATAGCCTGACCAATACTCTTCAAACCCTGGCAGCCCGCTTGGCCAGCTTCGTCGAAGATGTTACCAGCCTGGAAGTTGCAACCTTCACCAGCGAATCGATTGAAAACACTAAATACGACCTGACTGCTAAAACCTTCACAGGTGGAGCACAACAACGCGCCTTGACCCATATCAGCCTGGATGGCGATACAAAAATCTGTGTGCCGATCGATGCCGGGGAGATTGACGATTCGCTGTGGGCAATTCACACACAAATGGTTCAACAAGCCCTGGCTAATCGCACCGCCATGATTAAAGCCGCTGCCGATGTGCTGATCGGATTCTTACCAAAATAAAACGAATAAGGACAGCTGCGTGCCGCCAACAGTTTTTCAAATGATTTTCCCGGGGGAGGCTGGACCCACCGATATCCTGGGTTTGTGGCAGCCTCTCTCAGCTGAATCGTTTGCAATTGAGGATCCATCCTCGCAAACTGTAACTGTCTGGCGGGTCGATCTTCCTGGAGATCGGGACCAGGCTTTGTATGCTTTAGACCGTCAGCAAACTAATTTGAAGCTCGTTGAGCAGGACTTGCCGCATGCAGCTCAGAAGATTGATAACTTTATCCAAATGAGTTCTCAAGCCGGTCAGGTCGATTCCTTTAGCTTCGCCCTCACCGAAGGGCCAGCGAACGAACCAGACCGCCAGCTTGCTCACTGGTTGGAAACTATCTCCGGAGCAGAAAGTTTCGCCCTGCGCTCAGGTTGGTTTCCAGAATGGGAAGAGACAAGTCGCAAAGCAAATGCCTTTTTCGAGCAGGTCAAACGATCTCTTGCCCACTATGCCTGGATCGAGTCTACAGTTGGCGGTGAACTCTTAGGGCGAACATCCGTTAGCTGGCGTGGTGATTTTGAAACCTTGTGGCGAAGTGGGTTGGCTCGCGAACACGCCCTCAATCACGAACGTTGCCTGGCCATGGCGCTGGCCTCACGCACCGCCTGGCTGCATATCGCCATTCTTGCCGCTCGCAGCGCGGTGCAACTTGCGTTACTAATCTCAACCAATCCGGTCTTTGTCCTGCCAGCTGCTCTAAAATACTTACAGCAGATCTTAGAGCAATACCGGAATATGCATGAGAACCTTCAACCGATTGGATAAACTATATAATTTAGGAGATTGAATATGCCCAGCGAATTAGAAACCAATATCCGCCTCGCTAGTGAGAAGTTAGCCAAGGCCTTAGCCGATGCATCCGAAATAACGGTCGAAACCCGTTATGTTGAAATCGAATCAAAGGGATCAGAAAATCTAGATAACTCCAAACTGGTAGCCAGGACAGTTATTCAACTCGATGGAGATAATACTTCCATCATACCCATGTATAGAACCGAAGGGCGGCTGGAACTCAACGATACCTTGCTGGACATCCATTTACGCAATGTATCCACCGCCATCGAATATCGCACCAACACTCTGGAGGCTTTATTAAGTCTGTTGCCATCTCGCAGCCGCTAGACAATAGAAGGCTTGTATTTAGAACGGATCTAGCAGTAACAGCTACCGATTGCTTATGCGATTGGCTGAAAGGCATCTGGGTTAATTTCTATCTTTCGGCCAATCGTTAGGACATTCTCACTTTGCGGTATAAGTAATATCAGTGTAGGAATCCTCGTACAATAACTTCGATCAAAAGGAGAAAGATCATGGCAGGACCTTTAACCAATCCGAGTGTCAGGTTTAACATCCCATCCGACCTTACCGGTACGTATGAGACGCTCGAAAAGAGTACCCGTACCATCAATCCGACGGAAAATCCCCACAATTTTACCGTCATCCGCGTGGTGCTCACTCTTGGGCTGAAAAATAAAACCACCGGCAAACCAGTGGCGACATATCAGAGCGTCAAGGCAGGTGCGGGCAAATACTTTGTGCTGGAGGTCGATTACACCTCATCAGACACTGCGACAGCGAATAGCAGGAACAAGCCGCTTCGACTGGCTTACTTTGATGGCAAGAAATGGGTACCCTTCGAAGGCGCAACCCTCACCAATAAAGTTGAGAAAAAAACCGGGTTCTGGCGCTTAGAACTCAAGGAGTTCATTGATCCCCCGATTGCCTGGGGGAATTAAGACAATTGTCTTATCAAACAATGGGCCAGCAGTTGATCCGCTGGCCCACCATTCTTTAAACCAATCGCTTTTCACAAATTCACCATGCGAGACAGTACCGCTTTACCCGATCTAAAAATGCTGCCGACAGAGGCGCTGGTGCCTCATGAAGACTGCGACCCACGCCGGATCGAGTGGCTAGCCCAGCGCATTCTTGAAGAAGGCTGTCTGAAAAATCCGCCTGTTGTCGCCGCCATCCCGGAAAGTGACCAGTTTGTTGTCCTGGATGGCGCCAATCGGGTCATGGCCTTCGCCCAGCTGGGCATACCCCACATCGTTGCCCAGCTTGTCCGCTATGACGATCCAGGAGTCGTCTTAGATACTTGGTACCATGTAGTCGCTGGAATGCCATTGGATGATTTTGAACAAGCACTTTCTCAGGTAAGCAGAGCAAACCTGCGATCCTGTACTTTATTAGAAGCCCGGAAAGCATTAGGTGACAAAGAGGCCATCGCCTATATCGTTTGCGAGAGTGGGGTTCGCATGGTTGCCTTCCCAACAGAATACCAACCAGGCGATCTGCGTATCTTGAACGATCTCGTTAACGCCTACAAGGGCCGGGCGGACATTTTTCGCGCGTCTAACGATAATTGGGAAATACAGGCTCCTTATTATCCCGGAATCACCGCCTTAGTAATTTTCCCAGGCATCGTCCTGAAAATATTCTCCACGCTATCCAGAATGGTTACAAAATCCCCAGTGGCATCACGCGCCACATCATCCCAGCCAGGGCTTTGAATATAAACATCCCCCTCGAGGTTCTGAGTGTGGATTGGACGCTAGAAAAAAAGGGGGAGTGGTTACAAGCCTGGCTGATGGAGCGCATGGCTGCTAACAGTATCCGCTACTACGCCGAATCGACTTTTTCCTTCAACGAGTAATCTCATCACTCGCTAGACTCGCAGTTAAACTGAGAGCCTCGTATTCCGATCAGGGTATCCAAAAGGCCGCTTTGTCCTCGTGCAATATCAGCTGGTGCTTGTCAATATTCGTGATCCGGAATCCCCCTTCGTAAGCGACTTTACCATCTCGCCAGACTGAATAGGTATAATCGCCTTCCCGAAGGAAAATTTTAAAGGAAGAGTCTGGCGAGAGCGCGACCGGCGCGGGAGTCAGGAGCCCGGTGATATAAACATCCAATCTATCCGGTGTTTGGTTTACCAAAAAGAACGGGGCAAATCCGTCGCCTTTGCCATGTGGGGTGATCTGGGTGGCCAGGATAGGGGTGAAGGTGGGGAACAGCGCCAAAGTTGGTGTCGGAGTGGCCTCCAGGGTTGGGTTGGGAGTGACTGTGACTGGCACCTCAACGATTTGGGTCACGACAACCTGACGTGTCACTTCCACCGCTTGCGTGATCTCTACGATGCGGGTTACTTCCACCGGTACAGTCTGGATAACTGTTAATACGTTCGGCGTACTATTTGCCGGAGAGGATCCAGCACACCCACTAAAAATAAATGCAACCAATAGGATGGTCAGAAGGACGATTTGTCTTTTCGGAACATTCAACATAGGCGATTAAACCTTTTCAGAGGGATTTTAATATTAGGTAAATAAAAGCTGATGGAGGCGGAGCCTGATTATATCTCCACGTGTCGAATCTGATAAGATGACAGGATGTGATAAACTTAATTCGAATCCGAATTCGAGGTAAAAACTATGCAGTGTCCGAATGACAAAATCGAGATGATCCGGCGTGAAGTGGGGGGTGTCCAGGTAGAAGAATGCCCACAGTGCAAAGGCATCTGGTTTGAACAAACTGAATTCCAAAAAGCCAAGGATTCAGTTGAGCCAGATGCGATCTGGTTGGATTTTGAAATCTGGAAACACGAAGATCAGTTCAAATTGGATTTAAGAGGCATTCAGTGCCCAAATGATGGTACCAGACTGGTCGCACTGGGTTACGGAGAAACAGGTGTCGAAGTGAATTATTGTACCCAATGCCAGGGAATCTGGCTCGATGGGGGCGAGTTTGAGAAGATTATCAAAGCCCTGGATGATGAATTGACCAGTATGAGCGCATCGGAATACCTTTCCGCCAGCCTTACAGAAGCCAGGGAAGTCGTAGCTGCTCCTGAAAAATTTACCTCCGAGTGGCGCGATCTGATGACTATCCTGCGTTTGTTCCAATACCGGGCACTGGCTGAGAAGCCATCCTTATACAAAGCGCTTCACGTGATCCAAAAAACAGGCCTCGGCCTGGCTGGCTATAATGTTGATTAACCATATCTAGACTGTCGCTAGCTCCCCGGCTTTGTGCCCATCCCGGCCAGCCGTAATTTCCGGCTCCAGGCGGCGGAACTGGCTCATATAAAGGTTATAATAGAAGCCCTGCCGCGCCAACAGCTCGTCGTGCTTCCCACACTCGACGATTTGCCCCTGGTCCAGTACCAACAGCAGGTCCGCATTGCGAATAGTGCTCAGGCGGTGAGCGATGACGAAACTGGTGCGACCCCTGAGCAAGTTCTCCAGAGCTTTTTGGATCAGGCGCTCGGTGCGGGTGTCCACACTGGAGGTGGCCTCGTCCAGGATCAGGATGCGTGGGTCAGACAGGGCAGCTCGAGCGATTGCCAGCAGCTGGCGTTGCCCCTGGCTCAAGCCACTGCCGCGTTCGCCTAGCACGGTCTGGTATCCATCAGGCAGGCGCTCGATGAAGGTATCCGCATGGGCCAACATGGCGGCGGCCTTTACTTCCTCGTCGGTTGCCTCGGGCCTTCCGAAGCGGATGTTTTCCATTACCGTAGCACTGAAGAGAAAAGTGTCTTGCAGCACGATGCCGATCTGCTTGCGCAGTGATTCCGTTGTCACGTAACGCACATCCAGACCATCGATCAACACCGCCCCACCAGCCACATCGTAAAAGCGAGGGATCAGGTTGATCAAGGTTGTCTTCCCCGCGCCGGTCGGTCCGACCACGGCGATAGTCTGTCCCGGCTCAGCGGTAAAGCTAATTCCGTTCAAAACGCTCTCATCCTTCTTGTAGGCAGCATAGACATGCTGGAATTCGACTCTGCCGACGATCGGCGGCATAGCCTGGGCTTTTGGCGCATCCACAATGTCAGGTTCGACATCCAGGAGGTTGAAGATGCGCTCACCGCCAGCGATGGCGTTCTGAATATTGGTCCATAGCACAGAAATTTGCTGGATCGGCTGGTTGAAGCGTTGCACGTATGCCAGAAAAGTGACAATCAGACCGAATGAAACGGTAGTGCCGAACAAAGTCTGGCCGCGTAACAGGACGATCCCCCCCACACAGGTCACGATCGCCAGGGCCAGGTATCCCAAGGCTTCCAGGGTGGGTGCCAGGGCGCTGGTAAACGAAACAGCGCGGATATTTGCGTCCCGGTTAGCGGCGTTAGTCTCCATGAAGTTTTGGATATTTTCCTGCTCCCGGCTGAAGGCCTGTACCTCCCGCACTGAGGAGATAATCTCCTGCAACTCTGTGCTTACCGAGCCCATTTGAAGTCGCGTGCGGCGAAACGCTTTGCGCGCTTGCGATGAGAACCACACCGTCGCCATCACCATTAATGGCACCACAGCCAGGCTGAGCAAGGCGTACGGTACGCTTCTAGCCAGCATGTTATAGGCGATCCAACCAAGTAGCAGCACTCCACTCAGCACATTGACCAACGCAAAGCTGAACGCCTGCTGGATGGTGTCCGAATCGTTGGTGATGCGGCTCATTATGTCACCCACTTCGTGCTCAGCATAATACCCTATAGAAAGGCGATGCAGGTGGCGGAATAAACCGACCCTCATCTGCCGCAGGACGTGCTGGCCAGACCAGCTCATCAAGTAAAAAGTCAGACCGGTGAGTAAGGATGTCATGACATACAGACCGATGATGCGCAGAATCAATCCGCCGAATCCAGCGAGTCGTTCTTCGTTCGTCATCTTTGCAGGATCATCGATGTAGGTACAGTTAGTAACTGCGCTGGTCGTCGCTCCGCCCTCGGGGGCGCCGGGGAGATTTCCAAATGCAGAGGCTGCCGCCGGGCTGAAATAACAATCTACAGCCTGTCCAAGCAATTCTGGCGCAGTGACTTGCGCCCAAGTCGACCCGATGACCAAGAGACCTGCCAGGATTAAGATAGGCCAATAAGGCTTGAAGTAACCTC
>Ga0209431_10001702_pt1 | contig 18085 bp, 16 predicted proteins | sample RifCSP13_3_FD_184021 | JGI IMG/M metagenome (GOLD analysis project Ga0209431, IMG submission 184021) | Soil microbial communities from Rifle, Colorado - Rifle CSP2_sed 13_3 (SPAdes) (version 2) | ecosystem: Environmental > Terrestrial > Deep subsurface > Rock core/Sediment | place: Rifle...
TGCTCAATGCGGAAGAGCCGAGAGAGAAGAAAGTGCCTGAACTCTCGTACAGCGATGTCGTCAACACGTATAAGTCGATTTGTGAGCACCGTCTTCCAACCGAACAGCAACGAAAGACCGCTGGTGCGTGAGCGACCGTTGGCATTCTAAACTCGTTCGTGCTAAGAGGTTCGAGCAATGAACCTCCTGGTGGTCAAGAATTTATATGTGCGTATCGACCAGAAGGTGATCCGGTAACGATCAATCTCGCTCTCGGTCCGGCCATCATTGCCGTGGCGACATTCTTCTTTCTGCTCAGCTTGCTGCGAAAGAAATTCTGAACCGATTGCCTTACCGCGTAACCTGACTGGTGCCCGCGGCATTTCGTCTAAAACCTTCATAGACGACAAGCACAAGGGTCGCATTTGGCGAAGTGTTCGCGCTCATACTGCTTCTCGTCCAGGCCCAGCTCGAGTACGCGTTCTTTGCGTGAACCATAGCGGAAGACCGTGACTCCCTTACAGCCGAGCGTGTATGCAAGCTGGTAGACCTTCGCGACATCGTCTGGCGTTGCATCATTGGCGAGATTTACCGTCTTCGAGACTGCGTTGTCGACGTGACGCTGAAAAGCAGCCTGCACGCGCACGTGATGCTCGGGCGCAATGTCCAGGGCCGTGACGAACAAGCGCTGAACATCGAGGGGCAGAGCGGCTTCTTTATTGATCCGCCCGCGAAGTGCCACCGTATCAAGCACCGACGGCGTGGCTAGCTTCCTGGCCTCCAGATATCGCAGGAAGAGCGGATTGAATTCAGTTAAGGTTTGCTGGTTAAGCACATTGATGCGCCGATAGGCGAGCGCGAAAAGTGGCTCAATACCGGAACTTGTTTCGGCAATAATGCCAATGGTGCCGGTTGGAGCGATTGAGGTTTGCGTCGCATTACGGACATGCAAGTTCCTGCTTGCATAAGTGCTTTGTTTCCAGTTCGGAAACGAGCCGCGTGCTTCGGCCAAAAGAGCCGATGCCTTAGTGGCCTCACACGAGATGAAAGTCATCACCTTGTCCGCCAGCCACAGCGCTTCTTCGCTCGCGTAGGAAATACCAAACAGAATGCAGAGCTCGGCGAAGCCCATGACTCCGAGGCCGATTTTTCGGTTTGCGAGCGTTGCCTTTGCGATCGATTCGAGTGGGAATTTGTTGACACTGATCACATCATCCAGAAAACGCACCGCATCACGGACCAGCAAACCAAGTTTTTCCCAATCGACTGAAACCTTTCCATCGTGTTTGCCGACTACATGCGGCAAATTGATCGACCCCAGGTTGCACGACTCGTATGGCAGCAACGGAACCTCGCCGCACGGGTTGGTGCTCTCAATCTGGCCGCTGGCCGGAGTCGGGTTGCTTCTGGCAATCGTGTCAAGAAAGATTAGCCCCGGGTCGCCTGTTTCGCATGCTGCCTGACAGATAGATCCAAACAGTGCGCGGGCATCTCGACGAGCGACAACGCAGCCACTGTCCGGATGGCGGAGTGGAAATTCGCCGCCGTCAGCGACAGCTACTATGAACTCTTCCGTTGTGCCAACAGAAAGATTGAAGTTGCGAAGGGTCTTACCATCACTTTTAACATTGACCAGCTTGTCGATGTCCGGATGGTCAACGCGCAGCACCCCCATGTTGGCGCCCCGCCGTTTACCGCCCTGTTTGATGTTTTCCGTAGCGCAATCATAAATCTTCATGAACGAGACAGGTCCCGAAGCCGTGCCGCCTGTCGACCTGATAAAGTCATTCTCCGGCCGCAGATGTGAAAACGAGAAGCCGGTGCCACCTCCTGTCTTTTGCACCAGAGCCATGTCTCGCAAGGTACCGAAAATCGATTCCATCGAATCTTCGATCGGCAGTACGAAGCAAGCCGATAGTTGGCCCAGTTCCGTTCCGGCATTCATGAGTGTCGGTGAGTTGGGCAGGAAGTCGCGGGAGGCCATCATAGTATGAAAGCGTTCTTCCCACCGACGGGCCTCAGCCGCAGGCCCATATAACATTTCTGCCTCCGCAATTGCCCGCGCGACACGCTCGAAGAGTTGAGCCGGATCCTCGGTAACCCGACCATCTTCTCCTCGACGGAGATAGCGCGCCGCGAGCACTAGACGCGCGTTTTCAGTTAATTCCGCAACCATCCAGTTCCTTTCTTCCTCGCAAGGCATTAGTCAGGAAAAAACCTGCAACAGAAGTGCCGGGGCCCAGGTAGGAGAAGTCTGACTCGAAGCAATCGCAATTAACTCTCCCGTGGGTAAAGTTACGCACTCATTTGCGCGAAACCTCACGTTCCGCCAGGATTGCCGCACCATTTAACGACCTCGCCGCTGGCATATCGGTTGCCCACTTCTAGACCGACACGTTCACGTCAACGCAGGCTAACAAGTAGATGCTCTTCGAGAAGCTGGCAGACTACTTTCAAAGAATTGAAGCTACTGGCGAGCGGCTGGTGTTGTACAAGCTGATCGCTGAGCTTCTGGGCAAGGCAAGCGCAAATGAACTCCCAAAGCTTGCTTATCTCTGCGAAGCCAGGCTGGCGCCAGCATTCGTGGGTCTGGAAATGGGCATGGGTGAGCAGCTAATAACAGAGTCGGTCGCGCTGGCCACGAAGATGTCTTCGCGCCAGATTAATCGAGCTTACAGACAACTTGGGGATCTTGGCGTAGTGGCGGAGAAGCTATTGCCGCAACGGATCAGCCGTCTAACAATCTCCCAGGCGCACGAAAATCTGCTCAAGATTGCGAAGACGAGTGGGCCAGGCAGCATCGATCAGAAGATTCGGTTACTTGGCGAACTAATTAAGCAAGCGTCACCGCGCGGCGCTCGCTATCTTGTTCGCTTTGCTGTTGGCCGTCTCAGGCTCGGCATAGGCCCGCCTACGATTATTGAAGCAGTCGCACGCACGAATCCTGATCGCAAACAGACTCGCGCGTTGATCGAACGAGCATACAACTCATGCTCCGACCTCGGCCTGGTTCTCAGGACGTTGCGGCAGAAAGGACCGCAAGGACTAACACGCTTCAAGCTGCATGTGGGCAACCCGGTGCGCATGATGATGGCTGAGCGATTACCGACTGCCGAGGCCATCGTGGCGCGACTCGGGCGTTGCGCCGCGGAAGCAAAACTTGATGGCTTTCGCTGTCAGGTTCACCTGAGCAGTCGCAGCGTGGAGGTGTTCTCGCGCAATCTTGAGCGCACGACCTATATGTTTCCTGATCTCGTTGCGGCGGTTCGAAAGCAGATCAAAACCTCCAACGCGATCATTGAAGGGGAAGCAGTGGCGATAAATGAAGCAACCGGTGAATTCTACCCTTTTCAGATCACGGTCAAGCGAAAGAGAAAATACGACGTCGAGGAAATGGCCCGTGAGTTTCCCCTCGCATTAGTTACTTTTGATCTGCTTTATGCCCATGGAAAGAACTACAGCGCCGAAACTTACAGGCCCGGCACGCAGAATTGAGACGGGTGATCAGAAGTAACGGCCGCATCCGTCTCGTCGAGCAACTGGTTACTGGCAGCGCACAGGAACTACAGCGCTTCTTCGACCAACAGGTGGAGCGCGGACTTGAAGGAATTATCGCCAAGCGCCTCGACGCTCCCTATGCGGCGGGCGCCAGGAACTTTAACTGGATCAAGCTCAAACGCACCTACAAAGGCGAGCTGAGCGACACGGTTGACGTGGTTATCGTCGGCTACTTGCGCGGACGAGGAATGCGCGCGGCGCTGAAGATCGGAGCGTTGCTGGGCGCGGTCTATGACGCTCGCAAGGATTCGTTTCAAACGGTTGCCAAGATTGGCAGCGGATTAAGCGAAGAGAATTGGATCAAACTCAGGCGTCTGCTCGACAAAGTGAAGGTCGCAGACAAGCCTGCGCGCCTTGATTCACGCATCGTGCCGGATATCTGGGTCGAACCGAAATACGTCGTCACGGTCCTGGCCGACGAGATCACACGTTCGCCTGTTCATACCTGCGCGCAAGATAAAGAGGGAGTGGGATTGGCGCTGCGGTTTCCGCGCGTCGTTGGTTTTATCCGGGATGACAAGTCGCCGGAAGACGCGACCACCGTCAAAGAGATTGTCGAGATGTGTCGCATGCAAAGGAAGTCGAAATGATCAACGAAGAGATAGCAAACATTTTTGAGCGCGTAGGTCAGGTGCTCGAGTTCAAAGGAAAAGACCGCTTTCGAGCGTTGGCGTACGAACGCGGAGCCCGATCTCTGCGCGGGCTTGAGGGTGATCTGGATTCAATGGCGGCCAAGGGAACACTCGAAGACATTCCCGGAATCGGCCACGACCTGTCTGCAATGATCCAGGAATACCTTCGCACGCACCACATTCGTAGCTGTGAGCGCGAACTCTATAAAGTGCCTGCTCAACTACTTGTGTTGATGGATATTCCCGGGCTTGGACCAAAGACAGTTGCTCTCTTGCACAAGAAACATCACGTGAAAGATTTTGCCGGACTCCAACGGCTGCTGGAGAGCGATGCGCTGCTAAACGTTAAAGGTTTTGGCGAGCAAAAGATCGCAAACCTGAAACGAGGAGTTGCGTTGTGGCAGGCGGGCAAACAGCGCATGTTGCTTGGCGAAGCGTTGCCAAGAGCCGAGGCCTTGCTGGAAACCATTCGCAAAATCAAAGGCGTGCAAAAAGCGGATCTGGCGGGCTCGCTTCGCCGCCGGCGCGAGACAATCGGGGATCTTGATTTTTTGATCATTTCGCGCAACAGCGCCCGCGCACTGCGAGAGTTCAGCCGGCTGCCCGTGGTCAAACAAGTGATCTCGCTTGGTGACACGCGCGCCACAGTAATCATAGAGGGAGGAGTGCAGGTTGATGTACGCGCCGTTCCGGAGCGCTCTTATGGCGCAGCGCTACAGTATTTCACGGGCTCGAAAGATCACAACGTGCATCTGCGCACCATTGCCCAAAAGCGTGGCCTCAAGATCAACGAGTATGGAGTGTTTCGCGGCAAAACGCGGGTGGGTGGGGCAACCGAAGCGGAATGCTATCGTTTACTGGGCATGCCGGTGATCCTGGCAGAGTTGCGCGAGGATTCGGGTGAGATCGAGGCCGCGATTGAAGGGCGTCTTCCGGACCTGATCGAGAGGGAGGATTTGCGCGGCGACCTGCACCTGCACACTAATTACTCTGATGGCCGCTCAACTCTGGCAGAGATGGTGGAGCGCGCTGCCGCTCTGGGCTATGAGTATGTGGCCCTGACCGACCACTCGCCGGCGGCACGCATCGCTCATGGTTTGAGCGAAGAAAAACTGGAGCGAAAGATAGAAGAACTTGAACGAGTGCGCCGACAGCGGCGGGGGCGCAGGCCTCGGCTCCTGCTGGGCGCGGAAGTCGACATACTCTCCAACGGAAAGCTCGATTACGCGGATAAGATCCTTGCCAGGCTGGACGTGGTAATCGCTTCGGTTCATGCTGGCTTTCGTCAAAGCCGGGACCGGATGACGGGGCGGCTACTTGATGCAATCAGTAATCCTTACGTACAAATTATTGGCCATCCAACCACACGACTAATTGGGAGCCGCGAGGCAGTCAGTTTTGACTTTGATCGCATTCTAAAAGCGGCAATCGATATGAACGTCGCTTTCGAGATTGACAGTCAACCTGATCGCCTCGATCTTACCGATACACTTGTTAAAGCGGCTAATGAAGCAGGCGCGCTGTTCGCAATGAACTCTGACGCGCACAGTGCTTCTCAACTTGAATACATTCGCTACGGAATTTTCGACGCGCGCCGCGGCTGGACGGAAGCTCACTCGGTTATCAACACCTGGACGTGGAGCAAGCTGAGCCGCTGGTTAGAAAAACGAAGAAGCGGCTGAATTCCTACTAGCGCGTTTGCGCGGAAGCCAGTGGCTGCAATCTATTTTTAAACCAGTCACTCGCGAGGTGCGCGACCTGTTCCAGCGTGCCGGGCTCCTCAAAAAGATGCGTCGCTCCAGGGACAATCTTCAGCTCTTTCTCACAACTAAGTTGCGCGTACGCGTCTTCATTCAGGCCAATTACTACGTCATCATCGCCGCCCACGATCAGGAGAGTCGGTGCTTTGACTTTCGGCAACGCCTCACCCGCAAGATCGGGTCGACCGCCACGAGAGACCACGGCCGCCACAACGTCGCGGAGTTCAACCGCGGCAATCAATGCGGCCGCCGCGCCGGTGCTGGAACCAAAGTAGCCCATGCGCAGGTGTTTGGTAGCTGCCTGCCCTGTGATCCACTTCGTGGCATCGACCAATCTCTCTGCCAGGAACTTGATGTTAAAACGTAACTCGCCCGTATAGGCATCCACGGCTTCTTCTTCTTTTGTCAGCAGATCAAATAAAAGCGTGCCAACGCCAGACTCACGTATGGTTCGTGCAACATACTGATTCCGCGGACTATGACGGCTGCTGCCGCTGCCGTGCGCGAAAAGAACGACGCCGTTGGCGCCTTGGGGCACCTTCAGCTCACCCTCGAGGTTAACGTTACCAGACGGAATATTAACCGCTTGCTCGAGGTGAAGCTTGGCTCTCGTATCACTCATGATAATTACTCCTGTTAAACCCGTTTGCGGTAATCGGTTTTCCGTTGAAATTCTTAAGCAGCGAGAGATTATTTCCCGGTAACGCGGATCTCGGCGGAGCAGTATTAACGGTTCGATTTTGCATCGCAAAACTCTTGCAATTGTTTTCCCGTCTTGCGTGCAAGGCACGTACCGATTTGGCGAAAAGACGAATAGTCCGTGGCAGAAGGCTTTCCGTCCTGGCTTGACACTCTGTCGCTCCGTTATCCAAGTGCGATGCGAGGTTTGACACAGCGGCGTGGGGAACTTTGCACATGAGGCCCTCCCGACTCTGGCCCGCTGGTAATAGGCATATTGTTTTGATTACGGCCTCTTTGTTGCACAGCTCAAACCTCAGAAGTCAGTGGAGAGTAACCGATGATCCAAATTGACGGGTCGCAGGGCGAAGGCGGAGGACAGATTCTCAGGACTGCACTAGCTCTGGCCTTGGTTACAGGCAAAGCAATTGAGCTTAAGAATATTCGCGCGCGCCGCCCTAAACCAGGTCTAATGCCCCAGCACCTGAAGGCTGTAGAGGCTGCTGCCGCTGTTGGGGGTGCTCGGGTCGAGGGCGCTCATTTGCAATCTTCATCACTTCTGTTTGAGCCAACCGGTATTCGCTCAGGTGAATTTCACTTCGATGTCGGCACAGCAGGCTCCACCCCGCTTGTGCTACAAACGATCTTCTTGCCCTTGAGCTTCGCGCCGGCGCCCTCATCGGTAACTCTGGTGGGTGGGACGCACGTTCCTTGGAGTCCGTGCTTCCACTACCTGGATTTACACTGGCTTCATTACATGAAGGAAATAGGCTTTAAGGCGGAGTTGACATTGGAGCTTGCCGGCTTTTATCCACACGGCGGCGGTCGAATTCACGCGGCCATTCATCCGATAAAGAGACTCTCGCCATTACAGATAAGGAAACGGGGCTCTCTCAAAGGAATACAAGGAATCTCGGCGGTAGCTAATCTGGATCAGAGCGTGGCAGAGCGGCAGAAGCAGCAGGCGTTGAAAAGACTGAAAGATTTGTCTGAATACGTCGAGATAGAGATTATCCGGATGCCATCGCATTTCCGCAGCACAATGCTCTTGCTCATCGGGAAGTTTGAAAACTCGCAGTGCTGTTTCTTTGGTCTTGGAGAAATAGGCAAGCGCGCCGAACGCGTTGCTGACGAAGCGGTCGATCAGTTGCGCCAGTTTCTCTCCACCGACGGCACCATCGACCACCACCTCGCCGACCAACTCATACTGCCTCTGGCCTTTGTACCCGCCGCTTCAGAATTGCAGACCTCGAGAATAACGCAGCACCTTATTACTAATGCTGAGATAATCAGGATGTTCTTGCCAGTGGATATTGGAATAGATGGAGAGCTGGACTCTTGCGGATCCGTGCGAATAAAGGGCACGTCCATCAGCGACTCAGGAAAACAGTAGTTTGACCCTTAGGGTTTGGCTTCACGCCCGTTGAGCGCGCCCGCGTAAGGCGTTGGCCTCGATCCACAGACGCTCCTCAGAGCTATGAACAGCAGTGCCCATCTCTGCTGAGAGACTGCGAATGCGCTCGGCGACGGCGTTTCGATGAGTCGCGGTGGCGAGGTTAACCTGGCAGTTGGATATGAGAACCGGAATTAACTCTATCTCCTCGACTCTCCTTTCTCTCACAAGTAGCCGAAAAAGCAGACCCCGGTCGTTGCGGAGCACGGGATCGACGGCGTAGTCGTCAACGAAATCGCCGGCGTCATAAATTATCGGTTTGCCGCGATATATTTCGATTCCCTGGAATACATGCGCGCTGTGGCCATGAAAAACATCAACGCCCGCATCCATTACGGCATGGGCAAACTGCTGAAACAGGAGCGAGGGCCGCTCTGACATGTTCGGGCCCCAGTGAATAGAGAAGATCACCAGGTCTGCTCCGGCTGAGCGCGATTGTTTTATGCTCTCTTTAACAACTTTTAGCGACTCTTCAGCCAGCGATACTTGAATATAGTTCGTTCCGGGCCAGTTTGCGGCAGCTGCCCAACCGGGTTCATTATCGGTAAAATTCACAACAGCCACCTTAAGACCAGATGCTCCCATAAGCGCGGGTTGCATTGCTTCAGTAACGTTGAGTCCGGCTCCTGTATGTTTGATCTTGCTCTTGTCGAGTAAGTTGAGCATTTCCCTTAACGCCTCTTCCTCGAAATCGAGCGCATGATTATTGGCTAACGCAACGCAGTCAATACCGGCCAGTTTCAATGATTCTATGGCAATGGGGTCGGCATGAAAGTGAAACACTTTAGGCCAGCGTGACCAGGGCTTGCCGCCGCGAGCAATCACGCATTCGAGATTAATGATCGTGAGGTCTCCAGCACTCAATGTAGAAAGCGTATTGCCCCAGGGATATACGGATCCAGATCGCAGCAGATAAGCATTAACGCCACGACCTAACATCACGTCCCCAGTTAGAATGATGGATACCGGCTGAGCCATTCTCGATTATTCACCTGCAGGATTAAACAGGGCCGGCTTTTCAGATTCGAGACTTGGAGCTAAACGGACTGTAGCCTCTTTCGATTGCAGATCTGTTGCCTTGGCCTGGAGTTCTTTTGATGTCAGCTCCTCTCCAGGAGCGGCAATTTGCCATTCTTTCCTGAAAACTCCCACAAATGTAATTGGGCCCAGAACTTCGGCATTGATAGTGATCACGGGGTCGCTGAGGCTCACCAGCGGTTTTTGCCCAGTCTTCAGTTCCAGCGCTGCATTGATAGCCCCGCCTATTTCATACTCAATCTTTGGTGTGTCCTCTTGCAAGCTGTGCACGCCTCTCTTGAATAATCTGAAACAGAAACTTTCCTTCGGCCCGATACGCTCGGTTCCGATTTCGACTGCGGCTTCTTTGACCGGCTCGGGCTGACTTTCAACTTCAGCCAACACCGCCGTTGCCCGTCCAATAAGTTGGCCACACTCCTCGTAAACCTTTCTGGCCAACTCGAGTGGCTCACCTTCTGCTTCAACGACGAAAACCGATCTGAAACCTGTCCGTGTAATTCGACCTGGAAACACAGCTCTCCTCAACGCAGCACGGGTCTTACGAGCCGTGAACGGTGCGCGACTCGTAACAACCAGTTTACTGGGTTTTTGAACCTCTGCCACTCGCATGTCTTGAATTGCTCTACGTTCGAGACCTAACCTCCATATCTCTGAGCGTTAAACCGTTATGCCTTTTTCATTTCCTTGAGCAATGGACATGCCGGGCAATTACCGAAACAACTATTCCCAGTTGCGATTTCACTGCCGATCAAGTTGAGCAAAGTTCCACAAGCTTGTGTGCAAAAGCGCTCACCGGTCCTTCCGTTTCGAATCGTCTGGCTGGGGAAATGTGAACTTATGGAGGCAGCGTTCAGGGCATGATTCTTGCGCTACATTAGTAAAAAAGCAGGAATCCGTCTGTTTGAGATTAGTTAATGCGCGATCTTTTTACACTGTTTGCGGGAAGCGGCAATCCGGAACTCGCTGAGGCCGTGGGCCGCGAGGTCGGTGTTTCGCTGGGCGCGCGCGTGATCGAACGATTTCCGGATGGCGAAACTTTCGTCCGGTTGGAACAGCCTGTGCGGGGGCATCAGGTTTTTATCCTGCAACCGACCGGGCCGCCGGTAAATGACAACCTGGTCGAACTGCTATCGTTCGTCGACGCGTGTCGCCGTGCCGCGGCGGCTACCATCATCGCCGTTGTGCCTTATTTCGGCTACGCACGTCAGGACAAACGGCACGGACACCGCGAGCCGGTTACCGCAAGCATGGTTGCGTACCTACTGCAAGCTGTTGGCGCCAACCATGTCGTCACAGTCGACCTGCACGCGGCGCAGATTGAGGGCTTCTTCCACATTCCGGTGGACTGCCTGACTGCTGTACCAACGCTCTGCGAAGCGCTACGCCCGGTTCTTCCCAAAGAACTGATTGTGGTTTCGCCCGACGAGGGTCGCGTAAAGATGGCGACGCAATACGCACAACGGCTCAACGCCACTGTGGCCGTTCTCCATAAGCGACGGGAAACAGCGACGAAGACGCGAGTGACGCACGTTGTGGGTGATGTTCGCGACAAAGCGTGCTTAATCATCGACGATATGATTTCGACGGGCGGCACGATTGCTGAGGCAATCGAGGCGCTGCTTGCCGCAGGCGCGCGACCGGAGATCGTTGTTGCCGCAACACATGGACCATTACTAGAGAGCGCGCGGCAGAAGCTTAGTCAGGAAAGCGTCCGTACCCTGCTTGTAACTGACACGATTGCGCCGGTTATTCGCAACTGGCCCAAATTGCAGGTCGTTACGGTCGCGCCGGTCATAGCCAGCGCGATTCGACGTCTCCTGGCAAGCGAGTCGTTGAGTAACCTTTATTGAACTTAAACGTGCAGGGCTGAACGAAAGAGCTGGTGAAATCATGAAAGAGCTTGATGTGAATTTTAAGGACCGACAAGAGGCGGGTCAGATATTGGCAAATAAGTTGAGTAATTATGCAAAACAAAATGTCATCGTGCTCGGCCTGCCGCGTGGTGGAGTGCCGGTGGCCTTCGAAGTTGCAAAAGCGCTGAAAGCAACACTGGATGTGTATGTGGTGCGCAAACTCGGCGTTCCCGGCCATGAAGAATTGGCCATGGGAGCGATTGCAAGCGGCGATGTTCGCATACTCAATAAGCCGGCGATTGCGGATCTGCTGATCTCCGAAGAAGAGATTGAAGCGGAGACGCGCAAGGAGCGGGAGGAACTAAAAAGACGTGAACTCCTCTACCGAGACGATCGGCCACCGCTCGACGTGACCAACCGCACAGTAATCCTTGTTGACGATGGAATTGCGACTGGGTCAACCATTAAGGCGGCGATAGCGGCGTTGAAAAAGCAGAAGGCCGGCCGAATTGTCGTCGCCGTCCCAGTGGCGCCGGCCTCTACGATTGAGGAGATCAAAGGAGATGTTGACGAGGTGATCTGCGTTTCTTCACCGGAGTTCTTTTATGCGATCAGTCTTTGGTATGACGAGTTTCCACAAACTTCGGATGAAGAGGTTCGCGAGTTGCTCAAGAAGGCTGAGATGAAGGAAGAAACCGCAGTGGCGGTCTGAGTTACAAGAATGCATGCAGACTGTAAAACAATGACCGTGAAAGAAGAAGTATTGAAACATCTTACGGCCGCGCTAGAGCGTGAGCCGAAAATCGATCTACATCATCATCCGATCAAGGCCGATTTCATTGACGGAATTCTGACGCTCGAAGGCGAGGTGAAAGATATTGCCGCGAAGAAACTCGCGCTAGAAATAGGCGCTACCTTAGCATCCGTCGCGGGAATAGTTGACAGGCTAAAGATTGCTGCCGCTGAACACATGACTGATGAAGTCATACTTGAGCACGTCCGAGATGCTCTGATACAGGAACCTGCCCTGAGTAACTGCGCCGTGAGGCTTCGCCTGGGAGATCGCGTAGAAGTCATAAGAGAACCTCCTGCAGTCTCAGGCGCCGTTGAAATAGCCGTGCAGAATGGCGATGTGCTGCTGGAAGGGCAAGTGCCGAGTTTGTCGCACAAACGTTTGGCAGGAGCTGTCGCCTGGTGGGTTCCGGGCACGCAGAACGTCTTAAACTGTCTGGTAGTAGAACCACCTGAAGAAGATAGTGACGACGAGATGACTGATGCTCTGCGTCTCGTTCTCGAGAAAGATCCTTTCGTCAATGCCGATCAGATTCGCGTTACAAGCAACAACCGCACAGTAACTCTGGAGGGTCTGGTGTCCAGTGAGGCCGAGAGTGAAATGGCGGAGCAGGATGCATGGTATATCTTCGGTGTTGACAGGGTAATAAACAAGCTGGACGTGCGAGCGTAATTCCTGAGGTGATACCCACCTCAGAATAGATTAAGTCGATCGCTAAGCTCGTCACCAAGTTGTGATGCTCTCCCTAGAGTTCTCAACAACCTGCCAGGGCAGTGATTCTCCTAATCTCTGAAAAGGGTTTGAAGTTTTGCACCCACGACAGTTGTTACACATTCCTTTTCTCTGCGTGCGGGGAGTCAAGGGATGGAACGAGTAGCCTCTAAAAAGGTAAAAGCACGAGAGACTGCGCGGAACAAAGCAAAACGGGCCCTGCGCGACAGCCAGTCGCAACTCTCGAACATCGTCGAGTCGGTATGGATACGATCATCACTGTCGAGGAAACGCTGAATGCGCTACTACCAAAGGCGTGTAAGCGCCTTGCGGCCTTCTTCGAGAAGTAAGAGCACAGGGCCGAACGTTAGCAATAACACCCAGTGCATCGGAGCCAGTGGCGCAAGGCTGAACACCGTTCGGAGCGGAGGCAAGTAGATCAGAAAAACCAGCAGTGCCAGCTCCACAGCGATTCCGCCGAGTAACAGCCGATTCGTCCAGAAACCCAAATGCCAGATAGATTGCCTGCCGCTCCGGCACGCAAATGCATTGCCGACCTGGCAGGCTACGATGCTGGCAAGTGTCATGGTCGTCGCGGTGAGGTACACCGGACCCGAACCAGATAGCGGTATTCCTAAGTGCCAACCAGCCAAGCGGAAAACAAAAAAGAACCCTCCGAGAGCGAGCGCGGCTTCTATCATCCCAAGCCATCCGTAGGCGCGAAGCAGAGTAGGCAAATTCAGCAATCGCTCGCTTCGTTTACGCGGACGCCGTCGCATTACATCCGGTTCTGCAGGCTCAGCGCCCAACGCCAGCGCGGGGAACAAGTCAGTACCGAGATCCACTGCCAGAATTTGCATGACCGTTAAAGGGAGTGGGATTCGGAATAAGACAAAGGCGATGAACGGCGCCAACTCGGGAACATTGCTCGCGAAAATATAGGTCACAAACTTGCGCACGTTGTCGTAAACGGCTCGTCCTTCTTCGATCGCGGCAACGATGCTGGCAAAGTTGTCGTCGGCCAGCACCATGTCGGCCGCTTCGCGCGCCACATCCGTACCGGTTGCGCCCATCGCGACGCCGATGTCAGCACGCTTGAGCGCCGGAGCATCATTGACGCCATCGCCAGTCACGGCGACAACTTCGCCATCTCTCTGAAGGATTCGAACCAATCTCAACTTATGCTCTGGCGCAAGTCGCGCGAAGAGGATTTCGCCGGAAGCAAGCAACTGCTGCAATTCGCGGTCAGTGACCGCATCCATTTCCGCTCCTAAAATCGTGCGCGGCTGAACTTCATGCAGACCGATTTCGCGCGCAATTGCTGCAGCCGTCAATGGGTCATCTCCGGTGACCATCAACACTCGAACACCTGCGCGCTTGCACGCCGCGACTGCTGCGGGAACTTCCGGTCGGGGCGGGTCTTCCATTCCAATCAGACCAAGCAAGGTCAGGTTGTGCTCAACATCTTCTACTCGCAACTCTCCGTTTTGTTGGTACTCCTCTAATTGGCGTGAAGCAATCGCCAACACTCGCAGTCCTCGGCTTGCCATTCGGTCGTGAACTTCATGGGCAAGCCGTTGAAGTCGCTCATCGAATGAAATGCTTGTGCCATTCCACCGGACTGAAGCGCACCGCGGAAACAGTTCGCTTGGCGCTCCTTTAACGCAAGCCACCGGTTCTCCTTCAATCTGTTGAATCGTGGTCATGCGCTTGCGCGTGGAATCAAACGGGAGTTCGCCGACACGAGGCCAGCTCTTCAGAACGTCACTTGAAATGCCTGCCTTGTGCGCCGCAACCAGGATCGCTGCTTCCGTTGGATCTCCGATTACTGCCCAATGCTTCCGCGCATCGCGTGGCTGAGTCAGATGCGCATCACAACAAAGCGCGGCACACCGTAGCAATTCTTCATCGCCCACCGAATCCTTTTCATCTCCAGTCGGTTCAATTTTTCCGCTTGGATCGTAGCCAGTTCCGCTCAATCTATAGTTAGAACCATCGGTCCATAGTTCACGCACTGTCATCTCGTTTTCCGTTAACGTGCCGGTCTTGTCGGTGAGGATGACTGTAGTTGCGCCCAGCGTTTCGACCGACGAGAGCCGCTTGACCAGCGCTTTCCGACTGGCCATTCTCCGCACGCCGAGCGCCAGCGCGAGCGTAAGTGTCGGTAAGAGTCCCTCAGGAACATTCGCCACGATAACGCCAACCGCAAAGAGGAATCCCGAAACTGTAGAGAGGCCACCGAGACTTGTGCCGACAAGGAAGAACACGACACCCATTCCAACGGCGAGCAGAGTGACAACACGGGTAACGCTCTCCAGCTCTCTTTGCAGCGGGCTCGGTTGCTCAGTCTGCTCCTGAGTGAGTTGGGCGATCCGACCAAACTCGGTATTCGCGCCGGTAGCGAAGACGACAGCTTCACCGCGCCCGCTGACTACACTGGTGCCGGCAAAGACCAGATTTGGCAAGGCAGCGGAAACACGTCCTGTTACCTCTACAGTCTGAGCGGTGCGCGGAACCGGCCTTGACTCTCCAGTCAGCGAAGACATGTCAACGCGCAATCTCTCCGCGATAATTAGTCGCGCGTCAGTGGGGATAGCCATCCCTTCGGCGAGCAAGAGAAGATCCCCGGGCACTACTTCGGTTGCCGCGATGAGTCGCTCATCGCCCCCTCGTCGCACCGTCACTTGGCGTGGAAGCAGAGCTTGGAGCGCTTCAGCGGCGCGCTCGGCTTGATACTCCTGCCAGTAGGCGAACAATCCGTTGATGAGAATGACTATGACGACGGCCCCGGCGAGTTGAGGCATACCCGCCAGCCACGCTAGGATGGCTCCCACCCAAAGGAGTACGGCAAAGAGGTGAACGAAATTGGCGCCGAACTGTACATACCTAGGACGCCGAGCGGGACGAGGCAACGCGTTCGGTCCAAAACGGTGTATACGTCTACGAACTTCAGCCTCGTCAAGGCCTGTGGGTTTAGTTTGCAGAGATGCGAGAACCAACGCCGATGAGAGCGACGCCCAGTATGCTCCGCCTACTTGCCTTTCAAGGTCCAAGACGCCGTTCTCCATTGCTTCCCACCTTTCGCCACCATTGCGGCGGGGCGCTTGCATCTCGATTTCGCTCCTGGCTTTTGGCAGCGTCTTAGACTGCGACCCGCAGCACGTTCTCGACATGAGGAGCTCTCGTTGGAGTCCCCAGAATTTGGCTTATTCATGCAGCAGCCAGGAACGCTTCATAGTTGCGGGGCGTCGGTGTAGGTGAAACGGTTTGATTGTGTGTTTCCGAATGTGCGCCACTGCCTCCTCGACCGAATCAGTAACCAGCAATAAGTTCATGTCGGCCGGATCGATGGTTCCTGCCTTTACCATTTGCCTTAGTAGCTCGACAAGCCGCTGCCAGTACTGCTTGCCTATCAACACAATTGGAAACTGCTCTATCTTACGCGTCTGAATGAGCGTCAGCGATTCAAAGAGTTCGTCCATCGTGCCAACACCGCCCGGCATGACGATGAACGCATATGAGTATTTGATCAAAAGTAGCTTCCGCACGAAGAAATGGCGCAGGGTCACATGTCGATCGAGATAAGGGTTTGGTTGTTGCTCTTGCGGCAGCTCGATGTTGCAGCCGACCGACCTGCCGCCAACTTCGCGCGCGCCTCTATTTGCTGCCTCCATGATGCCAGGCCCACCACCGGTCATCACAGTGAAGCCGAGTTGGCTCAGTCCGCTCCCCACTTCTCGGGCAACTTTGTAGAAAGGATGATCGACGGCAAAGCGGGCTGAGCCAAACACTGTAACGCATGGGCCAACGAAGTGCAGCACGCGAAAACCGCGAATGAAATCCCGCACGATCCGCAGCGTCATGAGGAATTCGGACCTGCGCGAGCGCGGACCTTCGAGAAAGTAGCGCTCTTCAGCTGACGCAGGCGAAACGTTGATCGCGATCGGTATGTCAGACTGTTGCGAACTGGCAGAATCGCCAACCGATTTAGCAATCATGGATCTCTCTCCAAACTCTGTCGCTGAGCGGCTCAAATGCACTGTTCATGGATTCCGAGAGCAAGGTTTATGCCCGTGAAAAGCCGCCCAGTTTCCCACGATTAATTCCATTACTTGTGGAAATATCCCCACAGATAAAAGGCCGTTTTCCTCACCGCAAAAATAATTTCGCCGAAATGCCCAAGGTTCTGTGCGGCACAATCATTGTGCGAGGAAAGGAGAAGTCCTTTTGATCTAATTAATATTAAGAGAATAGCTCTCCGTGAGGGTTTACGCTTTGCGTTGGCGTTGGCCCTGGCTTACGAAACAAAACCGATTCTGCTTACTTGCAAGCAGCCAGTTCCGTTTCATAGTGGGTCAACAACTACACAGCGTAGTAGCTGTTCGAGCAGTCGCTTTTTACGCATCTTGGTGCAAACGAGCTGAAGGTACTTGATTGGGAAGGCATTGTAGCGGAGGATGACGATGTGGGCTCACGCATTTTGATGATGCCTTTGGTCTCTGCCGCGCGGACATGACCGGCTCCGGCCGACGCGGATAAGATCAATCACATCGTTTTACTTCCTTCCACGAAAGAGTCTTCCTCCCTCGCGGGCCAAAGCACTAAAGAAGGGACCGCCCCAGAGACCGACTGATAAGAGCGATCCGAAGAGGATTACAGCATCAATACTTTCACGTCCCTCACGTGCCCAGTAGACATCCCTCAGATTTAGCCACAGGGCAAATTCGTCCAGGGTCAGGGCCGCTCCAATTCCGTAAAGTATGGCCGTCCATCTCGACTGCCACCTCGTAAGAGATTAGGCCCTGGCAAGCCAAGCATAGCCGACGAGGAGCAGCAACGCGATGCCCCAGACTAGATGGTGAAAACATGCGTCCCTTCGACGTAAACGGTAGGAAAGAAGCGACAACCCTCGTGAATGCTGTAGGCCACCGTCCGGGCGATACCAAAGCTTAGGAAAAAACTGAGTGATGAGAGAAACAGTCGCTCCAGTCGTCTGTCGCGAAAGTGCCTTTTGTACGTTTCTCTAATGCGTGTGGCGAGGGCTGATCTGCCATCATCACCTAGTATCAGTCGGAGACTCTTTAAGTTTGAAATCAGCAGTGATTATGTCGTCTCTACACGTTAAAGAGAAGTAGCAAATCGAACAGAGCAGTAGTCAATCGGATCAAGTTGGTCTCCGAGAATCGAGCATACGTCTCAGGTTTCAGGGGGAAAATTCGCAGGCCTCAGCGTGAAACCACTCATTTCCGTGAGCTTTACTTGAGACTCGAGTGGATTTCCCAAGCAGAAGTGAAGACGCCTCGCTTCGTCATGCGGGCATGTCGTTTGCTCTAAACAGAAGCTGCAAAGCACAAAAAAGAGAGAAGCGCCACTGCCAAAGCTCTTGGAGTCGCAGTCGCTTCTAAAGAATGCTGTTTGAAATAAGAGAGGAACGAGTTATGGAAGCCAGAGGGCGCGGCGAAAAGGCCGCATAGCAAGGCCGGTTGGAACCGGTCGTCACTGGCGAAGCGGTGGCGTCCTAACCCTGCCGAAGTTTTTTGCATAAGCCGCAAGGAACGGGCATGAGAGCAAGCTTGCAGGGGAAACGGGCGAGGCTTGCGGGAGAGTTACACTCCCAATAAGAGCTTGCC
>Ga0209431_10001706_pt1 | contig 18071 bp, 15 predicted proteins | sample RifCSP13_3_FD_184021 | JGI IMG/M metagenome (GOLD analysis project Ga0209431, IMG submission 184021) | Soil microbial communities from Rifle, Colorado - Rifle CSP2_sed 13_3 (SPAdes) (version 2) | ecosystem: Environmental > Terrestrial > Deep subsurface > Rock core/Sediment | place: Rifle...
ATAGTAAGTATTTTCGGAGCGCTCAAATTAAAATTGGTGACCCCGATAAAGAGATAAAAGGAATTTATACTTATGTAATTACCTATAAAATAAATAAGGTAATACAACGCTTCGACGAATACGACGAGCTTTACTGGAACGTAACAGGAAGCGAATGGGATACGGAAATTTTGCATTCTGAAGTTGGGGTGGATTCAACATTTGCCGAAATAATAAATGCCGAGTGTTTTGCAGGAAGTTTTGGTGGTTCCGAAAGACTTTGTAAAAAAGAGTTTGATAAAAAAAGATCAAATTTTGAATCAACTACAGTTTTAGGAGGCGGTAAAGATTTTACGATAGTCGTCGCGTTGGCAAAAAACTCCGATCTGGTATTTCCTACCTTATGGCAAAATATTTTAGCTATCGTTTCCGATAATTGGGGTTATATCCCATCGCTATTTCCGTTTTTATTTCTGGTATACGTTTGGTACAAAAGAGGTAGAGATAAAAGGTATATCGCTGATAGCATTTATTACAAGCCAACAGACGCTAAGGAACGTGATGTGGGTATCCTCGAAAAGAGCCATTTGTCCTTTGTTTATCACCCAATAAAGGATTTAACTCCGGCTGAAGCCGGTACACTTATTGATTCCAAAGTTGATATTCACGACGTTATTGCGGAAATTGTAGATCTAGCCCGACTTGGGTTTATTGAAATAAGAAAAATAGAAAAGAAGAAATTATTAAAAGACCAGATTGATTATGCATTTATAAAAACAAAAAAGTATGACAATTCGGAAGAGTTGGCTAAACTTAAAAATCACCAAAAATATTTATTAAAGGAACTTTTCCGTTCGACAGTAATTCATAAAAGTATTGAAAATGCCGAAATCCTGTTCAAAGGTTCCGACAAGCATTTGGACGAAGCACGTAAACTTTTAATAAATAGACAATATGTTCTACTATCAGGGTTGAAGAATCATTTTTACGAGGGTCTACCGGTTTTCAAAACAAAACTGTACGAGGAAATGGAAAAAGAAAGCCTTTTCTATGAAGATCCCGAAAAAGTAAGGGTAAAGTGGTTTGGAATGTTGGTCTTAGCCGAAATAATTTCAGGTTTCGTATTATTTATCTTCATTAAAACTACGGGTAATTATTTTCCTTTTATATCACAGGCCGTTTGGAGTATTCCCGCAATAGGGTTTGCACTCGCAATGCCCAGAAGGACACCTAAAGGATTTTCGTTATATCAACAACTGAAAGGATTAAGTTGGTTTTTGGGGAAGGGTAAGTGGAGGTATGAAATTGCCGAGAAAAATTTATTTATCGAGGAGATTTTGCCGTTTGCTATTGCGCTTGGAGTGTTAAAACAGCTGGCTAAAGATATGGGAGAATTGGACGTTAAACCGCCTAATTATTTTGCAGGGACAACGATAGCTGCATTTTCAGGTGATTTATCAAATTTCCAAATTACGACTACAAACAGTTTGCTTTCGAGTCCTCAAGGTAAGTGGTCGGGGAGCGGTTCATGGTCGGGAGGATCGGGTTTCTCCGGCGGCTCATCCGGAGGCGGTTTCGGCGGTGGGGGAGGGGGAAGTTGGTAATTAATTGATATTATATTTCCAAAGGTAAGGAGAAGTTAAACTACACCCACCGTCTACTTTTGACAAGCTCCAAGGATCTTCATCTAAACTATTCCAACCCGATGGATCTTGGAAACTAAACCTCATTCCGTTTGGAGCTTTATATGTGCAGAAAGGGGTATATCTCGCCTCTTCCTTAAAAGGTTTGATTTGAAAAAGTAAATCCTCCCAATCCTTTTTTGACATTTTGTGAGATTGCAGGATTAACGATGGTATTTCTTTAATTACACCGAAATGCAAATGTTTACCACACGAACCACACCCAGTCTTACCCATATTTCCAATTTTCGTTTCAATTCCAATGTTATCACCCTGATTAACTAATATTTTTTCAAGATGAGCATATAAAGTAAATAAAGTTCCACCCGGTGTATTGTCGTATTTTGTAATAACAACACACCCAAATCCCCCACTACCCGGATCGCATGTATTTTCATCGTGTAAGGAGGAGAATTCAACAGTTCCAACAGCAGCCGAGAAAACATCCTGATTGGTGATAACACCGTTGTTATCTTTAATTGTAGAAAAATCAGTCCCATTATGAGAGTCATAACAGCTAATTCCAACAACTCCTTTCGGACAGTCTTCACGATAATATGTATCTCCATTAAAAGGTCTGAACACTTTTTTCTCATACGTATGGTCAAAAGCAGCAGTAAGCCGACCCCAGAAAGCGGAGTTAAATTGAGTTTGGGTTGAGTTTAATCTTCCGTCATAGTAAAACGGTAATTCAAAATAGTTAGATCCTGGTGGAGGCGGCGTTGGTTCGGGAGTAATCTCCGGTCCGCCACCATTAAATGATGCGTAATAGACGGTGTTGTAATAACTACCCCCAACTGTTCCACCAGTATAGTAGAGGTGTGTATTGGTTGCAGTCAATGAACCACCTGATCTGACTTCTGGCAAGGAATTATTACTAATCTGCCATTCTCCAACCGAACCGTTCTCATCTAACGGTGCATAATAGACACTTTTGATAATTTCATTATCTCCGTCTTTAATACTTTCACCGCCCACTGAAACTACATAGTTTCCTATCTTAGCAACTGAAGGTCTGAATAACGGACGAATAAGTGGAGATCTATATGAAGGACCTGTTAAGCTTCCGTCGTCATTTACTATGTATTCCGCAACGCTACTTAAATAACTGAAAGGGTCTCCATTTTTCCCACCGCCAATAACGGTAATTTTATTCCCACTTGCAATCATCCCAAACCCTGCTATTTCAGAAGGTAAATTTCCCGCAAGTTCCCAACTTCCAAGAGTTCCATTGATGGGGTTAATTTGAGCGAAAAGTAATTTTGAATTATATTCTATAATCGAACCCTCAATAGATTTGAAACCACCAGCAAAAAAGATGTGATTGTTAACTATTACGGAATTTCCTAAAGACCATGCTTCCGGTAAGCCATTTAATAAAGTCCAGTTATTTATTTCGCCTGAACCTATATTACCTAAGTAAACTTTTGCAGTAGAATTTGGAGGAGGAAACGTAGCACCTCCTAGAATGTAAATGAAATCGTTATTTAAAATTGTGGAATGCCAATAAATACCATTTGGGTCAGGAAAGTCGTAAGTATTATATGTCCATGCTTGCAAAGATCCTGAACCATCCAAAGTGTTGTACGAGATTGTGGGAAATACAAAATTTGTGGCCCCGCCTATAACAAAAAGTCTATTAGAATAAATTGTTGACGTATGACTTGCAACCGAATATTCTAATGGAGTGGTTGCTGTCCATATTCCTATGGGATCTGAAGTTGCAAAAGCTGTTTTAGGTAAAAAGTGGTTTAAAAATAGTATTATTAAAACGTATATTAGTACTATAGAAAGATAGTATTTTTTAAAATACATTGTTGAAATATATTTAACTCTAATTAAATAGAACACCATACTTATTTATATGTCAAGAAGAATAAAACCCATTCGAACACTTAACCCGTTTGAATTAGAAAAAGTAAGATCTACATTTGCTAAAAATAAATCGTACGACAGATTGATAAAAACCTACCAAAAGCAGTTTCCTGAGATACCCAATTGGAACACTTCCGAACTTTGGGACAGATTGAATATAAAGTTTAGTAATAAGTTGAAAGATAATCCGATGGCTCGAGATAGATTAAATACAGTCTCTAATTTACTAGACAAAATAAAAGGAAGAATTCTCAACGTAGGTTTTGGTTCCGCCGACTTAGAAGAAATATTTTTCAGAAAGAGTAGAGTAGGTGTAAGTTGGTATGGTATAGATATCTCCCCCTTATCGGTTGATTTAGCTTCAAAAAGATTTCCTAATCTAAAGTTTGATTTAGGAAATTTGAATAACTTAAAATCCGCAAACAACTTCTTTGATTGCATAATAATTCTAGAAGTTTTAGAACATATTCCTCCTAATGAGATTTTCGCTTGTTTAAAAAGGGTATATAAAGTCTTGAAAAGAAAAGGGAAATTAATAATTTCAATACCGTTGAATGAAAATTTGCAAAAAATGTTCAAGACAGGGCTAAATCCGAATGCACACGTTAGAGTATATACTCCAGATTTAATTGAGGCTGAATTGCATATCTCGGGATTTAGGATATTGTGGAAAAAAAATCTTTATGCTTTTCATAGTAATTATTATATTAAATCTCTTCTTGTAAATTTAATCTTTAAAACGTATCGTCATCCAAATAATTTTATCATCGTTGCAGGAAAGAAATGAAGATATTATTTTTTACTAGATTATTTTGGCCACATGTGGGAGGAGTGGAGAAACATATTTCGGAAATAAGTAAAAGATTAATTAAAAAGGGTTACAAAATCACATTATTAACTACAAAATATCAAAGCAATCTGTACACCAGTGAACTAGTTCACGGTATCAATGTTCACCGCTTCCGACACCCTAAAATAAAATATTTGGGACTTCTTTATAGTTGGTTCTGGCTTTTTAAAAATATCGATTTAATTAAACAAAGCGATATTATTCATATCCACGACGTTTTTATTTGGTACTGGCCTTTCAGGATTATTTTTCCAAGTAAAAAAGTATATGTTACTTATCACGGAAGATGGGGTAGATATCCGATAACGCTAAACGATTTGTTGCAAAAAAAAATAGGAGCCATACTTTCAAGCGGAGTAATATCAATTGGCGACTATATTTCCAAAAATTATGGAATTAAATCTGATATTATTTCTTACGGTGCAACGGATATTCCCAGCAAGTCGCTTTGGAAAAACGAAAAATTGATAGTATACGTTGGGCGTTTGGATAAAGATATTGGTCTTATGACTTTGATTAACGCATATAAATACTACGATGATTCGAATCATCGTAGTAATATTAAAATAGAGTTTTGTGGAGATGGGGAATTTGCTAATGAATGTAAAAAATACGGAAAAGTTCATGGATTCGTTGATCCGTCACCATTTTATCAAAAAGCAAAGTATTGTTTTGCTTCCGGGTATTTAACTATTCTTGAAGCATTAGCAAACAAATGTTTGGTTTTTACGGCATACGACAATCCCTTGCAAAAAGATTATTACCAACTGGTTCCTTTTAAAAAATATATAAATATTTCGTCCAATCCGGTGAAACTATCACAAACGTTAATAGGCTTATCTAAAAATGAAAAGAGGGCTAACACCCTAATTAAAAACGGTTATAATTGGGTAAAGACTCAAACGTGGGAAAAATTGACACAAGATTATCTCAAACTTTGGAAGAGCGAGGAAAAGTAATTTCCGCTATTTGTATCTTCATTTTTATTTTTGTATTTATCTATTTTTTTTATCATGCCGTTACAACGACTCCCGAGTTGATTAATGAATCCGATAGCCTCGACTACCATATACCGATTGCACAAAGTATTGAGGAAAACGGATTATTCTCTCCCCCAAAATTAAATCTGGGACTAGGTTATTATCCTGCAGTAGGGGAATCAATACTCTCACTTTTTATGCGATTAGAGATCCCCCTAAATATATTTAACCTGTTTTCTTTATGCATACTTTTTTACATAAGTTCCAAGTTAAGTTTGGCTTGGGGAGTAAAGAAACCTTTCAATTATATTTTTGCTTTTGTTATTACGACCGCAAACTCGGTATTGCGACTGGTTCTTGCGCAAACGATAGATATCTGGCTTGCTATATTTTTTGCTTGGTCACTATATTTATATAAAAATTTTAAAAATACATCGTTTTATTTTTTTACTCTCGGTTCTGCTTTGGGAATGCTTTTGGGGGTAAAATATTCGGGAATTTTTTATGTGACATTACTTTTAATTATTTTTGGGAAGTATTTATCAAATCTTAGGGAACCCAGAAAATTAGTTGCGTTTATTGTTCCCTTCTTATTATTCGGACTATCGTGGTATATACGAAATTATTTATTGGTAGGTAATCCAATTTACCCCGGCAGACTTTTGGATTTACCTCACGACGCTCAATTTACTTTACAAGATGATAATCCGTTTCGTACCCTTCTATTTGTTAAAAGCGGCTATATTAATTTATTTCAATCACTGATTTCCGAATATTTATTTTGGGGTCTAACCTTTCTTTTTCTACCGGCAGTTATCTTTTATCATAAAGAAAAAGCGAAATTCGGCAATATAAAGTTATTGAGTCTTATTTCAATATTGAGTTTTGTAATTTTTCTTTTTCTCCCTTCACGCCCGCAAAATATCGTTTCCGACATCCGTTATCTCTTTCCGTCTTTTATGACAGCAGTGCTGACGTTCTTTTTACTTTCCCAAAAGAAAGGTTTCCTTATTGAACTTAGTGTTGTTGCATTATTAGGTTCGGTTGCAACCTTATCGCAATTTGATTATAGGCCGAAAATTATTATTTTATGGTTGATAGGAGTATTTATTTATTCGCTATTTGTAAAACTGAAACGCAATTATATATGAAAACTTCCGTGTGTCTTACTTTGTATAACGAAGAGTCAAGTATTAATGATTTGATAAAGACTTTATTGAATCAAACTTCCAAACCTGATGAAATTGTAATTGTGGACGGGGGCTCTTCCGACAAGACCGTAAGTGTAATAAGGCATTGGCAGAAAAAAGATAAGCGAATTAAGCTTTTGGTTCAAAAATGTACACGCGCCGAAGGAAGAAACTTAAGTGTGGAGTTAGCAAAGAATGAAGTTATAGCGATAACTGATGGGGATTGTATTCCAGATAAAAATTGGCTGAAAAGAATTACATCCCCGTTTATACATCAAGAAATAGATATGGTTGCTGGATTTTACAAAATGCTTGCTAACACCCCAAAAGAAAAGGCCATGTCATATTTTTTAGCCGTTACTCCAAAGCGTTTTAACGAAAATTTTTTACCTTCCACAAGATCAATTGCATTTCGTAAGACTTTGTGGGAGAAAGTCGGTGGTTTTCCCGAAGCTTTAGACAATTCGGCTGAAGACACGGATTTTAACTATGAAGTTGTTAAATTGGGAGCGGGGATTGCGAGAGCCAAAAATGCGATTGTGAATTGGAAGATTCCAACTGATTTAAAAACTGCAATCAAAAAATTTTATGATTATGCAAAATGGGATGCGACAAAAAAAATATGGTGGCAACCGAGTCACCGTTTCAAGTCGCATAATATTAAAGCAGTATTAAAAATATTCAGATATTTACTTTTTACCGGTCTTTTAGTGCTTACATTTAAAGCGCCGTTGATATTATTGTTGCCAATACTACTTTTAATACTTTATTCGTATTGGGCATATAGAAAGGTTTATCTTGAATTTGAAGACTGGCGGGTTGGAGTTTGGGGAATATTAATACAATATTTAAGTGATTTTGCGGTAATGGGTGGATTTCTAAAAGGAATTAGGAATAAAAATATTAGGTAAAGGAGGTTGATGAAAAACTGTTAAGAGATTGTCTGAGCGCATGTTGCTCAAAAATCGTAAAGACAACCTCCTTTACCCAAATTAGTTTTTGGTTGTAACAAAATTATATTATAGATGCTAAAAAACCTCAGCTGGGGGAGATAGTTGGGAATCCACAAAAAATAAGCTTATGCCTACTACAAGTAAAATCAGCATTATAAGGATAATAATTTTACCGCGTTTGGTAAGGTAATAAATTTCTCGGCGTTCTTCGAGGTAAGAATTTATAGTGCCCCCAAAGCCTAGGATTATTCCGCTAATCATTAGAATTAAACCTAACTTGCCAAGATCGATCATTATTTTTCTTCCTTTCTGTTCAGGTGCGAATTAAGATTTTATGCTCGCTTTTGAGCAATCGGACTTATTATATATAATTATGTATTTGAAATCAAACTATGGGTTTAATCTAATTCTTTAGTTATTTGAAAAATATATTCAAATGGTATACTTTGGTGAAGTTTTAATTTATGGCGAAAAATCTTTTTACGAATAAAACTATTTTTATAACCGGAGGCACCGGATCGTTCGGAAGTTTTTTTGTAAAAAAGATTCTCGGGCTTAATCCAAAGAAAATAATTGTTTTCTCAAGAGATGAGGACAAACAGTATTGGCTCCAAAACGAACTTAAAAATGAGAGAGCTCGGCTGAAGTTTGTAATCGGCGATGTCAGAGAGAAATCTTCACTTTTAAAAGCGATGAGAACTCCGGTAGATATTCTGATACACGCAGCGGCTCTAAAACAAATTCCTAGCACCGAATACAACATAATTGAGGCGGTAAAGACAAATATCTTAGGCGCTCAAAATGTAGTTGATGCTTCAATTGATGCACAAGTAGGTAAAGTTCTATCAATCAGCACCGACAAAGCCGTTGAGCCTATTAATGTTATGGGAATGACTAAGGGACTTCAGGAGCGTATTTTTACATTGGGGAATAAACAGCGCGGTAAAGTAAAGACAAAGTTTGCCTCGGTTAGATATGGAAATGTCGTTAATTCTCGTGGGTCTGTAATACCTTTATTCAAAAAACAAATCGAGGCAGGTGGACCTGTAACGATAACGGATAAAAGGATGACGAGGTTTATTTTGACTTTGGAAGACGCAACCGGCTTGGTTCTGGATGCTTTGAAAGATATGGTGGGAGGGGAAGTATTTATTCCTAAAGTCAGACCTTTGAAGGTTTATGATTTGGCAAAAGTTATGATTGATGAATTAAAACCCAAGAATAAAAGTATCGTTGAAATCGGAATACGTCCCGGAGAAAAACTACACGAAACATTGATTTCACCAATTGAATCAATAAGATCTTTTAAAAAGAGAAATTATTATGTTGTGCTACCACAAATAGATCTAAGATCAATTGGACACACCTATAAACTTCCCACCTTCAAGAAAAAGGAATTTAGATATTCATCCGACATTGGGCCATTTATGACAAAAGGAGAGATTAAAAGAAAGTTAAAGCAAGAGAAAATATTCTGAATTCATTTAGCTTTACCGTAAGTACCTGATTTTAAAGCTTCTAGACCTCTTTCTTCTACCTCAAGTCTTTTTTTATAGTCGGGGAGACCTTCGAGTTCATCCAACAGCTTTTGATAATGCGGGCTCCTTTGAAGAAGAAAATCCTCTGCGCCTAAAAAAGTTATATTAACCTCTTCTCTAAATTTGGGAAGCTGAGACAATAAATCTTCATCTTGTTTATTCGATGCTAATTCATCAAGTCTTGATAACATTTCGCTTGCTCTTGGAACATGATATTTATTTGTAAGCACACTAATTTGTTTCCAGTCATTTTGGTTACATAATTTTACAATTAGGCTTAATTCGTCATAAGACGTTTTTGAAAACTCTTCTGTGACTATTTGATTCACGCTTGCCCCGAGTTTTATCAGTTCACTCGCCATGATACTAGACTGGCTTGGGTCTTCTGGTGTCGGAAAGTAAGTCGCAGTCATTACAAATCTTGTTTCGGGAAAATATTTAGCAAGTTCTGCGGCAGCTATAACTCTTGCTTTACCACCCAGACTTCCATACTCGCCTTGAGTATCTGTATATGCCGCTGATGTATAACCACGCTCTCTTTTTACAGTTCCGCCGCTTAAAATAAATATTGCATCAGGGGACTTTCCACCTAGGATTTCTTTATACAAAGCTTCTTTGTCTAATGTTTGCGCTTCAATCATGGTCTGCCATTATATCAAAATTATCGAATTTTAATATATTTTTTGAACTGAAATAAATCTTTATCAAGATTAATAGCAATATTTGAATCTATTGAAGAATCGGGTGGACGGAGAGCGAAACCTGCTTTATTAACAAACGATACAGGTTTAACTAGCTTTTTATCGGCATCGAAGACTTTACAAACTTTCATAGCAAAATGATATTTAGATATTTTTTTAGATGAAAAAATATTTACTACCCCTTTTTTATTTCTGTTTTTATAAATTTCTTTTGCAGCCCGATTTATTGATATGGGATTAAAATACATATTTTTATAAGCGGATACACTTTGGTTTTTAAAAAGACCTTTTATTAAATACAAATCTTTGTAGTAAAAACTTGTTCTAACAATAAGCGTTTTTTTTGGATTTAGTAATTTTTCAATTAAGTATTTAGAAATACCATATACATTTGTCGGAAAATAAGCGTAGTCAGATGATATTTGAATAAGCTTTTTATTATATTTTTCACACAACTTTTCAATTATTAATGGCGCGATAGTATTTACATCAAAGGTTTCCTTAGGGTTTTTCTCACAATATTCTATATCGGTTATTGCAGCACAATTTAGGATATATTTTGCATTGGTTTTTTTAAATACTTTTTCAATATCCTTTTTGTTGGTAATATCGCAAAGCGATTTATCAACATTAACTGAAATGTCCGGAAACAAATCGGAAAAACATTTGGCTAAGCGGGAGTTACCCCCTAATGCAACAAAACTTATCATATAGTAGTAGAATTATAGTGCAAAAATTGTGTTAAGAAATACCTTAAATATAGGAGATTTTAAAAAACGGTCAAATTGCAGATTGTGTGGCAGTAATAATCTAAAAAAGGTGCTGGATATGGGATACATGCCTCACGCCGGAGACTTTCTTTTAAAAAAAGATCTTGGTCGCGAAAAACACTACCCTCTGAAAATATATTTTTGTTGTGACTGCAGTCTTGTACAAGTCCTCGAAGTAATCGAACCAGATATACTTTTTGGTGACTACCGCTATTTGTCTTCAATTGGCTCAAGCTGGCATTTCGAAGAATATGCTAAAGAGTTAGCAAGCGGTTATTTAAAAAAGGGGGACTTTGTCGTAGAAATAGGCAGCAATGACGGAGTCTTACTTTCGCCACTAAAGAAGTTAGGAATAAAAGTTTTAGGAGTTGATCCAGCCAAAAATGTCGCCCAAATTGCAAATAAAAAAGGGTTAAAAACAATTGTTGATTATTTCGGAGAAAAAACTTCAAAAAAAATTCGCAAAACATATGACCAGGCAGATGCTATTTTTGCAAATAATGTTCTTGCCCACATCGATGACATGGATGATGTATTTAAGGGGATAAGAAAACTTCTTAAGGCCAAAGGTATGCTGGTTTTTGAGGTTCATTATTTGGCCGATCTCATTGATAAGCTTCAGTATGATTTTTTTTACAACGAGCATCTCTGTTATCACTCTCTTACAAGCTTGATTCCCTTTCTTAGAAAACACGGCATGGAAATATTTAATATAAAAAGAATACCGGTGCATTCGGGATCAATTAGGGCTTTTGTAAAATTTTCAAAAAATAAAAAAATAAAAATTGAAAGCGTTGTTGAAAAATCATTGAGAGAAGAAATCGAAAAAGGATTTAATAAATATAATAATTTAAAAAGTTTTGCCCTTAAAGTAGTAGACCATAGGGCTAAATTACGTAGAGTTTTACGTAAGATTAAATCCGGGGGTAATAAAATTGTGGGTTACGGAGCGTCAGGCCGCGCAAATACTCTTTTAAACTTCGGTAAAATCGGCACAAACTTAATAGATTACATTGTCGACGAATCACCCGAAAGATACGGAAGGTTTACTCCCGGAACGCATATTCCGATAGTACCTCCCGAAATTTTTAGAAAGGACAAGGTCAAACACGCATTGCTTTTGGCCTGGAATTATAAAGACATGATTATTAAAAAAGAGTTTGATTTTATAAAAAATGGAGGGAAATTTATAATTCCCTTACCGAAAATAGAGATTATTCCGAAAAGTCCTTTAGTAGGTTAAAATTACATTGTGGGATACACGCTAGATACTGCAAAGGGGTTGGGTTGGATTGGAACTCTCCGAGGCGCAACAAGAGCTGTAGCTTTCATAAGAATTGCAATATTAGCTAGAATATTGCTTCCACGTGAGTTTGGACTGTTTGGAATTGCTGCTTTAATCTTATCTTTTTTGGAAATTTTTACAGAAACCGGAATTAATATATTTCTTATTCAACTTAAAGAGGAAATTAAAGAATTTATTGATACCGCCTGGGTGGTGTCTATTGTGAGGGGGGCAGCTATGTCTTTGCTAATTCTAGCTTCAGCTCCTTTTGTTTCGCAATTTTTTGGATTTCAAGGAATTATACCTCTACTTATGCTTACTGCCACAGTTCCTTTAATTAGGGGGTTCATTAACCCATCGATTGTAAAGTTTCAAAAAAACTTAGAGTTTAATAAAGAATTTTGGTTCAGGACTAGTATCTATATGATAGACGCTTTGACGGTAATAATTGTTGCACTTATTACTAAAAGCGCAATTAGCATGGTGTGGGGTTTAGTTATTTCATCCTTAGCCGAAGTTTGTTTATCTTTCTTATTTATAAAACCTATTCCAAAATTTTCATTTGAATACGATAAAATCAAACAAGTAATAAATAGGGGTAAGTGGGTTACGGGTTTTGGGGTTTTTGATTATCTTTTCCAAAATATCGATGATGCAATCGTAGGAAAGATACTCGGCGCAGCGTCGTTGGGAGTCTACCAAGTTGCCTATCGAATCTCAACCCTGCCCGTTACTGAGGTTGCAGACGTTTTTTATCGGGTGACTTTTCCGATTTACGTAAGAATATCCGGCGACGTAAATAGGCTTAAAAAAGCCTTCGTTAAAACATTATTAACCAGCGGTCTTTTTATATTCATAATCGGTTTGATAGTTTTTATGTTTCCCAGTGAAATGGTTTTAATTATTTTAGGTCCAAATTGGTTATCTGCCGCACAAGTTTTAAAAATGTTGGCTATATATGGAATATTAAAAGGTATTACGGGAATAATGCAGTCGCTATTTTTAGCAAAAGAAAAGCAAGAGTACATTACCTTTACAACGTTTATTTCCCTTACAGTCTTGGTTATTACGATTTTTCCTTTACTAAAAATATACGGATTAATTGGAGTTGCATTATCCGCCGTGATCGGTACGACGATTGGGTTGATTCTCTCAACTTTTTTAACTTTAAAAATTCTTAATAATGAAAACTAGAGTAGAGAAAAAATTAAACACGCTAGATCCAAAGGTTTCTATTATTATTACTCATTATCAGGCAGAAAAAGGGCTTCGTAAAACTCTGAAATTCTTTTCCGAGATTAAAAAAAAGAAAAAGAGTGTTGAATTCATTTTTGTTGACAACGACGAAACCAAAATCGTTGGTAAAAAAATACTTAAAAACTATCCTTGGATAAAATATTATGAGGCCCCTACTAATCTAGGTTTTGGCGGAGGATGTAATTTCGGTAGAAAAAAAGCACGTGGAGAGTATTTACTTTTTCTGAACTCCGATATCTCTATAGACTACCGGTCATTTATTATATTATTTACCCTTTTGAAAAAAGAAAAAGATGTAGCTATTGTTTCACCAAAACTTGTCAATATATCCGGAAAATATTATGCTCAAGCAACCAATGAATTGACTCCTTTAAGAGGGATTTTTGCTCTTTCAATATTAAATAAGATTTTTCCTCATAACCTTTTTTCGAATAAATACATGATGGTCGATTGGGACAGATCAACTTCACGAGAGGTTGAAGTAATCCAGTTGGGTGCTTTTATGATTAAAAGTGAAGTATATGATTCAGTTGGTGGATTTGATGAGAAGATGTTTTTATATTTTGAAGAGAATGACCTTTCTAACAAATTAAGAAATGTTGGTTGGAAATTGGTCTATTTACCGAAGGCAATGGTTACGCATTTAGAGGCAAAAGGAACCCCAAAAGACTCTGAAAAAATTAAAAAAGTTTTTGCTCATAGCCGCTTTTATTATTTCAAAAAACATTACGGAGCTTTAAGTGCATTAGTGGTTGAATTCTTTGCTCGATTGTCAAAAGAAAATATGTTTTTTATGATAATTTTTTTTGCGGGGACATTTTTGCGTTTTTATCGAATTGAAAATCGGTTTTCTTTTGCCGGAGAAATGGGGAGTGAGCTTCTGGAGATGAAAAATTACGTTTTGTCAGGGAAAATACCCCTCCTCGGTCCGGCAACTTCTCATCCCTGGCTTTCTTTCGGACCGCTTTATTACTGGTTAGCCATACCTATTTTAATACTTTTTAATTTTAATCCTCTTAGTCTCGCGTATATATCTGCATTTTTCGGTTCGCTGCTTATTTTATTAAATTATTATATTATTAGTGCTTTAATTAATAAAAGTAGCGCTCTAATTTCGTCTTTGTTAATTGCCATATCTTATTCTTTTATCTATATCACATGGGGAGCACGTTTTTATTCTTTGGTGCCTTTTTTCTTTTATCCATTTTTATATTTTTTCACTAAATACCTAAATGGAAATCAAAAAAGCATATTCTGGTCGGCTTTATTTTTCGGTGTAATGCTTAATTTTCATTACACACCGCTTATTTTAATCCCTGCTTTAGTTTTGTTAATTTATTTTAAACAGAAAAAACTCGAACCAAAATCATTAGGGTATGGACTGGTAGGCCTTTTGATAACTCAAATACCACTAATAATAGATAACTTACTAAATAGAGTTGAAATGCTAACAAAATTTATTGCTTGGTTCCCTTACAGAATTTTAATTTTTTTGGGTTTATATCCTGCTGAGAATGAAGTTGTAATTTCTTCAGGTAACAGCTTAATTTCATATTACAACTTTGTCATGAATTCATTTTCACCACCCTTAAAGGGAGTTCATATTATTATTCTGCTTTCCCTAATTTTAGTTGCTGTGTATTTTTTGAAGTTTAGAAAGGAAATTTGGAGAGGCGATATAGTTAAAACCCTCTTTTATTTTTTAATTTTAGGACCTGTGGGTATATTTATACATAGCAACCCTCCGTACCATTACTTTCTGCCTCTGTATTCAATTCCAATTTTGTTAGTATCAATTATACTCTCCAAATTTATTGAAAAACGCCAATTAAAATATTTTGCTTATTTAATTTTATCAATAATAACTATTGTCCACGTTAATTATTATTTTTCTAATAACTGGTTTTATAAACAAGACGAAGTAGTTGAAGCAGAGTATGTACCGTTCAGCTTACAGTTGGAGGCAGCAGATTCCATAATTTCGGATGCTGGGGGATCGCAATTTTCTTTAAAACGGATTGGGCCAAACGATCAGTTTGAAGACGATTATGCCCAAAATTATATATACCTTTTGTGGTGGAAGGGAAAGGAATCAAAAGAGGGTGAATCGTTAGTTTATACTATTAATGAGAACAGAAAAAACCCAGAAAGTGAACAGGAAATATACAGCGATGGGGGTTTAACAGTAACAAAAAAATGAATTTAACTTGCGTAATTTTAGCGAGAAACGAAGAAAAAAATATTAAAGATTGTATATCCAATTTAGATTTTTGTGATGAAATACTGGTTATCGACGATAATTCCAGTGATAAAACGGTAGAGAGATGTAAGATGTCAGATGTAAGATGTAAGATTTATAAAAGAAGTCTTAACGGAGATTTCGCTTCCCAAAGAAACTTCGGGCTCGATAAAGCAAAAGGCAAGTGGGTTTTGTTTGTCGATGCAGACGAAAGAATCACAAGACAATTATCAGATGAAATGATAAAAGTCACATCGGACCCCACGCTCCATTACAACGGTTATTATATAAAAAGGCAGGACTTTTTGTGGGATGAGACTCTCAAATATACTGAGGCTGGAAACATTAAATTATTGAGACTTGCAAAAAAAGGCGCAGGGCTATGGAAACGGAAGGTACACGAAGTATGGGAAGTTAAAGGTAAGGTAGGGTTTTTGCATCACCCGATTATTCACCATTCTCATGCAAATCTGAGTCAGTTTTTGGAAGATATAAATAATTTAAGCACACTACATGCAAAAGCTAATTACGAAGAAGGAAAGAGGTCGAGTTTGATTAAAATTATTTTTTGGCCTCAGGCAAAATTTATTGATAATTTTTTTATCAAATTGGGTTTATTACATGGAGTGCGGGGATTTGTCATATCAGTTTTAATGGCATTTCACTCCTATCTCGCCTGGAGTAAATTATGGCTATTACAAAAAAACCGGTCAGCGAATTAGGTAAATATATAGTTTATTTTTACCTTTTAATATTTCCGTTCGGCCAACTATTGCGGGTTAACTTGAATAAGATTGGAATCGATTTTTCCTTCCCGCTTATAGATTTAATTGTGACTCTGAGTTTATTTACGATACTAATTAAAAAGAGGGGAGGTTATTTTAAAAATTTTTATGGATTTATGGCTGCCGCTTCGTTTTCTTTAATTATTTCGTTAGTTAGCTATTCGTTTTTGGAAATTTTACCTGGTCTTTTATATTTTCAAAGACTAATTTCCTATTTTGCATTATTTGCTGTTGTAATCGTAAGCATTAGAGAAAAAACATTGGACAGATTATCACTTATACAGTTTTTGCAAATCGTATCTTTTTTCATCATCGCACTTGGTTGGTTGCAATACTTTATGTTTCCTGACTTACGCAGTCTAAGATACGTCGGTTGGGATGATCATCTTTATAGAATTGTAGGTAGCTTCTTAGATCCCGGATTTGCAGGATTAATTTTAGTACTTGGAGGAATACTGACTCTCGGAAGGTTTTTTGCAACAAAAAATAAAATACACTTTGCTTTATTTATACTTTCCGCAATCACTGTCGCTTTTACTTATTCCAGGGCTTCGTATCTTGCTTTTTTGATAGCCGTTATCACTCTGGGATTTCTATATAAGAAATTTTTGCTTCCGGTAGTATTTACAGTGAGTTTCTTACTTTCGTTAACACTTTTGCCAAGGCCTTCGAGCGAGGGAGTAAAGTTGGAACGCACATATTCTATAAGTGCAAAATTTCAGAATTATTTTGAAACTATTAAGATAATAAAAAATAGTCCCGTTTTTGGGGTCGGATACAATAGCTTATGCTTAGTTCGTCAAAAACTCTTTAACGATAATAGTAAATCCCACTCGTGCTACGGATCTGATTCGAGTCTGCTTTTCTTGTTGGCAACAACCGGGGTTGTTGGTTTTATGACACTTGCGAATACGTTTTTAAGGATCTTTAAGGATTTTGTAAAGAATCAGTATTATAAGATATTGATAGCTTCATTTTTGGCTATTATCATCCATAGCCTATTTTTAAACAGTTTATTTTATTCTTGGGTAATGGGGTGGATGGTTATATTAATGGGAATAACTATTAAAAAAAGATCAAAGACCGTAACTTACGGATAGTATCTTTTCGCTAATGTTACCTGCAGGATCTTGTGCTTTTATTGTAAAATTATTCTCTCCTTCGGTTAAAGTAGAAGCGAAAGCGAAACTCCCATCACTTTCCACAATCACCAATCTCCCATTAATATTTATTGTTGATTCTTCTTCGGTTTTACCCTCAATTACAATTTGTCTTTCTTTTGGCCCATAAAATTGAGCCTTATCGGTGGGTTTATTAATAGTTAGCTCGGGAGGTACTTCATCGAAATTAATCGTAAATAACTCTGATTTACCACTTTCGTTGCCGGCACTATCAATAGCCACAGCAGAAATTGTATTTTGCCCATCATTTAAATTAAAGTTGTAAGTAAACTGGCCTTCATTATTGGCTATAAGTTCAACAATCTCATTATTTGCTCTTAATTTAACCGTTGCTCCCGGCTCGGTAGATCCTTTTATTTCAATTTCATTTTCATTTGTAAATTCGGGGAAGGGATCTAAATTGATTGGCGGTGGGGGAGTAGTATCGCTTATTTCGACAGGTGAAGAACTGGTGCGAAGGTCATTTAAAAAAGCTGCAAATTTAACGACAAGTGGTAGACCAAAGAAGAAAAATAAAATAATAATTCCCACAGTAAGGACGATATAAAGTGAAGCCCTTCTTTTATTTTTATTCTCTTCAGTTTTAATTCTTCGTGAGTATCCGTAATACATAAGTTTTATGAGCCAGGAGTGGGAGTCGAACCCACGACCTAAGCTTTACGAAAGCCTTGCTCTACCAACTGAGCTATCCTGGCATTATATTATTTTACATCGTGGAAGGTAAAAATGGAAAAAGTTTATGTTTAATACCCTGTAAATTTTTCGCTTCTGATATGTCCTGGAGATATTTTAAGATTTAAAAGAGT
>Ga0209431_10001708_pt1 | contig 18058 bp, 25 predicted proteins | sample RifCSP13_3_FD_184021 | JGI IMG/M metagenome (GOLD analysis project Ga0209431, IMG submission 184021) | Soil microbial communities from Rifle, Colorado - Rifle CSP2_sed 13_3 (SPAdes) (version 2) | ecosystem: Environmental > Terrestrial > Deep subsurface > Rock core/Sediment | place: Rifle...
TAGTCCGCGACCTCTCCAACATGACCTTAAGATGGTATAAGAACGGAGCACAAACGAACCAAGTTGCCGCATCATATTCTTCGGCAACTGCTTCAAGCTTAAACGCCTATATCGGCAAGGGTTATGTAAGTAATTATTCCGGAACTATCGATGATGTCCGCGTCTACAACAGGGCGCTTTTGGCACCAGAAATAGCAAATATTCACAGCCAAGGTTTAGGGGGTCAAACCTGTACTTCGCGCGGGTTTAGTGGAGGAACTTTGAGTTGCAACGCCGCAACTTGCAAATTCGACGAATCGCAGTGCACACTGCCTCCCCTATACACATTAAATGTGAACCCGGATAAAATCATTGCACGCGTAAAACAATCGTCTCCAGTAAACTCAACGCAGACCACAATTACTGTAATTGCGGATCCCGGATTTTCAGAAGATGTTGTATTGACGGCGATTTTCCCTCCAGAATTAGTTGGGGCTACGGGGATATTTTCAGACGACACACTGTCCTCTTCCGAATATTCTACAGGATCAACTTTTTATGTCTCTCTTCCGGCCGGAGTTCCCGTTGGATCTTATACCATTACCGTCAGAGCCGTCGATGGAACTATACCGCCAAGAACGGTTACTCTTGAAATCACAGTGAATGTAAACGATCCTAACTTCAAAGAAGTGTTGAGGCCGGTTCTCGAAGCGTTTGCGAATTTGGTCTCGCCTATAACCCAAATTTCAAGCGTCTTCCATTGAAATTTGTAATCTAATTTTGGATCTCGACGGAGTTTCTCTCCGGTGTTAAACTCATATACATGGAAAACGAAACTGCAAATAAAAATAATATGCTTATTCCGGCGAGCATTATAGTTGCTGGGCTTTTAATCGCGTTCGCCGTTCTGTATACGCGCGGCAGTTCCGGCGTCGTGTCGCCCGGAGAAAAAGATGATACAGCGAATAATAATCCTGCTACCGCGGACATTCTTAAGATTAGAGACGGTGATTTTGTTTTAGGGGATCCGAAGGCGAAAGTTGTCTTTATCGAATATGGCGATTTTCAGTGCCCTTATTGCGGAGTATTCCATAAGACGATAGAACCTCAAATAATCTCGCAGTATGTTGAATCCGGCAAGGTTGCATTCGTCTGGCGCGATTTCGCGTTTCTGGACACAATTAACGGGATAGAGCGGGGAGAATCGCATATGTCGTCGGAGGCCGCGCGTTGCGCAGGGGAGCAGGGGAAATTCTGGGAATACCACGACAAGCTTTTCGCAAACCAGAAGGGAGAAAACCAAGGGGCATTTGCTGCCGCGAAACTAAAAAAATTCGCTGGCGATTTGGGACTCGACCAACCTAAATTCAGCGCGTGCTTAGATTCGGGGAAATATACGCAAGCTGTGAAGGATTCCACGAGCGAAGGAAATTCGGTCGGCGTTGACGGTACGCCGGCATCGTTTATAAACGGAAGATTATTCTCAGGCGCGCCAAGAGCGTTTTCGGATGTCAAAACGATAATCGATCAGGCTTTAGCGGCGAAATAATAAGTACATGATATACGATGTAATTATTATTGGGGGGGGTCCTGCGGGATGCGCGGCGGCCGTTTACGCCGCGAGAAAGAGATTGAAAACCATTTTAATTACCGAATCTTTTGGCGGGCAGTCGATTGTTTCAGGCGATATTCAAAATTGGATTGGTGAAGCGCATATATCCGGATTTGATTTGGCAAAAAAATTCGAGGCGCACGTCCGGGCGTTTTCGGATGTGGTTGAAATTAAAATGCCGGAAAAAGTAACGGAGATAAAAAGCATAAAATGCAGTTCTGAATCGAGGATTTGCGATTTTGAAGTAGTAACGGATAAAGGAAATAAATATGAGGGGAAGAGCATAATATTAACGGCGGGAGCGAGAAGAAAAAAACTGAATATTCCAGGAGAAGATAAATTCGAAGGCAAGGGTGTTGCCTATTGTTCAACTTGCGACGCGCCTTTATTTTCCGGTAAAAAAGTTGCTGTTGTCGGCGGGGGAAACGCGGGGCTCGAAGCGGTTATCGACCTTTTTCCTTACGCGCTCGAGGTTTATATCATGGAATACGCCGATAGCCTGAAGGGAGATCCGGTCACACAGGAAGAGGTTAAGAAAAATCCTAAGCTCAAAGAAATAATATTCAATGCCAAAACTATGGAAGTTTTGGGAGATAAATTTGTCAATGGAATAAAATACCAAAATAACAAAACTGGAGAGGAGAAAGTTTTGGATGTCGAGGGAATATTTGTTGAGATAGGATCCGTTCCGAATTCGGAGATAGTAAAAAATTTAATTGACCTCGACAAATATGGGCAGGTGGTCATCGATTCGAAACATTCCGCGACTTCGCATCCGGGAGTTTTTGCCGCAGGAGACATAACCGACGACCCGTACAAGCAGAATAATATTTCCGCGGGGGATGCGGTTAAAGCGGCTTTGGCGGTTTACAATTATCTTTTGAAGAGAGCTAAAATCACGCCCGCCGCGGAATAAAAAAGGACGCTCCGAAGTCGAACTTCGGAAAAGTTTCAGTTGCCATCCAGGGATTTGGGAATGTCGGAATGCATTTAGCAAGAATATTGCACGAAAATAATTTTAAAGTTATAGCTGTATCGGATTCGAAAGGCGAATTGTATGATTCTCTAGGCCTCAATATTCCCAAGCTTTTGGATAAAAATTCGTGGTATGATAGAAATATATCCAATGAAGATATGCTTGGGGTCGAGGCCGATATTTTCGTCCCGGCCGCGATAGAAGGATCCATAAATAAAGAGAACGCCCGGAATGTTAAGGCCAAAATAATTCTGGAGATGGCGAACGGCGGGATTGCGAAAGATACGTATGAAATTTTGGATAAAAGTGGAGTTATGGTAATCCCCGATATTTTGGCAAATGGGGGAGGAGTTGCGGGAAGCTACGTCGAATGGATTTCAAATAAAGAAAATAAAAATTATGGGGAGGAAAAAGAATTTAAAATGATAGAGGATTTTATGGCAATTGCAAGCAAGAAAGTTTGGATGCGAAAGGAAAAAATGAATACTGATTTGAGAACTGCCGCGTATATTTTTTCCCTTGAAAGATTGGAGAAAGAAATTAAAAGTAAAATTTTGAATAAATAATATGGCAAAAATAGCAATTAATGGGTTCGGGAGGATAGGAAGGTCGTTTTTTCGGGTGGCATTCGGGGATAAAGATTTAGAAATAGTTGCGATAAACGATTTAGCAGATCCCAAGACGCTAAAATATCTCTTGAAGTACGACTCTGTTTACGGACGGTACAACAAGGAAATAAAAGGCGTAAAGTTTCTGGCTGAAAAAGACCCGTCAAAATTGCCGTGGAAGAAACTCGGCGTGGATATTGTAATCGAATCTACGGGGTTTTTTACAGATGCGGTAAAAGCAAGGGCGCATTTGGATGCTGGTGCAGGGCGAGTGGTAATTACCGCTCCCGCATCAGGCGGAGCGAACACGGCTTTAATTGGAGTAAACGATGATAGGTTCGGTGATAAGAATCCGATCACGGCGAACGCTTCATGCACGACGAATTCAGTCGCACCCGTGATGAAAATTTTGCTCAAGAATTTCGGAATTAAGAAAGCGACAATGACAACAGTCCATGCGTATACCGCGACGCAGAAATTAGTAGACGGTCCGGACGAAAAGGACCAAAGGCGCGGACGCGCGGCGGCGGCGAATATTATCCCGTCTTCAACCGGAGCAGCCGAGGCGGTAATCCAATCGATTCCCGAGCTCGAAGGAAAATTTAACGCGGAATCCATACGCGTCCCGGCTATCACGGGATCTCTGAGCATCATTACCGCGATCGTGGATAAAAAAGCATCCGTCGAGAGCATCAATAAAGTCTTTGAGAAAGCTGAGAGGGAAGAAGAATGGTCCAAGGTTTTAAAAACGACTTACGATCCGATCGTCTCGACTGATATTATCGGTGAGCCATACGGCGCGATTATGGATTTATCCTTGACCAAGGTCCTCGACGCTGACTTTGTTAAAGTTTTTTCCTGGTACGACAACGAAGCCGGCTACACCGCGACCTTGGTGGAGCATGTGAGGAGGGTAGCGGAGAATATATGAATTATTTTTTAGAAATAATTAAAAACAATAATTTGTTAAGTCTGGGATTGGCCGGCTTGTTATTTAGTCTAGTGTTTTGGAGGTTTACTGCCGGCGCATTAATTATTCCATCACTTATTGCAATTATTTTAGCGGTACCAATCTCAAGAAAAATAAAAATTTTTCTGTCATTGGTTTTATTTGGCCTATTAATATTTTTTCTTACTTACTATTACTTAGTTTGGCTATAAATTATGAAAATCTATTTAGGAAGCGATCATGCGGGGTTTGAGTTGAAATAATCATAAATTGTAATATAATTGAACTATGGCGTTAAAATTGGATGAAAGAAAAATAAAGCTATTGGTAAAAGAAAGTGTAAGAGAAGCAATGGATGCCCAGATGATAAAATTGGGCGCGTTTTTGATGCCGCATATATCTGTAAAAGAGCAGAAAAATATTGCAAGGCTCTATAGATTGCCGTCGCGCAAAGTAGAGAAAAGTTATAAGGCGGAACTGTAATGTGGAGGATAGATTTTTCAGCGCGAGCGGAGAAATTTTTAAAACAAAATAGAATTTCTAAGGAAGATATTTTCGAATCATTGAGTCTTGCGATAAAAAAATTTCAAGGTGAAAAAGTGAATATTGATATCAAAAGGATGAAAGGAAAATGGGAGAAATTTTATCGAATAAGAAAAGGCGAGATGAGAATTATCGCTAATTTTGATTTCGACAACTCGTCAATTTTCGTCGATGTTATTGATTGGCGCGGACGTGCGTATAAATGATTTATTTATACGACAACGAAGCCGGGTACACGGCGACATTAGTGGAGCATGTGAGGCGGGTTGCAGAGAATTTATGAACAAAAAAATAAAAATAAAAAAAGGGATGACTGGGCAAGATATTCAAGATGAACTTTTTCGGAGGATGTCCGTTGGGAAGCGCATAAAGTTGGCGAGCGAATTTTATAAATTTGCCCAGGAATTGCATGGAGCAGGAAGAACTTCTCAAAAAGCTCGGCCAAATTCTTAAGAAGCTTAAAATTCCCTACATAATAACCGGAGGGATCGCGGTTGTGGTTTGGGGCCGCCCCAGGTTTACTGCGGATATAGACGTGGTTATTGAACTTAAGAAAGAGAAATTAGATAAGCTTGCCGAAGAACTTCTAAAAATTGATAAAGAAGTCTATGTTGACAAATTATCAATGCAGCGCGCACTGGAGCAAAAAGGAGAATTCAATTTTATTCACCCAGCTAGCGGATTAAAAATTGATTTTTGGATTTTTAAAAATGATGCGTTTGATGTGTTGCGCTTAAAGCGTGGCATCAAAAAGAAAATTGGGAATACTTACGTTTTTTTGAGTTCACCCGAGGATCTTATTTTGGCCAAGCTTCTTTGGTATAAAATCAGTGAATCGACGCGCCAACTTGAAGATATCGAATCAGTTTTGAAAATTCAAAAAAAATTAGATATGGAGTACATAAAAAAATGGGCGAAAATTCACTCCACATTAAAGATTTTAGAAAAATTATTGGAAGAGGTATCATAATGCTATGATCCAGTACAACAACGAGGCCGGGTACACGGCGACCTATGGGCATATGAGAGGGATTATGGAGAGTCTCTGTAATCGACAATTAATATGGTGAGAAATCCATTAATACACGTTCTTTATTTGATCAGCATCAGTTATATAGTTTTGGGGATCTTGATGTTTTTTGAAACTGGTCCGGTTTATGCTTTATTATTTCTATATTTCAGCGTGATTCCTCTTTTTCTTCTTTATGAAGATGTGCTCTTTATATTGAGCATCGTTTCTATCTTGCTAGGATGGATTGGATACTATGGAATAAAAAAAATAACACAAAATAGAAGAATAGGATATCAAATACTATTATCATTAATTATAATGTCTATTTTGATTGCCATGGGAAATGTCATCTGGTTTTTTTATGCCAGCTGCGAGGACTCCGTCGGAGACGTTATGGTTTGTTTCAATAAGCCCATATTTGTTGTGGGTTCAGTAATTGTATCTTTACTTTACTTACTAATTTATTTGGTTTTAATAAGAAAATATTATCAAGCAGCTACATGAAAATCTATATCGGGTCGGATCACGCGGGGTTTGAGTTGAAGGGGAAGCTAATAAGCTATTTAAAAGAAAAGGGACACGATATCGAGGACAAGGGAGCTTTCAAATTGAATCCGGAGGATGATTATCCGGATTTTATTCATCCCGTGGCGGAAGCTGTTTCCAAAGATCCAGACAATTCCCGGGGTATCGTCATTGGCGGATCTGGCCAAGGCGAGGCGATAGAGGCGAATCGGCTTAAGCATGTCCGCGCGGAGGTGTACTATGGCGGCTCGCCAAATAGCGGGCTTGAGACGGTTAAACTGGCCCGGGAGGATAATAATGCCAATGTTTTATCGCTTGGGGCACGGCTGATTTCCGAAGAAGAAGCCAAGAAAGCCATTGAAATTTTCTTGTCCACACCTTTTCGCGGCGGGCGGCACACAAGGCGTATTGAAAAACTAGACCTGTAGGTGTTATCCTAAAATAGGTCAAATATTTTATGCCCAGCCCAAGGTTTATTTTTGTAATTGGCGGAGTAATGTCCGGCATCGGCAAAGGGATCGCAGCCGCTTCGACAGCGAGGATTTTAAAGTCCAAAGGATATAAAACAACTTGCGTAAAAATTGATCCGTATCTCAATGTGGACGCCGGAACGATGAATCCCACTGAGCACGGCGAGGTTTTTGTGACTGAAGACGGAATGGAAACCGACCAGGATATCGGAAACTATGAAAGATTTTTAGACGAAAATATACTCGCGGCAAATTATATGACTTCAGGCTCCGTTTACCTCTCGGTTATAGAGAAGGAACGGGCTTTAAAGTACGGCGGGGATTGTGTTCAGATCGTTCCTCATGTCCCGGAAGAGATAATTAGGAGATTAAAGTTAGCGGCCAAGAAATCCAAGGCCGATTTTGTTTTAGTTGAAATTGGAGGGACTGCCGGCGAATACGAAAACATTTTATTTTTGGAGGCGGCTCGTATGATGCGCCTCAAGGACCCAAAGAATGTAATTTTTATGTTGATCAGTTATTTCCCGATCCCGACAAAAATCGGCGAGATGAAAACGAAGCCGACCCAACACGCTGTCCGCGCGCTCAATTCCGCTGGGATCCAGCCGGACTTTATAATCGCACGGGCCGAAGTTCCCTTGGACGAGCCGAGGAAGAAAAAACTTTCCGTTTTTTGCAACGTTCATCCGGAAGACGTGATCTCTGCGCCCGACATCGACAATATTTATCAAGTTCCTCTTAATTTAGAAAAGGAAAAACTCGGAGCGAAGATTTTGAAAAAATTCGGGATGAAATCCGGAGGGCGCGATATGAAAGAATGGGGGAAGATGGTTCGAAAGGCGCTCTTTTCAAAAAAAGAAATCAATATCGGGATTGTCGGAAAATATTTCGGGACCGGAAAATTTACACTTTCTGATTCTTACATATCCGTAATTGAAGCAATAAAACACGCATCATGGCAGTTTGGTAGAATCCCTAAGATTTCTTGGCTCGACGCCGAAGTTTATGAAAAAAATCCAGAGAAAATTAAAGAAGAACTTGTGGGACTCGACGGCATAATAGTCCCGGGAGGATTTGGGTCAAGAGGAATTGAGGGTAAAATAAAAGCGATAAATTTTGCGAGAAAAAATAAAAAGCCGTATCTTGGCCTTTGCTATGGAATGCAGCTTGCCGTAATTGAGTTTGCGAGAAATGTCGCGGGTATGAAGAGGGCAAATACCACAGAGGTTAACCAAAGGACCAAATATCCGGTTATTGATTTGATGGCGGAGCAAAAAGAGAAGGTTTTTTCGGGAAAAATGGGCGGGACAATGAGACTTGGCGCTTACGCATGCAGGCTCAAAGACAAAACCATTGCTAGGCGGGCTTACGGAACGAGAACAATTTACGAACGCCATCGCCACCGCTACGAATTTAACGATGCCTTGCAGACAATATTGGAATCGAAGGGGCTTATTACCTCAGGTATTAATCCGGAATCGGGGCTTGTTGAGATAATTGAACTTCGCGACCATCCATTTTTTGTCGGCACGCAGTTTCACCCCGAATTCAAATCGCGCCCGCTAAAACCGCATCCTCTTTTCCGTGAGTTTATAAAGGCCGCGATCGCGAAGAAAAAATGATTGAAGTAATCCCGGCGATTAACGCTGAAAGTTTTGAGGAGGTAAAAAGTAAAATAAAACTCGTTGAGCCGCACGTTAAATGGGCGCATCTGGATATTGCTGACGGGACATTCACTCCGAATACGCTTTGGCACAATGCCTCTGACTTGTTGACGCTTGAAACCCCGCTTTTGGTTGAGGTGCATTTGATGATCTCGGATATGGATACGCGTTGGCAAGATTGGATTTTGCCGAAAGTCGACCGGATTATTTTCCACGCTGAAGCGGCGCATGATCCGGAATTTGTTTTGAACAAGATTAAGGAATCAAAAAAGGAAGTTGGCGTTGCGATTAGTCCTGAAACGGATTGGAAGAAACTGAAGCCTTTTTGTAGAGTAGCGGACTTGGTGCAAACGCTCGCAGTTCCTCCGGGGCGTGCGGGGCAAGCATTTAAGCCCGATATTCTGGATAAAATTAAACACATCCGCAAATCGCATCCGAAAGCTATAATCGAAGTAGACGGCGGGATCAATTTGGAGACCGGCAAGAAGTGCGCCCACGCCGGCGCCAATATCCTCGTCTCCGCGAATTATATTTTTGGATCAGGGGACATTAAAAAAGCGATTGAGGAGTTAAAAAATGTTTCGTGAAATAAGGATATTCATTTTTATCATCGTTGTTTTTTTATTTGTACCCTCTATTTTTGCAGAGGAGACGAGGCAATATTGGTACGACAACATCAATGTTTCCATTAAAGTAAACAGCGATTCGACAGTCGATATCGAAGAGACGCAAAATTACCATTTCGTTGGATCGTATCACCAAGGTTGGCGGTCGATACCGTACGATAAGATAAGCACCATCTCTCATATTTCTGTTGCGGATGCCGAAAATGGGCAAGCGCTTAAATTTAGCGCAAGGAGGCTTAATAAAGAGGAGCCCTCGAGCTGGGGAAAGTATACATATTTTGAAGATGGGGGCGCTATAAATATCGAATGGTATTATGACTTTCGCGATACAAACCACTCATGGACAATTAAATATAAAGTCCACGGAGCTATAGGATTTTATACGTCAAACGATGGACTCGGATGGAATATTTTTACCGATTACGATGTGCCCGTTCGCAGATCCGACGTCGCGCTGGAGCTCCCTTCCGGAGCCGATTTCATAAATTATAGCGGTGAGAGAGATAACTCGGTAGGCGCATCCTCGAGTCATTTGTCAGGGGATAATAAGGTTTATTTTTCCGGGGAAGATTTTTACGCAAAAGAAGATTTTACGGTTTATGCGACTTGGCCCAAGGGGGTTGTTAGCGAAAAGGCATTTTGGCTTGATTTCATAAATATATACTTTGCTTATATTTTTTCCATATTTGTGGTTTTCACATGTCTCCTAATTGGTATCATTTATCATTTTAAAATAGAAAGAATTAGGAAGGGCGGCCCGATTATAGTTCCGCAATACGACCCGCCGAAAAATTTGCGTCCGGCGATGGCGGAAGTAATTGTGAAGGAAAAAATTACACCGAAAGGCTGGGCTGCAACGGTTGTCGACCTGGCGATAAGAGGATTTGTCAAAATAGAGGAGGATAAAAGCGGATTTTTTACCAAAATATCAAAATTTTTTGGTAGCACCAACTATATTATCCATAAGATAAAAAATTTTGATAACGACCCAGTTCTTGAGGACTATGAAAGAAAATATCTACAGATACTTTTTAATGCCAAAGGCCACTTTTCCGATTATTTTTCAACAAGAGAATTGAAGAAAAGCCAATCTAAAGCTCACAAACTATATCTAAGCATGCAGGCTTTAAAGGAGGATCTCTATAAAGAAGCTGAAATCGATACGTATGCATATGATGTCGGCCCAGCCCAAGAAAAATGGGAAAAGATTATATGGGCTCTTGCTGGAATCGCGATTGCTGTCGGGTTTATTGGGCTTGCTTCAAATACCCTAAGTTTGTTTTTGGTAATAGGCGGCTCTGTCGCCGCGCTTTGGGGATTTATAAAATACGAAGCTAGACTAAATGCATCTGGGAAACTTTTAAAAGAAGAATGGCTTGGGTTTAAGTATTATTTGGAGATCGCGGAAACTCTTCGAATGCAGAATTTAACGCCGGAGATTTTCGAAAAATATTTACCGTACGCGATGATTTTCGGTGTAGAGAAAAAATGGGCAAGGGCTTTTGAGGCAATAAGCATGCCGCCACCTAATTGGTATTCGGGCGGCGTGTATGCAGGAGGATCAGGTGGTTTTTCCGGCCCCGGCGCCTCGTCTTTTTCTCCATCTGCTTTTAGTTCAAGCTTTTCTTCTTCGTTTACAAGCGCATTTTCTAGCTCCGGCGGCGGCGGAGGTGGAGGAGGGGGAGCGGGAGGAGGAGGCGGTGGCGGAGGAGGCGGCGCAAGCTGAAATTATAAAATTTTGATATAATGAATTAAGTTTATGGCACATCTACACGATGACAAAATTAAGTTTCTTGAACAAAAGGCTAACGAGATTCGCGAGTCAATTATTGAGATGCTCGTTCAAGCGGGGAGCGGGCATACGGCCGGTCCCTTGGGGATGGCCGATATTTTTACGGCTTTTTATTTTCATATTTTAAATCACGATCCGAGAAATCCTTTGTGGGAAGAGCGTGATCGGCTTGTACTTTCGAATGGGCACATCTGCCCCGTGCAATATGCTGCGCTCGCGCACGCCGGATATTTTCCGATTGAGGAATTAAAAACGCTGCGCAAGTTTGGAACTCGATTGCAAGGGCACCCACATAGGGGAGCGCTTCCGGGAATTGAAATAACATCGGGTCCGCTTGGTTCAGGGTTCGGGCAGGCGGTTGGGATTGCGTATGGGGCTAGAATGGATGGTTCGACAAGCTCACCACAAGTAAAATTCCGGACATATGTTTTTATGGGCGACGGCGAGCAGGATTGCGGAATAATCTGGGAGGCAGCAATGTTTGCGGGGAAAAATAAACTCTCTAACCTAACTGGAATTATAGATAGGAATAATATTCAGATTGATGGGATGACTGAAGATATAATGCCGCTCGAGCCGTTGCGAATGAAATACGAATCTTTCGGCTGGCACGTTTTGGATATCGACGGGCATAATTTCGAAGAAATTGTAAACGCGGTTGAGGAAGCTAAAGCAATTTACGAGAAGCCGACTATGATTATCGCGCATACGATTCCAGGTAAAGGAATCAAGGAAATCGAATTCGATTACAAGTGGCACGGGATCCCGCCAAATAAAGAACAAGCGGCGAAATTTTTGCATGAATTGCGGACGCTCGGCGGCAAAATCACGAGCGAGCACCAATGAAATTTACCCATAACCATGCCACAGTATTTTTCTGGATTGGGCTTTTAGGGCTAGCTTTGTTTTCTGCGCTAGCGTATAAATATTATTTTCCAAGCGAACCGCTACAGCGCGCTTGCACCGAGGAGGCCAAAATCTGCCCCGACGGATCCTATGTCGGCCGAATCGGCCCCAACTGCGAGTTTGCGGCATGCCCGGATTTAAAAACAGAAACACTCTCTCTTTATTCCAGCTTAGATTGGAAAAGGGCCGAAAATGTAGAATGGTCAGAAATCGGAGATTACAAATTAATAGGGTATAAAGTAAGCGCAGAGGGCAGCGCGGTAATAGACGCTTACAATAATGATTTTCGCGAATATTACAATGTTTTATTGGCTAGAAACGGATGGAGTGAAAATTTAAAAATAGCCGCTGACGGGCCCGACGGCGGTATCTGGGGTTATATTAAAAACGGGAAACATATAATTTTTGAATATAGCCGTTCTGTCAAAACAATTTCGATATTTTGGAATGATGCAAACATGATTTTTAAAAATCAACTCGATACATCCACATGGAAAACCTACCGCAACGAAAGATTTGCTTATGAAATAAAATTTCCAAGCGACTCTATTTTGACTGAGGAAGATCCTAATCTTGGCGAAGCTAGTATAAAAATAGTAAAAGAATTAGGAGCGAACGCGCCCAATATAAGTATTAAAAACTGGCCGGTATTTTTGTCTGTTTGCCAAGACTGTGGAGGAGGCGGACTTGGTATTGATAATATTAAAATTGAAGAGCCTGTTAATTTGGGCGGCAGATTATACAAAGCTAGCGGATATTTTTATTACGGCGAGAAAGATAGCCATAAAATCTTATCTATTGATTTTGGTAATTTTCAGCTTTTTTATGGGTTTAGGTCAGAATATAAGAAACCTTTTAGCCAGCAAGAGATAGATAAATACGATAAATTAACGAAACAAATCCTATCCACTTTTAAATTTTTGAAATAATAAGCGGCGGTTTGATTAACAGTTATTTTATGTTATTATCCAAATATGGAAACAATGATAAAAAAAGAATATAAGGAGATTTTACGCCGGCAAAACAAGCTTGAAATGGAGTTGGAATTGATTAAAAAAACCGTTTTAGCAAATGACGAATCCAATATAAAACCTTCCGTCCTAAAGCGCTGGGATAGGATTAGCCGAGATATGGATCGTGGCAAGGTTGGGCGCACATTCAATTCTGTACAGGAAGCGAAAAAGTGGCTGAAGAATCTATAATGTGGTTCAATTAGATTTAAATTTAGTAAAACAGATAAGTTATTCTCAAGCATTTGAGAAGATTGCTATTAAATTAAAGAAGAAGGATAGAACGCTTTTTGATCAGCTTAGCGTACAGATAGAAAAGACAATTCGTATTCCGAGTATTGGTAAGCCTTTACGTTACACCTTAAAAAACCGCAGGCGATTGCACGTCGGGTCTTTTGTTTTAGTTTATGAATTTTATGATAGCGAATTACGCTTTATTGACTTTGACCATCACGATAAAATTTATAAAAAATATAAATAAAAAAGAATGAATCTCAAAATTATCGTCGTCTCGCTTACTGCAGGAATATTGCTTTTTGCCGGGTATTTTGCCGGGCGGAATTATTTAAGGCCCGTTTTCAGACAGAACGGAACAATTTACTTTGAATCAGATCCCTACTTTAAAAATTGGGATTCCGGAAAACAGCGCGAATACTGTGCGGCTAACGGCGGAAAAGTTAATGAATGCGGACCGCTTTGCGAGAATTGTGTTGCCGCCGTTTGCTCTTTAACATGTGAATTTGCTGCCGCAGATATATCAACATGGCAAACCTACCGCAATGAAAAATACGGGTTTGAGGTGAAATATCCAGCCGATTTAATTCAAAAAATTAATGATGACGGTTTTCCTACCATTTATATATCGGACGGATGGTATTCGGGATTGAGTATTAATACTGCACCTCTCGACACACTATTTAAAGTTGGCAACGATTCTTATAAATTGCAATACGACCAAAACACAAATGAATGGATTCGGGGCACATTTGACGATGCCAAGAACGATTTTGTCTTTAAACCAAATTGCGAAAAAATTACGCCATTAGGTGTCCAACGCGTGCCTTCCTATGCAATGGGAAGAGGACGCGCAGTAGAGTACGTAGTTATTTTGAGAGATAAATTTTTAATTTTTTCTGAAGCTCCCGATGAACCGATTGTCCCGCCTTGGGCTAGCGATATTTTTAATAAGGTGCTTGGTACTATTAAATTTAATGACCCCGGATCAATTTTAAAAGCTATTTGTAAATGATGTTTAAAACAACCATCCCCACTTTTAAGTTTATTGATACCAGAGTCCGATGATTTATTTCAGAAAAATGACCGAGATGAATATTGGCCTGTTCCCGGTGGCGATTTTTATTGCGATAGTGTTGACTCTAAGTATTGGCGGAATTTTGCATGTTCGGGAAATTACGAAGCAGACGTATTTCACAGAATTGCGCGCGGCGAATGATTTTGAATATGTTAATATTAGACAAGCACGGAAACTAAAATAAATATATGCCAATAAATCCAAATTTAAAACTTGCAGAAAATATTCTGGACCTCAAAACCGTTGAGCAGGCGCCAACACGGAAGGGATACGGCGAGGGGCTTTTGGAAGCAGGGGAGAGGAACGAAAAAATAGTTGCGCTTTGCGCGGATCTAACGGGATCGACCATGATGGATCTTTTCGCAAAAAAATTTCCAGCGCGATTTATCCAAGCTGGCATTGCGGAGCAAAATTTGGCAGCGCTTGCGGCGGGTCTCGCCAACTATGGAAAAATCCCGTTCATTTCTAGTTATGCTATGTTTTCTCCTGGAAGAAATTGGGAACAGATTCGAACGACGATTTGTTACAACAATGTCCCGGTTAAAATCGCAGGATCTCACGCGGGAGTTTCCGTTGGTCCGGATGGCGCTACGCACCAGGCCATAGAGGACATCGCGATTACGCGCGTGATTCCGAACATGACCGTCATCGCCCCATGCGATACGCACGAAGCGAAGAAAGCAACGCTTGCAGCTGCGGAATATAACGGGCCAGTATATTTAAGATTCACTAGAGAAAAAACTCCTATCATGACGACTACAGACACGCCATTTAAAATTGGCCGTGCCGAAATATTTTTTGATTCGCCGGATGGCAAACACCCAGATGTCGCGATTGTCGCGTGCGGCCCGCTTGTCCATAATGCGATTTTGGCCGCGGCCGAATTAGAAAAGGAGGGGATTAAAGTTCGCGTGATTAATAACCACACGATAAAACCGATGGATGAGATAACGATTATCCAAGCCGCTAAAGATGCGGGGGCGATAGTTACCGTAGAGGAGCATCAAATTGCAGGCGGCATGGGTTCAGCCGTTGCCGAGGTCCTCGCTAAAAATCACCCAGTCCCAATCGAATTTGTTGGCGTGAGTAACAGATTCGGGGAATCGGGTAATCCCAACGAGCTGGTTGAGGCGCTGGGCATGGGAGCAGGTTCAATCAAGAAAGCAGTCCAAAAAGTGCTCCAAAGGAAGGCGGCATAGTATACCTTATCAAGGTTCTAACTAGCTAAGACTAGATTAGGGGACAAGCAGTGGGAATCCAAATTGCCCTTGCTTATCCACAAATGATTTAGCCCGAAGGGTATACACTTAAATAAGAGAATTGAATCGGTAACCCCGCTCTGTGGGGAGCCGATTTTTTATTTTACAAGCTAATTGCGAAAAAAGTTAATATGAGAAAAGTTAAAGCAAGGAAAAGCAAAAATAAGGGAGGATATGCGGATACGCAAACCGTGATTGCGTTTTCGGTTATAACGTTTGTACTAGCTCTTTCGATTCCGGCAAAATTGGTCATGGCCGAAGTTGCGATATCGATGGGCGGTATCTCATCTCTCGCGCTTGATGGGATGGCGAACGCGATAGCGGCCGCGCCAGCATTTTCTCTTTTCGCGCTGGGCTTCGTCTCAGCGATGATGTTTCTTGGCGTAATTTGGGACAAATTTAGCCTTCAAAAACTAGCTAGAGTTGGATACAGGAGCAAAAGAAGAAGATCGGCCAGCGGGAAAGGCGGGTACATCTCGATGGAGCTTGCTTCTATGACTGCCTTCTCGATTTTACTTGTTGTCCTAATTTCTTCGCCAGTCTTCGTATGAAAATTTTTTTGAACGTCATCGGCATTCTGCTGACACTCGGGGCGGCTTTAGTCGTTCTTAAAAGTTTTCTTTTATGGCGGGGGTTTTTGCGTGGAGGCATCCTTCTTTTCGTATTGGGTTTTGCGTTTTTTGCCTTCGGCTTTGCATTTAGGATTTTTGAATCTTCCCCCAATTTTGATTTAATATTTTTTGCCGCGGGAGCGGCATTTTTGCTAATTGGAGCAAAAAAAGTCTTTTCTCTTAATCCCAGTGGGTTAAATAAATAAAATATGGCCGACATTTTTATTAAAGACGTGATGGTGAAAAACGTGATAAGCGTTGGACCCGAAACTGCGCTCATCAAGGCAGCGCAGATTATTATGGAGCATGGATTCGATGGCGTACCAGTGGTTGATAAAGAAAACAAATTAGTCGGGATTTTGACGGAATACGATTTGATCGAAAAAAGCTCTTCCATACATTTGCCGACCTTTCAGAAAGTTTTGGAGAATTTAAAAGTTTTTAAACAGGATAGTTCGGAATTTCAAAAAGAAGTCAAAGAGGTAACGGCGCTTAAAGTCCAAGACGTTATGAATGATGATCCACTAACGCTCACACCAGAAACTTCATTCGAAGAGATGGTAAAAACTTTTCGGGAGCATCACAGGGTAAATCCAATACCAGTTATCGATAAAGATAGAAAGGTCATCGGCGTCGTCAGCCGATTCGACGTTTTAAAACCATTACAAATATTAAACAAAAAAAATGGCTAACTCAAATGAAAAATTAGTCCAAAATACTTTAAAAACGCTCGGTAAAGAATTCGTCGTAGTTGGCAAAACCCGCGTGCGCTCGTGGCACGCCTGGCTCGCGATTGGTCTCGCAATCGGGATTTCCGCTGGCATTTTATATGTTGCAAACCGTTCCGGGGAATTTGAACAAGGGACAGCACAGACGGTGTCGCCTACCTCTTATGTCCTCACTATTTCGCAAACCCCACGTGCCACAGTCGGCCTCGGAAGAACTTTAACGAATAAAAGAGTTGACCAGTCCTTCACTGTTCCGACTAATCTCCCTTTGCAGTCGGTTAGGCTAGCTTTAACTAAGGTAGGAACTCCTACACAGCAAATTACGGCCTCAATCCGTAAAACGAGAACCGGACCGGATTTAGTTTCAGCTGTTCTTGCTTCTCAATCCGTTGGCACAACGCTTTCTCTGTCGGATGCAGAATCTACCGATCTGGCTCAAACCTCTTCTTTGCTCAACCTAGTTGCGACATTTAAATCCCCAATAACGCTTACTGTCGGCGCAAAATATTTCCTGGTGCTTACGGCAAATACTGTAAACTACTACAACTTCTACCGCGTTGCCGTTGATAACCTCAACCCATACTCGGGAGGCAATATTATTGCTAGCGGTCTGGCAAAGCCCAGACTCGATGCGGTTGCGACGATGACGTTTGTCAAACCAACTATTACAGTTCTTGTCCCGAATGGAAAAGAGATATGGCAGAAAGGTGTAAGTAAAACAATTACGTGGCAGCCATACAATAGACCTATTTCTTACTGCGGCACCAGTTTGCCTTGCCCAACTCCCACTCCGGAGCCGGTAACTATTACTCTAGTTCAGGTGTCTGGATTGCCATGTTCATCTAGCCCTTGCCCGGTTCCAACTGTTATTCCGCCATTGCCGATCGCCAAGAATATCCCGGACTCAGGATCGTTTAACTGGACAGTGGGACAAAATTTGGGCGGGCAATCAATTCCTGATGGCATGTATATTATTCAAATTTCCAATAGTTTATCGTCCGATTCGAGCGACGGTACGTTTAGTATTACGGCGCTGATCAGTAATAAATTTAAAATTGGGGATCTCATAGGAGTTACCAAAGGCCCAATAAATGTAAGGTCGTGTTCAAGCCAGAACTGCTTAATCCTTGGCATGCAAAATGCCGGGGCGCTCGGAACAGTTTCTATGCCGCCACCCAATCCTGCTAGTCAAACATACCCTGCTTACGTGGATGGATACTGGTGGTGGTATGTAAATTTTGATTCCGGAGCTGACGGATGGGTTGTAGAGAATTATCTCGAAAAACTTTTTATTGAAATCTGACGACAAGTAATATAAAGTCGCAAATAATATCAAAATGGCCGATGAAAATAAAAACAAACCAATGAGTTTAGTAAATGATACTTTTAGAACTCTCAGGAACGATGTTGTCGTCGTCGGCAAAGCACGCGTGCGCTCGTGGCACGCCTGGCTCGCGATAGGTCTTGCAGTTGGCG
>Ga0209431_10001713_pt1 | contig 18042 bp, 14 predicted proteins | sample RifCSP13_3_FD_184021 | JGI IMG/M metagenome (GOLD analysis project Ga0209431, IMG submission 184021) | Soil microbial communities from Rifle, Colorado - Rifle CSP2_sed 13_3 (SPAdes) (version 2) | ecosystem: Environmental > Terrestrial > Deep subsurface > Rock core/Sediment | place: Rifle...
CATTCCCGCAGACGAGGAAGCCTCCAACAACGAAAAGTCAACAGTCGTAAGGGTCACAGAAGCACCGGACGGGTTTCTCGGTCTTCAAAACCCGTACCTGTTGCTCCCGATAGTCGCCGTCGCAGGCGGCGTGATAGCCATCCGCGTCTCCAGACGAAAGCGACCCACACCAGGTCAAGAGTAGAATTTCGTGGAACGTATTGTCTACCATCCGAAAGGATAATTAGAAAAGCGAACAAATATCCCTTGAGGAAGATAGAGCCCCAGGAGTTGCTCAAAGCCATGACCGTTCGCCACCTTCGGCCAACCGTTACCTCCGCAATCTACATATCCATCGTAGCCTTCGCAATATTCGTCCTTCCACAAGACGGCTCCGTCCTCCCAGGTATTCCATCGACGCATGCGACACCCGTGACTACCCTTAGCCTTTCGAACCCCGCAACCGGCTCCAGGTCCGTTGTCGATCCAGCGATTACCGCGGGGAACACCTTCACGATGAGGGTAAACGTAACCGGCGATGTCAGCGATTTCAACCTCCAACTCAACGGCTTCAGCATAAGGGTCGGCTGGGACCCTGCGGTATTGAATGCAACCGCCGCTGACCATTCGGGGGGCATATTCGACTCTGCCTCTTTCTTCCCACTCACAACGGAGATCGCAAATGACCACGTGACATTCGCAGGGGTCCTTCTCGGCGACAATGTCCCACCCAACGGGATGATATTCAGTTTCACGCTCGAAGCGCTTGCCATGGGGACCACCATGTTGGAGGTGAACAGCACCGCTTCCTACCTGCTGCGGGGCCAGGCAAGAATCCAGTACAGGCCGATAGACGGATTCTTCTCGAACAGCCCTACTGAAGGCGATTTTGTCATAGAAACAATAACTGTTTCAAATGAGACTGCTCCAGTGGGACGGCCAGTAGATATTCAAGTTGCCACCCGCAATGCTGGCAGCATTGCCCGGGCAACTGTCTTGATAGACATCAGGCTAAACGGCACACTATTGACAACAGTGGATCTCGGGACCATGAACCCAGGTGCGGCCGCGACTGCAACGGCGACGTGGGATACGACAAGCTTCACTCCTGGCCTGTACCGGGTAAACGCGACAGCCACGATTACGCCCATAGACGGGTTCACGCGAGACAATACGCTCGAAACCGAGCAGGTGAGGCTTATCATAATCGACACGGCCGTCACCAATGTTAGCATGGCACAGGCCTCGGCTCGAATCAACACGACAGTCCCAGTCACGACACTCATCAGGAACCTCGGTACTATCCAGCAACTTGTTGTCGTACAAGTGCTGGCCAACAATACGGCCGTCAGGCAGGAGGGCACAAACGTCACTCAACAATCAGCGCAACTGAGCGCTGGAGTTGTTCAGAAATTCGTCTTCCTCTGGAACACGACAGGCTTTACACCAGGGACCTATGAGTTGAAGGCCACAGTGCAAGTTGTTCCGGATGAGGCGAACCCTGCGGACAACGCGCTCGTCAATGGGACGATTGTCCTGAAGCTAAGGTTCGACCATGAGCTGCAGCTATTGGGAACACCGAGCGGAGGAGCACCTCGGCAGGGAGAAAACGTGACCATATCAATGATAGTCAAGAACGATGGTCTCTTGGCCGAGACCTTCACGTTCAGACTGTTCCTGAACAATACGATGATTTACCAAGTGCCGGGAGGGCCTCTCGCACCGTCCGCTCTGCAAGAGGTATCATTCGAGTGGAAGACAAAAGGTCTCCAGCCAGCACGATACATACTCAAAGCAAACGTGACAGCCGCTTCAGTCGATGAGTTCCCGCAGAACAACGAAGCAACGTCAACAGTCACTCTTCTCGCGAACAAACTACCACAGCCAATTATCGAGATTCCCTCTCAGATACAAGCCGGCAGCGTAATCATCTTCAACGCCACCAAATCTGACGACGCCGAAGGACCAATCTCCTACTTCATCTGGGACTTTGGCGACGGAACGACTACTACAACCAGAGCTCAAATTATCAACTACACCTACGGATCGGCCGGGACCTATGAGGTCAAACTCACTGTCATAGACGGGCACGGCGGTACCAACAGCACAAGCAGAACCGTCACAGTTGTACCAGCCCCGTCACCGGCCCGCATACCCTACGAGCTAATCGGCATCGGCGGAGCCGCGGCCGCCGCCGCAGGAGGAGGGCTGTACTTTATGAGACGGCGAAAGAAGTCAACTGGCTCGGGAATCCCTGAGAAGTAAATCAATACCTGAGGGTTAACTAGGCTTCTCTGAGTTGAGCCTCCGGCATCAAAAAGACAATCGCGGCCCGCATAAACTTTTAAGGCCCCCGACCATTTTTCAACTGCATAAGAGGTTCACACGTGAAACGCAGCAGGCTATTGGGCCTCTCCCTCATTCTCATGGTCTTATCGACGCTTTCGGTTGGGGCAAACATGCCGCGTATTGTCGATGCACAAGCTGTACTCGGGACACCACGGATTTTTGTGTGGAGCAACACATGCAGAGATTCTAACGTCAGCTCTACAAATCCCTCGTGCGGCACCCTGACCCTCAGTACCACATTCATAGTCCAGATCAACGTTACCAATGCTCCGGATTTCAACGGCGTCGACATCACCCTCTACTATGATCCAGTACACTTGAAGGCTGAGGCTGTAGACGAGGCGGGGAGCGGTGCAACACGGACCCTCTTCAGGAGTCCCTTCATCGCAACTCTAGACCTCGCTACTGAGGGAGTAGTACGAGTATCAGTAGTCGACTTGGTTATAGGTCCCATCACTTCTCGTAATGGGACGCTTGTACACATTACCTTCACAGTGAACAGTGCTGAAGGAGTCAGCCCGCTAACTTTGTCCGCGTCGGTGTCGAGGCCGTCCAGTGACTCAAAGAGTTCGACGAGGCTGGTACTTGGGAATACTCCCATAGAGGCTACAACATCGGACGGGTACTTTACCAATGCACCGGGAAAGCTAGGGCCTGTGGCGGACTTCACCTATTCCCCTCCGGCGCCGATACAGGGGGGGAACGTGATCTTTGATGCTTCAGCCAGTTTTGACCCGGACAACTTAGCCGCAGGTAACCAGGGAATCGCGGGTTACAAGTGGGACTTCGACGACGGAAACGGCATTTCGGGCACGGCTCCAGTGACTGAGCATGACTTCCGTCACCTAAACGGGAGGTTCTTTTTTGGAAACTTCTCAGTGAGGTTGACTGTGACTGACGCCGACAATGGATTTGTCGGAATGAAGACTCTCAGGGTTGAGGTTACACAGCAGCCTTTACACGATGTCTCCGTCTCCATACGACTCGAGCCCCAAAGAGTCAGGCCTGGAGAGCAGGTCCAAGTTAGGCTGACTGTTTTTAACGAAGGGACCTTCCAGGAGACGTTTAACCTAACTGTGAACTACGGCCCGCCTGCACGAGAACTCGGGAGCGCTGCAAGCCAAGACATCGCGCCCAACCCGCCCAACGATGAGTGGTTCCGCACATTCACACTGGACACTTCAGGTCTCGCCCCTGGGAAATATACCATCTCGGCAAACGTGACAATCGCCATAGATGACGATCCAAGCGACAACAGCGAAAACCAGGTACTGGACATCGTGGAGGAATTCCAAACCCTGCTCCCGCTCTATGCAGCTGGTGGACTCACAGGACTGGCCGGGATTATCGTGGCCGTGGCCCTTTTGAGAAGAAGATCAAGAAAGCAGAAAGCAGTCTAGCCCACCGGCTTTCCATGTCCACCCCTAGGTATCCGCAGCCACCCTAAAAGAGGATAGCCTTAAAAGCAGAGTGCAAAACGATACGCCTTTGAAGAAGAAATTGCAAACCAAAACTCCTATACTAGTAGCGACAATACTAACATTAGCGTTTCTAATGGCACTACCAAGCTCATTCACGGTCCCGAATGCACGTGCGGTTAACCAGGGTGGAAACCCCACTAAGTGGACTCCCTACGGTGCATTTGCTGACAGAAAAATCATCACTGTCTACGCAGATTTCGAGGTACTCTTCGGAGCCTTCGAGAACGGTGAGGTTGACCTGACCGACTGGCCGGTCGACCCCAACAAATTCGCCTCGTATGGCGGCAACCCTGACATGTTCTTGACTGACGGAATTGCCGAATTCGGCATATTCGAGCTCGACATCAACCATCACAACCAGTTGTTCGGCGTTTCCCAGCAAGAAGCCTCCGGGCTCGCTGCCCCAGCTTCACCTCTCAAGCCAACGGCCGCAGGCACCGAAGTCCGTCGGGCAATTGCACACCTACTCGACAAGCCCGACTATGAGAACTGCAGCCAGTGTGTCTTTACTCCAGAGCACGTCGACATCCAATCACCCCCAGCTCAGGGACTCCTCGGCAACGGTGTTGCAGTCGACTCCAAGCTGGACGCCAGCGTCCGAGCAGAGGACTGTGCAGCTCACTTATGGTTCACACCATGCGATGCGACCACTCCGCCCGTCTCGGCTTACAACCTAACCCCTGACGCTATCGGGGGCGCTGCATTCATAGGCAACACACAGAACAATGTTGCGGACCACGGATACTCTGGAACCAACGACCTTAGAGCATCATGCGACCACTTCGTCGCCGCAGGCGCGACAATATCGGGAGGTGGCAGCTGCGTAGATGTAGCGGCAGGCACTCAGAAGTTATCCTTGGGCGGTGATGTAGGACTTTACATCAGGACTCACCTTGCCAGAAGGGGCTTCGGCCAGATTCTCGCGGACAGTATCAACTGGCTCTTCGGGCCCGCGGGATGCTCTAACGCTGGCAACGGCTGCGCGACAAAGATCCGATACGGCGACCCAAGTACAGGCTCACGCAACCCGGTATACTTCGTAATCTCACAGGTCTCCGACATCGTGTTCAGGACTGCCCCCGCAAGGGATGACTGGCAGTTGTACACGGGCGGTTGGAGCCTCGGTTCGAACCCAGACCACCTCTATGCGCTCTACCACAGCGATTTTGCCAGCGATGTATGCGGTGGCAAAAAATCGGTTTTTGCCCAGAACTACATGTTCTACTGCAGTCCAGACTACGACACTCAGTCTGAGAACGGCCAGTTCGCAGCCAACCTCGCTGCTGCCTCATCCGCTTTCGCTAGCGCAGCTGTCATCGCGCACAGAAACGTGATGACAATCCCCGTCTACAGCGGTGCGGGCAACAGGTTCGTTGCACTGCAAGCCTGGGATGGACTCGTCAGCCAGAACGGCGCCGGGTTCCAGGCAGGCTTCTGGTCCGAATTCAACATGCGCGCGAAGGTTCCATGCACAGTCGTTAACGAGGCAGGCTGCTACTCCCCAGCTGATTCGCAGTTTGCGGCAGGTGGCGGCGACCCCTCAACCATACGAAGGGGCTTCTCACAAGAAGTCCACAAGCTGAGCCTCTTCCAGGCGACAACCGTCTGGGACTTTGAGGTTCTGGTCGAGCTCTACGATTCGATGCTCGCGTCGAATCCGCTCACAGCCGGAGTGGGAGCTCAGATCATGGACTGGATGACCGTGTCCCACACCAGCACCTACGACTCGGTGAACGACAGGACAACCCAGACCTGGAAGCTCAGGAAGGACCTAACATTCCACAACGGACAGCCAGTGACAGCAGATGACGTCGTTTACACCATACTTGCGTACAGAGACGTACCGTCCGCCAACTTGCAGCCTAGCGTTGCGAACGTGATCAGCGCTGTTGCTGCGAGCTCTAGGGACGTGGTCGTCACTCTCGCTCGAAGAAGCCCATTCTACGAATTGAACATCGGTGGACTGCCAATCATTCCAAAGTCGGTATGGGTGCCGTTCTGCGGTGCCGTGCCGAACGATAACAGTCAGTGCGCAGACCCCGCGTTCGACCCGATGCAGGCAGGCATCATGATCGGAAGCGGTCCATGGGAATGCAGGCACATCCAGACCGGTGTTATAGGTGGAACATGCACACAGACGGCGGGAGGCCAACCGGGCACTCAGGATGTCTCCTTGGGAGGCAGAGTACTGCTGACCAAGAACGAGGGATACATGAGGAACCCGAACCTCCAGGGCAGCAGCTTCCAGGCACTGAGCTGGGCTGACGGCGACGACAGCGGCAAAGTCGACATCCTCGACATTGCAGCCGCAGCGCTCAACTTCGGAGGCGCGTCTCAATACTGGGACCACACACTATTCGGCGTCACCGACGAACAGGTTGACATCGGAGAAATCGCCACGATAGCCTTCTACTTCGACCACGGCATCACATCGCCCATTGCGCCCGGAACCATGACAGGCATGGCGCCACTCGATCCGTTCGGATACGACCCGGCGGCAGGCGTTGGACTCTACTATGAAGGAACCGTCAAGGTAGGCGGCAACCTCTTAGTCGAAATCCACGTCTTACAGGGCAATGCTGCAGCACTAGCTGGGCAGCTACAAGTGAAGCTCGTGCCTGAGGGTGGCGTCTGGGGAGGCACAGCCTTCGCCGGAGCACTCGAAGGCGCGAACGACATAATCTTCACCATTCCAGCACCAGCACCAGGTCACTACTGGCTATACCTTGACTACAACAACGCACTAGCACGAAGAGCAAACAACGACCCGTTACCCGGGCTTCCGCTCGAGATAATCGTGTCGTAGAAACAAACTCTACTAAACCCCTCCTCTTTGTTTTCTTTCTACTTACCAACGCAGTTTCCGACCCATCTCCGGAAGGGAGCATGGTCACTATTCCAATTTTTTCGCCGAGTCAAAGCCAAGAGTTTTGGCCTCGCTCGGCCTATCCCTGCGTGACCCGGGAAAATGAGTGTTCTCCACCCGGAAACGTCGGTCTAGGACGGTGATACGAATCTCGCGCCTGAACAGGGCAAAGCTAAAAAGCAAACAATCACATGCTTCCACTTTGGAGCAAGGTGTTTTAGATGGGTCTCAGAGGCTACCTTTTCAAGCGGACCATCAACACAGTAATCCTAATCTTCTTCGTCATCACTCTCAACTTCATTATCTTCCAGCTGATGCCAGGCGTCCAGGGGGCCATCGCCAACCTAATCTCAAACCCGCGCAGAACCGATTCCGCACAGGTCGAGAGGCTAATGCAGCTCTACGGAATATGTGAGAGGATAGTCAATGGCGACTGCATTCCAGCACCCCTCTGGACCAGATTCTCCAAATACATGACCAACATGCTCACACTCCAGTTCGGAGACTCCTTCCAGACCGGAAAACCTGTACTCCATGACATGATCGAATCCGGCAGGCTGGTCAATACGCTAACGCTCCTCGGAATCGCCACGGCAATATCACTCATCATCGGCACGTTGCTCGGAGTCCTCGTCGCCGCTAGGAGAGGCTCATTTTTCGACAGTGGATGGGTCATAACCTCGTTAATCACGTTCTCTCTCCCCACCTTCTGGATGGGTCTTATGCTAATCATGGTCTTTGCACAGCAGCTAAACTGGTTTCCGTCAGGCGGCATAACGCCGAGCAGATGGATCCTGGGCACGCCTCCCCTACTGGACCAGATTCTTATCAGGGCCAGATACCTGTTCCTCCCGGCACTGACCCTTACTCTCTTCTTCTACGGCGGCAACCTCCTGCTCACTCGTGCCACGATGTTGGAGTCTCTCAGCGAGGACTATATCATTACTGCTCGGGCGAAGGGATTGCCCGAGAGAACAGTCCTGTTCAAACACGCCCTCAAGAACGCTTCACTTCCCCTCGTGACAAACGCCGCCCTCAGCTTCGGCGGGCTCTTGGGAGGAGCCATCATTACGGAGACAGTTTTCAACTGGGACGGGCTGGGACTCTGGATATGGAACGCGATAGGGTGGAAGGATTTCCCAGTCATGCAGGCGATGTTCTACATCATAGCGTTGTGCGTTATCGCAGCCAACTTTGTCTCTGACATAGTATACGGAGTGCTTGACCCCAGAATCAAGTACGAGTGAAAACGTGGTCATGGCGTCATCTCGAAAAGTACCACTTAGGGTACTGCGTTTCAAAAAATTCATGGTCACCCTTCTTAGCAACAAGATGTCCTTTACTGGGCTTGTATTTCTCACCGTCTTCGTTTTCGTAGCCGTGGCCGCACCTTTGCTGACCCCTTACGATCCCCAGGGAACCGTCGTATCCGGACGGCTCGCGACCCCGAGCTGGACAGTCTTCGTCACCGGCGATGTCGGTTACAGCCAGAACACCGCGTTCGCAGACCTCGGCTATGTAACGGAAGGCGCGGGCATAGTTACTTCATCGAACATAGGGACCGACTCAGCCGAGTTCGTCGTGACACAGGAAGCCTCGCAGTCTACAGGCAGCAAGATTGTAGTCGCAAAGACACTTTCTTATCCTTTCAAGGGAAGCCCAAACAAGTTCGTCGGATCCGTGATAGTAACCCCCTCGGGTACTCTACCCGTGAGCGTGGACCTCTACATGGAAAGGGTAGGCGTCGAAAAGTGGCACATGTGGACGCAATCGCTCACTGTCAGCAGGGATTGGACGCCCCCAACGCCGGGAGGCAAGCTCGACTCCCTTAACCCGGGCTTCTGTGAGATCTTGGACATCTGCGGGAGCATCTACAATGCTGCGGAAGTGATCTTCGTCAGAGGGGAGTACAGGTATGTGCTTGAAATCGCCCTGCCACCGGGTGCTTTGACAACAACCATCAAAGTTCAAGAGTTCTCGATGTACCTTTTGGGGAATACGTGGGGATTGCTGGGGACGGACAATGTTGGCCGGGACATTTTCACTCAGCTCGTATACGGGGCAAGAGTATCGCTAATAGTCGGTCTCCTTGCCACCTTCATTGGGGTGGGCGTGGGGCTTCTTGTCGGGCTCATAGCCGGATACCTCGGGAAGACCGTGGACGAGGTGCTGATGAGATTCACAGACATGATGCTCGTCGTCCCGGGCCTCCCGCTCCTAATAGTGCTTGTCGCAGTCCTAGGTTCCTCCCTGTTTAACATAATCGCTGTCCTCGGGTTTCTCGGATGGATGGGCTTTGCCAGAGTTGTAAGATCACAGGTTCTCAGCCTCCGCGAAAGGCCCTTCATCGAGGCCGCGAAGGCGTCGGGGGCCGGGACCGGATACATAACCATGAGACATATCCTACCAAACATCGTATCCTTGACGTACGTGAACCTAGCTCTCTCGGTTCCCGGAGCAATAGTTTCGGAGGCTGCCCTCAGCTTCCTCGGTTTGGGAGACCAGACAGTGGTAACCTGGGGACAGATGCTCCAGAACATGAGAACGGCAGGCACATCGGCTACCAATCCCCTCTGGTGGTGGGCAATACCGCCGGGGGCCTCAATAGCCCTCCTATCCCTGTCCTTCATACTTCTAGGCTATGCCCTAGACGAGATGTTCAACCCTAGGCTGAGAAAACGCCGGTAACAAATATTGCTCATGCGAGCAAGAACAACCGAACCCAACAGAAAACGTGCCCGCCGTCCAAACCTCATCTCGGCAGCACCCATAGGACAAGAACCAGCTAGGTGACAGTGATTGCCTATACTACAGCTAGATGGACTTACAACAAACTATCGCACCCTCAGGGGATGGGTCAAGGCCGCTGAGAACGTAAGCTTCGAAATCGAGAAGGGAGAAGCCTTAGGAGTGGTCGGCGAGTCAGGATGCGGCAAAACCACCGTTGCATTGTCGATTCTGAAGATCCTGCCACAGGGGGCCCGAATCCGGGGGGGCAGGATACTGTTCGAGGGGAATGACCTTGTCCCTCTCAGCGACCGTCAGATGAGGAAAGTCAGGTGGAAGGGTATCTCAATAGTCTTCCAGGGCGCGATGAACGCCCTCAACCCTGTCTTCAAGGTCGGCGATCAAATAATTGAAGCAATCCGCCTCCATGAGCGTGATGTATCTAAGTCGGACGCCAAGAGACGTGCCGAAGCTCTCCTGGAAATGGTAGGGGTAGAACCTTCCCGGGTCGACAATTATCCTCACGAGTTCAGCGGGGGCATGCGACAGCGCGCCCTAATCGCCATGGCGCTTGCCGCGAACCCGAAACTGCTCATAGCTGACGAGCCGGGGACCGCTCTGGACGTCATAGTCCAGGCGCAGGTTCTACAGCTCATGCGGTCGCTCAAAGAAAAGCTCGGCCTCTCAATGATGATGATTAGCCATGACCTGTCAATCGTAGCCGAGGTCTGCGAGAAGATTGCAATCATGTACGCAGGCCACATAGTAGAGTATGGTGATATAGACGCAATATTCAAGGAGCCGCTTCACCCTTACACCCAGGGACTCATCGGCGCGTTCCCGAGTATCAAAGGAGACCGTAGGAAACTCATATCGATCCCCGGCCAGCCTCCTGACCTCCTCGACCCGCCAGCCGCATGCAGGTTCCACCCGCGTTGTCCCTACGCAATGGACGTCTGCAGGAAGGAAAAGCCCGAGATGAAGAAAGTCGGGACCGGAAACCACTACGTCTCATGCTATCTGTACTAGATGAATTGAGGGTGGCTAATCTTGGAAAATGACGTAATCATAAGCGCCGAAGGTTTGAAGAAATACTTTCCTGTGAAACGGGGCTTTTTCGAAACCCTCCTGTCCCGAGAGGGTGTCTTCGTCAAGGCGGTAGACGGAATAGATATCCGCGTGAGGAAAGGTGAAGTCCTCGGACTGGCAGGGGAAAGCGGGAGTGGGAAGACCACGACCGGGCGTCTTCTGCTGCGTCTGGCCAACCCGACAGATGGGATAATCAGTTACAAGGGCAAGGACATTTCCCGCCTCTCGCCTAGACAGTTGAAGCCTCTCCGTAGAGAGATGCAGATTATTTTCCAAGACCCGTTTGAATCTCTCGACCCGCGAATGCTGGTCAGAGACATAGTCGCCGAGCCGCTTCGAATCCAGAAAGTTGCGAAGGGTGAGGAGGAGGTGGAGGAACGGGTTAAGCAGATTCTGCGAGAGGTTGAGCTTGTGCCCCCGGAAGAGTTCATGGAGAGATTCCCTCATGAGTTGAGCGGGGGGCAGCGGCAGAGGGTGGCTGTTGCGAGGGCATTCGTCCTCGACCCTGACTTCGTCGTAGCTGATGAACCTGTGTCGATGCTTGACGTCTCGATTAGAGCCGAGATTCTCAACATGATGCTCGCGCTCGTACAGAAGAGAGGCGCATCCTTCCTCTACATTACACATGACTTAGCCCTCGCTCGGCACCTGTGCGACCGGATAGCCATAATGTATCTCGGAAAAGTTGTCGAGATGGGCGACACGGACTCCGTGATTAACCACCCCCTCCATCCTTACACCAATGCTCTAATCGCAGCCGTCCCCGTGCCAGACCCCGCGTCCAAGCGAACCGGGGAAGTCATCAGAGGGGAGATTCCGAGCCCGATAAGCCCACCTCCTGGATGCAGGTTCCACACGAGATGTCCCTATGCACACTCAAGATGCACAGTCGAAGACCCGCCTTTCATCGAGGTTGAAAAGGGCCACTGGGTGGCTTGCCACTTGGTCGACCAGCCTTTCAGTGGAGCGGTTTACAAGTAGGTCAGCTGGTCGGCAGAAAGCCATCTCTTTCAGAGCCCGGAGCCGCCTCCCAGCTATTCCGGTCAGACGCCGAAGGATCCAAGGCCACAGTACTGCGCCCCGAGAGGGGACCAAAAAATGATGATCCACTCTTTCTTAGAAGGGGAAAGGTTAGGAGGCTTGCTCAAACATCTCTCCGTATCCCCGTCGGACATGAACGGAGGAGACTTCCACACCGGCCAGCCTTCCAGGGCGTTTTGCGGAAGTTGCCCAGCGATGAGCGGTTCAGTAGGCTCCCAATAACCGTCAGAGCTGTCGTCGTAAACGACTGCCTCCCCCGCATCCCAAAAGCCATAATGTGCAGAGTCAATGTAGAGGATTCTCGGGTCGTCTCTAAGAGACGACTGATCCTGGGGGGCTGACCCTGCGAGGACCGTCTCCCCATTGTCATAGAGGCCGTTCCTATTCGCATCATCTACGACGGTCTCAGTTACGTTCCAGAAACCATCGGCGTCAGCGTCCAAGTATTTTATCCGGGAGTTGTCCGCCCACCCCTGACAGTACACCCCGCGTTCGCCGAGGCCAACACAGTACTCGTCGAACGGCTGCCCCCAGATGTTGAAAAAATCCTTCATGTTGAAGAGAAGAGGCACGCCAGAGGGGAACCTGGTCGTGACGGTCTGGATGAATATTGTTCCACTATTGTCCCGGGTGCTCAACGGGGCATACCCTGGCGGCCCATAAATATCGAGAGTGTGGTTCGCCCACATGCCTCCGCTCACACCAATGTATGCCGGCGGAGTGAAGTTCATACCCGTGCTACTGTCATGGAGGATCAGTGTTACCCTCCAATCGATGGTCGCGGTTTGTTGAGGAGGTGCGTAGTAAAGGTAAAGGATACTCCCAAGGACAACCGCGAGGCAGAGTACTACAGCGAGACCAATCTTTCTGCGGCTTGTCACCGATGGTTTCTTCTTGTCGTTCCGGCTCCCCAACAACCTTCTATGATTAGATGTTCCCTTCGTGTGCTTTAAGAACATCGCTTTGCACATAATGCAGCGTACGGTGAAACCAAAGTATTGCGCTGGCAATCCTACGGCATACTGCTGATCATCCTTACCGCCCTAATCGGGATTGGCGTAGGGTATGTCAATGCCGGGTCAGGCGACTACCGGGTCGGGGTAGCAGCGGACAAGGTTACAGTCGAAGCTTCTACCCACATGAGCCAAAACCTCACATCATATGATAGCTCCTTCTCCCTGCCGCAGGCCCACTTTGTCTTGCAGGGTGGCAATGCTACCCTAATGGCGGACAGTGTGCAGGGGGAGCTGAGGCTTAAGAGTCCAGAGGCCAGAGTCATGGACCTAGCGCTTGAAGTGTCCACTTCTCAGTGGTCGAACCAGACAGAGATTCAATGGTTTAACACAACCCTAACCTTCAGCGTCGCCGGCATCCAGTCGACGACGGGAGGCGGCCTTCGGGCCGACATGGCATGGAGGTCCTTCAAGTACCCAGCTGACGTCACCATCAACGGAGTCGAGATTAACAATATCGGAAAGGCATACCTCGGGGACATCTCCCGGCAACTTGCAGCGGAGCAGACGAGCACAACTCCCGCCATAGTCAACAGATATCTTGCTGACGGGCGCTTCACAACGTCTTCGAGGTTTGCCGACATAGTCGCAACCATCTCGACATTCAACTTCACTAGCCTCGCAACACCCCTCACCGAGTGGGAGGTTGACTATGTCCCACTAGCGTATACCATGAGCCTCTCTCGAGAGAAGACTCTCCTAGGCATGGCTTTCACTAGGGTGATACAGGACCCCGAGCAGGAGGCGACAATTTCCTACGGCCTCTTCTATGATCTCAAGGCCAGAATCGACACCCCCGGAAACTCGTCAGTCCAGAACGACGCCGTACTCGTAAGAGCTGACGATTCAACGGAGATAATTATGGGAGCCCTCGTCGCAGTGGTGGCAGCGGCCGCGTCCGGCACTTATCTCTACGAGAGACGGCTCACAGGAGGCCATGGCAAGAAACCTAGACGCTAAGCGCTAACCCCTTTAGGCCCGACGCGAAAGGCACTAGGCACGCGACAGTTCCTAATCATCACGCCGTCCTGAGAGAGATAACCAGCAGCGTAGGCTTTGCCCGGGGGGGCGCCACTCCCGGAGGGTCCCACGTGCTAGGAGATGATTTTATGGTATTCTTCGACGGAGGGTTCTTGCTGCAAACAGGCTGCCGACGCCACCTACCGCCCCTGGAATTGTCCAGTAGTATATTGTCTGGTTGGCATATGCATACCCGTAGAAGAGGGCACCTGCAACAAATCCAAAGCCCTGCATTGCTAGGATGATGAAAAGGTCCACCTTCCAAGCTAGACGGTTACCGGTGCTTTTTGCCGAGGGCCCTTGCGCCGGAGAACCTGTCATTTCTAGAACCGTTCCATGCCACTGTGACTAAACACTTTACTTATCTCTTGCTCATGCAATCGTGATCGAGCCTGTCATCCACGAGTGAAATTTGCAAAAGTACTCGTAGGCTCCTGGCTGATAAGTGATCTGCAATGCCTTAGCATCTTCACCGTTAAGGTCGAGATGGAAAAGCGGTTCCGGTGGGTCCCCCGCGGCGACTGTCAGCCGGGAAGTGAAGGTGTGGCTGTATGTTCCCTGGCTTGAGACGAGAAGCGACCGGCCAGACTGGACAGACAGAGCGCTAGGGGAGAAGACGCATGATTCCACGTTGCCTTGAGGACATGTGATGGTCACCGTGGGAATGGTTGAAGGCTTGGGGAGGGCTGCAAAGAGCGGCCCGATTGCGAGTAGAGAGAGCGCGAGAACAAATACGAGGCCAGCTCCCCAGAGGAAATCGTCGACAGGCATTCTCTTCTTTTCCGATGATTTGGCCACGGCTATGACCACCCGTTCGGCCATCGTCCAGAATATATAGCCTCTCCGATAACCGGATTGTAATCATCAAAAAATGCGTATTGCAGTTCCCGATAGTTTCATATCCTCAGCCAAGCCGCGCAATATCTGGCCATGCTATCCTCCAGCACAATCATACTGAGGCTCCTAGGCTATACCGGCCGGGAGCTCGAATACCGTGCAGTCGTTGCTGCTCTCCTCGTTAGTCCGACATACGCGTTGCTAGTATTCTGGTTCACGTTCGGAGGAATAAGCCTCGGGACTGCGATGATCTACTTCGCCATGGTGCCACTGATTCTCGGATTGCTTGTCGCTTCGGTCGCAAGAAGTAGGGGTTACGACTTCGCGAACCGTCTCGGCCTCTACGGCATCTATTCTCTTCTGCCGTATGCCATTTACGATTGGGTTAGGGTTCCGACGAACTATTTCCTCGGTCTCCCGTTTTGGGATCACTGGTTCGACTGGGGGATAAGCGTGATGGGTCTTCCGGTGTCGCAGACATTTTCCTATACCGCGCTTACCATGGGCCTCTTAACCCACGTGCTTAGGGGCTGGTCGTTCGGCATGGTATACTATACCCTCGTACAGAAGCCGACTCTGAGGTCAGCCTTCCTGTGGGTCTGGGTTCTCACAATTTTCTACTGGGCGTTTTTTCCAGTATACGTCCTCGTCGATTCCCGTCCGCCGTTCATATGGTGGTTTGTAGCCTGGTTGTCACATATGGCAATGGCTGTCGGGTTGTGGCTGGCTCCTAAGATTCATCAGAGGTTCTATTGAGGAAAGATAGTTTTGAAGAGGAATGCGCTACTCCTGTTACCAATCCTGATACTCTCCTACGTGGGCCCCTATGCGTATGTCTACGCGATGACCGAGGCCGATGTCTTTCCTAGAGTCGAGCGAGGGGACCACGAAGCAATCGGCAAGATGAGCGTCCGTGTTGACAACCAGGCACGGATGGTCATAGGCCAGAGCTTCGCAAGAACTGTGGGGACCGATCTGGTTGAGTGGACCGAGGTCACGTATGAGGTCCTCCTCGGCTTCAACAACAGGATATTCACAACCTACATCAACTTCCCTGCTCTGCTTGACGTCAGCAAGATCACGTTCAAGGCGACTGGCATATTCAACGGAACCGCAATAATGACCTGCAGCCAGTACTATGACTCTTTGGTAGCTCCGACAGGCTTCGAGATCCTCGCCGTCTTCCAGAGCATACTTCTTGCCGGGAACAATACTTTCGTCAACGCGTTCTGCTACGGGCCCGGCGCCCCCACGGTCGACTATGCAGACCTGTCGGTGACATATCTTGGATTGTTACCCATCACACTTAGCTGGGAAATCAGAGCCACAGTAAGAGGAGAGAGAGCCGAGGAGACCCGCACCTGGAGCGGCGTCCAGTCCGCCATCATCAGGTTCCGCTAGACCCTTCTCAACCCGTTCTCACATATTCATCCTATGATTTCCGCATTCCCGAGAAAGGGTCCCAGCGAGGTACGCGAGAAAAACCCTAGGTAGCAATGAGATTGTCATGGACCCGTCATAGGTTCGCGATGAGGCAGAAGGATATCCCACCGCTCATCAGCTTAGAGCATGGCGGTTTGGTGCGGGGGGTGGGATTTGAACCCACGAACCCCTTCGGGACAGGGTCCTAAGCCCTGCGCCTTTGACCTGGCTTGGCAACCCCCGCGCATTCGACCGGGACGAGTAGCATGATGAGCTAAGAAAAGTTACCCTCTGGGCTGGAGCCGTCAGGCGATGGGCCTAGAGTTTTCCCACAGATACTCGAAATAGCTCTTCCCAAACTTAACCAGCCCCAGATGGTCAGAGGAGATCGCCAGGGTCAGCCCTTTCTCAGGTTCCTCCCCCAACAACAGGATGATCTGGTTACTGTCAGAGATGATCCCGCCACCAAACATCTGCTCCCGAACCCGTACATCAGCCAACCCCCTGATCTTTCGCAGAGCCTCCCGACCAGTCGCCTCGGGAACCATGATGGAAACCCTTACCCCCCGACCCTTCACGACAGAGAGCAAAGGCAAAGCCACTGACAGTATCGGTTCCGGGACAATCGGCATGGCGACCAAAAGCTCGCTACGCGTCCTCTCCAGAGACTCACGGATCTTGTCGAGAATATTGTTCTGCCCCCTAACAATCCAGATATCTGGCCTCTCCTGGACTCCTTTCTTCTCGTAGAGAGGCTGTAGCTCCCCCAGAGCCTCCGCCTGGCTGGCCTTAAGAGTGGTTTCGACCCGCAGACGGGAGGACTCCAACGCTGTGGACGGAGCCTTTGCATAGTATTTGCTGGGACGCCCCTGCTCGGATTCCACCCAGCCCTTTCTCTCAAGATTACCCAGAATCTCGTAGATCTTCGAATAAGGCACACCCGCAGCCCTGCTAAGCTCGCTGGCAGGCAGCGACCCAGCTTCCACTAGGGCAACATAGGCCTTAATCTCATACTCCGTAAGGGCAAAGTCCTTCAGCGCCCTCTTGGTCTTCTCGCTAACAGACATACCCAGCCAAGGGCTCGTTAGCGACCGGACTTATGGGTTCTCGCAGCCGTTTCAATGAAGCAGGGTGTAAATAGGCAACACGACCATCGTTCCTGTAGAACGGTTCGAGGGTGTAGCCTGAGTGCTCGAGAAAGGGAAGATAATCGAGGGTCTGAGAGACGTGCTCGACCCTGAGATCGGGATTAACATCGTCGACCTCAAGATGGTCCGCGACATCTCAATCAACGATGGAAACGTAAACGTCACAATTGCTCTTACCGTTTCCCACTGCCCCCTCGCCAAGACCCTCCAGACAGACGTGGAAAAGGCCCTGAAACGGCTGGGCGAGGTCAGGTCTGTAAAGGTGGAAACCACCTCCATGTCCAAATCAGAACTGCAGGAGCTGAGACAGATGCTACAGGCCAGAGTAGCTCAGCCAACGAATCCATCTCAAAGGACCTCCGTTGGGCCCGGAATCGAACGCCTGGGAAAACGCGGGATACGAAACATAATCGCCATCATCTCCGGCAAAGGAGGGGTAGGCAAGTCCTTCGTAACAAGCATGCTCGCCTCAGAACTGCGGAGACAAGGCTACGAGGTAGGGGTCCTAGACGCCGACCTCACCGGACCAAGCATTGCCAAGGTCTTCGGGGTAAACGACCGGCCGGTCAAGGCTCCTAGCGGAGCAATCACACCGGTTCGGACCGGGACCGGCATCAAGGTCATGTCCATCAACCTAGTCCTCGAGGACCCAAACATGCCCGTCATATGGAGAGGGCCCATAGTCAACAGCGTCATTCGCCAGTTGTACTGGGACGTGGACTGGGGAGACCTACACTACCTACTTTTGGATCTGCCCCCTGGGACTTCCGACGCCCCCCTGACGGTGTTCCAGTCTCTGCCGTTGGATGGCGTGATTGTGGTTTCTTCGCCGCAGAACCTCGCCTCTATGATTGTCACCAAGGCCGTGAACATGGCCAAGAAAATGGACGCACCGCTACTGGGACTGGTGGAAAACATGAGCTACCTCATATGTCCCCACTGCAGCGAAAAGCTTCAGCTGTTCGGCGAACCGCAGGGAGAGAAACTAGCCCAGACCCTCGGAATTCCGTTCCTAGGCAGCGTCCCCCTGGACTCCGAGATTGCAAGACTGTCTGATGAGGGAAGAATAG
>Ga0209431_10001714_pt1 | contig 18037 bp, 19 predicted proteins | sample RifCSP13_3_FD_184021 | JGI IMG/M metagenome (GOLD analysis project Ga0209431, IMG submission 184021) | Soil microbial communities from Rifle, Colorado - Rifle CSP2_sed 13_3 (SPAdes) (version 2) | ecosystem: Environmental > Terrestrial > Deep subsurface > Rock core/Sediment | place: Rifle...
GTACTCGCCGGCTTGGCGAAACGTCCAGTATCACGAAAGATTGAGTGCGGCTTCAATCCTCCCAATCGCGTGGTCCACGGAATTTTGCGTGTAGTCATGCGAGCGGAAACGGCTATGCTAAGCCACCCGCCACTTGGGACGTCACTTCTCTTGGTTGGCAGAAAAAAAGCTAGTCATATCTAAGTCGAAGCAAAGGTTCCGCCCTCACCAGCCGTTAGAGATTCCGCGATTTGTCTTAGGTCCGCGAACTTGTCGAACCACCTTCCACGTTTAGGAGACGCCTCGCCCAATCAACTAACTACCGGGCGACCTCTCAAGCAAGGACGCATACATTGCTTGTGTATTCTGCAGCTGCGCTGCAGCCGAGAACTTTAGCTCTACGATTTCTTTGGCAAGCGCACCCATACGAAGTGCGACATGCGGAGTGCGCAGCAAACACGTAATCCTTTCGGCCATGGTCTCGTCATCGCCAGGACTAACGAGATAACCTGACCTACCGTCTTCAACTGCTTCGCATGTTCCGCCTACATTAGTTGCTACAACAGGACGGGCGGCCGCCATATACTCAAGAACTACATTAGAAAAGCCTTCTGCCTTTGAGCTGAGTACGCAGACGTCAGAAACGAAAAGCAGTTGAGCCAGTTCTTGGCAATGTCCGATGAAAAACGCCCGATCTCGTAATCCTAGTTCCGCTGCCAAATCCTGAAGTTGCTTCGTCAGTTCTCCCTCTCCTGCGAGAAGAAAGATCGCTTCCGGTACCGCGGCGCTGACTCGTTGCGCGGCGCGCAGAAACGTTGGATGGTCTTTCACTTCGTGACGCATATTGGCCACAATCGTGACGAAGCGTCCAGCGCGCGGGAGTCCGAGATTGTCCAGGACTTTTTCACGTTTCAGTTCTGGCAAAGGTGTCACACGCGCCATGTCAATGCCGTTGTGGACAGTGATAATTTTCCCTTCGGGCACGCCGTGCTGAACCAGATAGCTCTTCACAGCGTCAGAGTTGGCATGCACGGCCGTTGCAAGGCGAAAAATGGAACGTTCGACAAAGTTCTGGGCCGCAGTCCGCCAACCCTCGGTTTCACCACGAAACGCGATACGCACTGGAACGCGCGCCATGGCGGCGGCAGTAATCGCAAATACGTTCGTGTAGAAACTTTGCGGATGCACTACGTCAATATGGTTTTGACGTAAATAGGAAACTAGACGTCTCAGTTGAATAATCATGTTCCGATCGTAAAAGCTAGTGAGCCGGTATTCTGGTATTTCGCCCAAACCAAGTTGTTCAGCTTGTTTTAGAAGGACTCCCTCTCGACGCAAACAGGCGAGGTGTACACCATAACGACCATCCTGAAGCAGCAGCTGTGTGAGCAGCACTGTTTGACCCTCAGCGCCTCCCATGTCGAAGCTATCCACCATGATGAGAACGCTAGGTCTTTTCAGCATGAGAAGTCAGACTCGGCTAGGGCTGCGGTGATAAGCAGTCAGTAGCCGCGGGCGGAAAGCTTGCGTTCGGTGTTTTGCTTGCACTTACCGGTTGGCCAACTTCGGGGGTTCTTGCATGCCCCGATCCAAATGAAGGTTTTTCGCCCTTTTCGAATCTGAGCCACGATTCGAGAACAAGTATGTACCAAAGTTGACTCGGGGCGGTTCCTTTTGGCGACACTTCATTCAGGAGCTTAAGCGCTGGTGCTGCGCGTATCCAACCCTCACGGTCCAGAACCGAATCCCGCAACAAGCCAGCCATTTTGGCGCGCCAGCGGCCGGCGAGCCACCGTTCTACAGGAATGCTGAAGCCCCGCTTAGGACCAGTTGCCACACGCTCACCAAGTTTGCGTCTGGCAATGTTGCGCAGAACCGATTTGAGCCCACCATGACGAAGACGAAGCGAGATGGGAATTGAGGCCGCGAATTCCCACAACTCTTGATCGAGAAAAGGAGAGCGCGCCTCCAATCCATGGTACATAGTAGCGCCATCTACTTTGGTCATATACTCGCCCACAAACCGCGTCTTCCTGTCGTATTCCAGAAACTCTTCCATCAGATTGCGAGCGGATTCAGTTGACCAAGGAAGTTCCCGCTGACTGATTCTTGCTTGTGCAAGCCTCTCTCCAAGCAGTCCATACTTCTGGTAAACCGGCAAACCGTCGTGCGCGCAGGCTACAGCGCCAAGACCACCGATTGAGTAGTCGACGAAAGAGCCCAAACGCTTTAGCAGTGTCCGCCGAGGAAAAGATTCGCGCAAACCTAGCCATAATCGTCCGGCGCCGGCAGGGATAGAGCGGGCAAACTTTTGGGCAAACCAAAGGTTTCTGTGTTCCGGATAGCCAAGAAATACGTCGTCTCCTCCATCTCCGGTGACGAGCACTGTAGCTTCCCTCTTAACTGCTTGAGAAACAGCAAGCATACCGAGCGCTGACGCACAAGCGAATGGCTCTGCATAGGCGGATACTAGTTCGGTTAAACCGGGCGTTTCGTCTGGTGAAAGATTTAGTATGTGATGATCAATCCCGAGGAAGGTTGCGGTGGCCCTTGCGTCCGATGTCTCGTCTCCAACATCACCAGGGGTGCCCACGGTAAATGCGGCTATGTCGCTACGCAGTTGAGCGATGGCCCAGCACACTAAACTTGAATCGACACCGCCGCTAAGCAAAGCCCCGACTCTAACATCCGCTTGCAGACGGCGTTCAACTGCCCTGACGAAAAGCCGCTCAGCTTCCTCGGTTACTTCTTCAAACGCTAGTTTCTTGGAGAGCTCGATTGACGGTGGCTTCCAGTATTGCCGGCTGGTCACGCCTTGATTAGACCATTCAACGATTGTAGCTGCTGGAATTTTCCTCGCGCCCTGATAGATAGACCGATCGTCGGTAACGTAGCCAAATTCGAGATACTCCGTTACAGCATCTTGATCAAGATCGTCTACGAAACCCGCGAGTCGAAGGGCCCTGACCGAAGACGCAAACGCCAATGAACCGTTATGGTTAGCGTAGATCAAGGGCTTGACGCCGAGACGATCACGGACAAGGAAAAGCTTCTGCCGGAATTCGTCCCAAAGAGCAAAGGCAAACATTCCTCTAATCTTTGCCACCAGGCCATCAATGCCCCAAGCGTCGTGCCCGTGGATTAGTACTTCCGTGTCCGTCTGGGTCAAGAAGCGGTACCCGCTATTTTCGAGCTCAGCACGCAGCTCGCGGAAGTTGTAGATAGCCCCGTTGAATACAACTGCCGTTTTGCGGTCAGGCGAGAGCATCGGCTGCCGGCCTAGCCCGCTCAGATCTAAGATTGACAGACGGCGGTGTCCTAGAATCGCAGACGACCAGACTTCCAAACCCTCGCCGTCCGGACCCCGGTGCGCCAGAGCTGAAACCATGGTTGCGACGGCAGCAACGCCTCGCCGCTGCTCAAAATTCCCAACTAAACCAGCGATACCACACATGTAGAACTATTTCATTTGACTTAGAAGAAACCCGGCCGGTCGAATGTTGTGGCCTTAATCATACTTTTTCACGTTCTTCAATAAGAGACTATCTTTTCACCTTTATCAGTTTAGCACTACCGGGCCGACGATCATTAACGAATCTCGGTTCTGGACGGCTCGGTCGGAATCTGCACAAGCCTTGACAATAGCGCCAACTAGCAATATTTCTTTAGCCCCTCTTCTGCTCGGAACTAGCAACCCATGACCTTCGAGCTGTAATATAGAATCGTCTTTCAATAAGCATAGAACTAAACTATCTCGGATACTTGCCTGGATGATTGAGGCTTTCGATCTAAATCACTCAGACAAGTTCGTTCAGAAGGCTCCTATAACCTTTGATCCATCGGTGTGGGAAATTTACTTACCACTGAGTCTTGGGGCGCAACTGGTTCTAACCAAACCCGGCGGTGAGCGTGACAGCTCCTACCTCATTAAACTAATTGCACACGAGGCTATCACCGTCATTCAATTCGTTCCCTCGCTTCTGCGTGCTTTCGCTAGACCTGCAGAAGCGCTTTTTTTCCCGCCTACCCTACGCGAGGCTACATAACCTCTACGGACCGACTGAGACAACCATCTTTTCAACCTGCTGGTCCTGCCAACCACTTCCGACTACAAGTGTGTTCCAATAGGCAAGCCTATCAAGAGTACTACCGTTCATTTACTCGATCATAATCTGGTGCCAGCTCCCATGGGTGATGCTGGAGAAATTTATATTAGCGGCGCCGGCTTATGAGATCCGTCTTCAAATCACGGACTCAACAGATCTTCCCGGGAGGATGTCTATGATGAAATTGATTTGACGAACCTCTCTGAGCATACCTTAAGGGTAGTGGAAGCAACCTATGAGGCCCTCATCAAATATAGGCCTCAAAAGTACAATGGGTCTATTTCACTGTTCCGAACTCGGGCCGGGTCGTTGTTTCACTCACATACCCGAGATAAAGGGTGGGGCCATTTAACGTCGAGTGTTGTCGAAGTCTTTTTTGTGCCTGGCAACCACCCACATCTGCTCGATGAGCCTCATGCGTTTCACCTTGCGGGGCAGATCTCAAAAGCGTTGGAGAAATGCGGCACGGAAAGGGTCTTACGTGCGCCCCAAAGTGTAGATTTGAGTACAACAGCTCACAGTTCAATTTAGTTCAATTTAGTTTTTACTTGCCGAGTAGAGGCGTCTTTACACAAATAAAGATGGTGGCTGGGGCAAACGTAAGCGCCACATGTTTCAAGGGTCTGACCTTCTTCAGAGTCCGGTAGATTGCTTTTTTCCAAGGAGCTAGCCCATTGCTCGAGAGGTCCTTGAACTCTACGAAATCCATAACTTCAGCAAAACCGACTTTTTTGAAGTATCGCCGCAAGCGGGAATGGGTGAACTGGTGAAAGTCTATGCCGAGCTGCATGATGTCCTGGCCCTGTCGCGCGATTCGCAACCGATAACGCCAACTGTCGGGCAACCAGCCATAAAGCGGGAAGTTGTATTCACCGGAGACCAAACTGAACTTATTGGTGCTGTCAAAGTAGAGCACTCCGCAGGGCCTCAAGGCTTCAAAGATTTTTCTTATACCACTCTTCCAGTCTTCGACGTGCTCAAAAACTGAAGATGCAATAATCGCATCATACTTATTTTCGCCAAGGTCAAACTGCTCGATATTACCAACCTTAAGATCCAGCTCTTCCCCGTAGCGACGGCCAATTTCTCGCGCAACTTCTGCCAACTGGGGACTAATTTCCAGCCCTTCAATATTCAGACCTTTTTGCCGGCAGTAGATTTGAAACCACCCCATGCCTACGCCGATCTCAAGTAGTCTGGAATGTTGATTGAGGGTGCTGTATCGCCGCAAGTTTCTCAGGATGTTCTCGGCGGTAAATTTATTGTCTTCAAGCGTCTGATCCGCATGACTCTCTATATAGCGAGTCACATCGGTTAACTCCTCATAGTGAATGTGCATAATGTGCATCTCCGAGCCTGCCTTGACGGCAGCGCAACATCCCGACGGTCCAGTTTAACATTACTGTAGCTGATGGCGCGTGGCGACTGTGGGTCCGCGTTGTGAGTAGGGTCAGTCGGGGTTCAAAAGCGGCGAGTGTCGACCGGCAATGAAGGTAATCTTACCAAATCGGATTTTCTCGACGCACCAAATTGCGTAGCGACTGATATTCTTCGCTTGTGATAATCCCCAACATGAAAGCAAGTGAGGGATATATAAATAAGAAGAGAACACCACAAAAGACTACGACACCCAAAGGTGGGAGTTTGGGCATGATTAGCAAAGCAATTCCAGTCAAGCAGCACGTGCCTGCAGCTGCTAGGGCAATCTTTCCAACGTCTTTCAACCTGCTCAAATCACTAGTCCTTACTCCAAGAATATTCGCGACTTTGGCGGCTATCAACATTGCTTCCATTACATTAACGCCGGCCATTACGCTAATTGCCCCTATAAGGCCGAACCTTCGAGTTGCAAACCACAATCCAACGATCAGTAGTACGACTAATACCGCGCGTATTCGTAACAGAAAGTAGCGATGCTCCGAATAAGCGCGCATTACCGGATCTGTGGCGCTGGCGACGATTGCAAGGGGTATAAGTGTTAGGTTTACCGCAAAAATGGGCCAGCTAGCTGCGTACCGCTCTGTAAATAACAGGATGATAAAGTCCTTACCTACCAGGAGCAAGAATAAGTAGAGCGGCAAGTAGATCAGAGATTGTTTGCGAACCACGTTAAAGAACAGTTCGAGAACCTCGCGAGTCTTGCCCTGTGCTTGTAGCTGAGTAACGCGTGGCAGGGTAGTAAGCCCGATGGCCTCAGTGATGATGATGACGAGCGGCAACTGAAAGCATCCGACGGCATAAATGGCGTAAGAATCGGCGCCATAGAGATTGGAGACAAAATAATTATCAAGCGTGGTCTGCATTTGAAGCAGTATCGATGCCACTCCGAGCGGAGCCGCATACACCAGCTGCCGACGCATCATGGACCAGCCAAAGCTGCGCCAGAAGTTTCCAAATCGTGTCCGTAAGTAAACAAGCAGCATAGTGGTTTGCACGAGCCCTTGAACAATGGCGGCAACGAGAAGAGCCCTAATGGAGTCGAATAGGAGAACCGCAGTTAGCAGAAGTGTTGTCTTAGAAAGTTGCAAAATCACAATCAGAACTGTAGCCAGCCTCGTTTCCTGCCGCGCCAACACGATGTGGTCCAAGAATAAGGACAGAACCCAAGTTAGAACGACCAGGCTAATTAATGGTGCATACCGCATCATCTCTGGATTGTTAAAGATCCGGGAGAGCGAGTGCGGTTGCACATTGATAAGCAAACAAGCGAGCCCTGAGATCAGCAAGAAGAAAATTACTATATTGAAAACAATTTGGGCATGCCGTTGAGCGGGTTCGCGGGCAAAGAAGTAGTAGGCGCTCATTTGAAAGCCAACGGGGAGGAAAATCATGGCTGTGCTAACAAACAAGAATATCTGCCGGTACAATCCAAAATCAGACTGACTCAGCCGGCGTACTAACAACAGTGGCAACGCAATGCTTAGGACGAATGCCACCGATTTCCCTACAATAAGCCAGATGGCTCGTGAGGTCAGCGACTGCTCTGCTTGCTCCGGTCGTGTTGCTAAATCTTCAGCGGTCATTGTTGTGAAAGACTGCCATTTCTCCCTTTGACTGAGCTCTGTTGTTGAGCGTTCACCCCTGGAGCTGGGGTTCAATTCTGTTCGTTTTACTTCCCGCATAAATACGTCTAAAGGCCAGGGCGTACCCGATCAGAATATAAACGTACCAGTCATAAGCGACAGAAAGGAAGAAGCTGCTCACCATGTAAGCAACAAGACTTGATTGCAGGCCAATGGATAGATAGAAGTAACGACTGTGATGGGGCTGTGGCAGGCACTCAAGTTCGATGTTGTGCAGCTTCCGATATGAGGTAAACAAGAGCACCAGATAGAAAGCGAGCGCAATGAGGCCCATCTCCGCCGCAATTTGAGTATAAGCGTTATGGCTGACCTGGCCCTGAATTAGAACAATTTCTGAGTTGCCGATTCCGACGCCCAGAAAAGGGCTGTGAAGAGCCACTGAAATCGATCTCCATAGAAGCGCTTGACGTGCCGATGCCGATGATTCGCTGCTGATATTGAGAATCGTGGCCAGCCGAGCTTCAAAACCTGCCGGCGCAACCACAACGGCTGCCAACCCTGCCACCAAGAAAAGCGTGATTGCCAGCATTCGTTGTCGTCGCCCTAATTTCCAAGTTAGCGCCAGACCACTGGCAACTAAGCCGATGAATCCGCCTCGTGACTGGGTGGCCAAGACGCCCGCAAACATCACCAAAATCCCTGCGGCATAAACGATCTTCCTGAAAACTGTGCGGGTGCTCAGCAATAGAGCGATCGCAATCGGTAGCATTAGCACTAAATGAAGGGCGAAGCTGTTTGGCTCACCGAACATATTGGAGACTCCAAGGGCCACCCGGTCTTGATAACCCCCAGTTCGTCCTCCAGCGTAATCGATTAGAGCTTTGGTGCTCATCAACCCGCCGGCTACCAAAGTCAGCAACATCATGGCCTTCAAACGCAATTCGGTGCGCACCACATTAACCATTACGATGAACACAATGATCGTCTTGGCGAACGTTGTGGAGAACATCTTCCAGGCCAACTCGAGCGAAATTGCTTGCGGAATGGAAATTATTGCCACCAAACCCAAGAGCAAAACCAGATTGACTTCGCGTGGACGTGCTGTAAGCCGGCCTTCCAGCATCACCTGGGAAGGAACAAAAATCGCGACCATGGCAATTGCGATCCAAAAGGAGAGTCCAAATGTCCACGAAAGAGCCGGTGAAAGGTCAAACGGACGAAAATATGCAATCGCGCTATACACGAATAGCGCTGCGAACGTGAGCGAATGGCCGCGGGCCGGACCACAAAGCTCCATTTCTATCTGCCCCGTCCCCTTCGGCTCTACTTGTTCTGCTAATTCCGGCGACGCAGGTTTCTCAGATAACTTGTGACGCAGGGTCGAGCCTGCCTTTACCGGCTCAGGTTCGCTTGGCATTGGCCGCGCCGGGGAACGCAACACTGGTTCGTAGTCAAAGCTGCGACTATCAGACTTCATTGCTCTCTTCCGCGGGCCTCTTGAATTAGCGCATCCGAGTGGAACATGTTTGATGAAATCCCGAACTAACAGCCCACAAACCTCTATCGTAGCTTATGCCTGACAATGCCCATCTCAAAGAGTACTGACCACACTCCAGCGCCCAAAGTGAATATGCGTAACTTAAGCGCTAATTTCTTACCGGGGACACGGCTGCGACACATAAGTCGGAAACTTGGTTTCCAACATCGGGCACAATGATCCGTCGAGAAACTGCAATCGTCTGCGCCCCTTGAGGAGTGTAATGGATAAAGTCATAGAAGTAACGAGAGGATTTTGGCATCTGTTCAGCCAGATAAATCACGAGAATGTTACTCTCCTGTGCGACAAGTTTGGTTACATTTTTATAAGCCTCGACCAACTCCCAATACATTTTTCCAGTCTGCCGTGGTGCGTAAGCTTTAACGCGGGCCAAGTCAACCCCGGTTACATCGTCGGTCCCAAAACGTACGAGTAAGGGCTGCATCACAAATACAGGTTCAACATCTGCTTTTTTACAGAGTTCTACAATCTTTTTGAGCCGCTCTTCATAACTTTTCAAGTACGCAGCGTTAGCATTCTCCTCAAGATACTTTTTCTGCTCTTCTGCGGGAATATCCAGGTCGCCCTGCTTTTTCAGTTCAATCTGTTGATCAATCAGACCGGCCCTGTACGCGGTGTAATTCCGGTACATGTTCAAGCCCAGCGCGACTACCTCGCTGTAAGCGGATAACGACTTGATGAAGGCCGTGGGGGACCTGAACAGCAAACTGCCCGCACATTCTCGGCATCCCATTCGTCATTGGAGCCACGGGCTAGCATCGTTGGCGCCGACAAGAAACAAGGCTACCTTTGGATGCAGTGGCAGAATCATCTCCTGCAATAGGATCTCGTTGCCAGTACGATATGGTCGCCTTTGATGCGGGTTTCCATCGGATTATAGATGCGTAAAAGTACTTCGAGCACAACTAGAGCGAGTACCACTCCGAAGAGCATCAGCAGGGATTTACTAAGAACGCGGACGAGCCACGATTGCTGTTTAACGCTCATGAAGTTCGAGACTCCTGCGGTGTCCCATTGATCCCATTAATGAAGCGTGCTACCGCGTTAACGTCACATCATTGTGAACACACGCAATACAGTTCCAAGGACTAAGAATGAAATAACGACGAGCTATTATTTGTCAGGCAGCGTCAGTGAGGCAAACCATGATCGCGGTTTTCAAGCTCCTCGAGCATTCGAACCAGGCGACGATGCTTATTGGCCCTCTGTCTTACGTAACAATCAAAAGAAGCTGCGGCGACCTGGCGCGGCAGCTTCTGCAATTCTGATTTCCGAGCGGGCTCATTGCCCATTTGCGCTTGATGAATCGTGCCGAGACTAGTCGAACGGAATTGCAACCTCTTTCTCAGCACCCGAAAGCACCAGGGTCCGGACCCGGACCCGCAGAGCACTCTCAAACCGGCGCGCTTCCTCTACCTCGGAGAACGACAGCGCGCGCAACTCTGTCTCAATGCGCCGGCGATAGTCTGACACGAGCGAATCCGACACACCCAGCGTAGCCGCCACCTCGAGCTGCGTCGCTTGTTCGGCGCTCAAATAGCAATGCCACAGCACCCCCAGGATACGGTTGTATTGCTTGACCTTTCCTTTTACCGTCTCGTGTAGGTTTTTGAGAAACTCATCCACGAATGTAGGCGCGCCGTCCTCCGCCTCCCGACGCAGCAATCCCTGCTCCGGGTTCTCACGCTTATCAACCGGCTCATAGTGGTTGCCATCGTTATCGTTGTCGTCCCCTTCGAGCGGCACTAAGTAGATGTCCATTACCGGTAAACGGGACATCACCAGACTGCGCAGCGACCGCACATCTACCGGCGAATCAACTGCGTCAAGAACGGAAACGATCAGATCTTCCAGATCGGAATTGCTGATTACGACCTGTGAATCTCCCGTGCAACCAACCATGCGCGTGTCGCGCGGCCGCACAGGAATCATTTGCACCCGCTCGTCGAGATCATGAGAATCGCGCCGGCGTTTCCCGTCCTCCCACTCGCTTAAGCCGTAAACGCGATCGGCAAGCCTCCGATGCGGTTCGTCGCCGCTGCCACTTGAGTCAAAGCGCCGAAAGTTTCCGCTGGACTGGATCAGCGTGGAAATGCGCCGCGCTAAACGATAACTCTCCGGGTGACGCTTGCGGAGTTCGGCGGTAAGCAGATTTGTCAGCTCGATCTGGCTTATCTCACACTCGATCTCATAGTCAGTCATTCCCGTGTCTAGATAATGCTCAAACCGGTTCTTGCTGAGCAGTTGGACAAAGAGTTCCTGCGTCAGGTCTGAATAGGCTGTGGAGGCGCCCTCCTCAATGAGTAAACCGGCGCTGCGGGACGCCCGCACCAGTGGATGATGCGAAACGATGCGATGCAGATCAGACCAAAGACGATTGACGTCGGACGATCGTAGACTTTCTACCCATTTGCCGCTCTTTGCCTGGCGATCGTGCGGTCGCCGGGCTGGCGCCTTGGGAGGCTGTCCTTCGACGGCCCCAAGATCAGCCCCTTTCTCGAGTTCATGACTTATGGATTTCACAGGAATTATGAAGAATTCGATCTGGCTATATTCTTGACTCAATGGGAGGAGAGACGAACTTCAGCGTCGGTTCGCGGCCTGAATATAAGGAGTGATCTTTGGACAAGGACCCTGGGGCCACTTGCGAGGACGTGAAAATAAGGCCTCCGGACGATACCTCTGCCGTAGATTTCAGGCTCTCAATTTGGGAATTTCCCCAAATTTTGCCCGCTTTTTACACGCAACTGGTAGGGCTGTCCTTCAGCAGGAGGGCCAAAGGACCTGGATGTCCTTTGGGCTTGACAGTGAACATGTTAGCAAGGTTTTAAAGAATGAGCAACATGTTTTTCGCGCAGTGGATTTGCTCGGATTTGGCCTAAAAAGAGGCTTTTTCGCGTAGACTTTTTCTGGAATAGGGCTTTAATTGGACTTTTTCTGTTGTTGAACAAGTGAACCGTCGCGCCGAGTTGGATGGTTGAAGAAGACCTGTTTTGCCCCCTGGCTCCGGCTTCGCAAGAGACGCAACGGAATTTTCCTTGTATCCTTGGAGAAGAGAGACCTAGCATGTTTGTGCGGACACTAGGGGGAAGAGATGAACTCAAGCGTAAGCCCATTTAGCAAGACCGCTGCTTGCCCCTCGTCATCAGTACTGCTGTCGTTTCGCTCCAGCGCCCTTTCTCCGCAGGTGATGGTCCTCATCAAAAGTCATCTGGCCCATTGCGAATTCTGCCGCGCCGAACTTTCGCTTCTTGCCCATTACACCCGGCCCCGTAAAGCCGAGTGCCAGACGCCCGATCTGCCGATCAACTTAAGAATCCTGGCCGAATCAATCCTGTCTGAGGATTGCCAAAAGCGCAGTGAAACTTAAACCCTCAAGGCCTTGCCGTCAGCACTCAGGTGGGGCAGACCCCGCTGCTCCCTTGGCAACTGAATAGCGAACACGCTTCCTTCACCGAGCCTCGACTTGACGCTCACATCACCACCATGAGCGCGAGCAAGGTGCTTTACTATGGCCAGCCCGAGCCCGGTTCCACCCATTTCTCTCGAACGAGCGCGATCCACACGATAGAAGCGCTCAAACAGCCGCTCGAGATGGTGGGCCGGAATGCCTTCTCCGGTATCCTGGACCAGTATATAGGTCCAGCGTTCATCTTCCTCAAAGCGGATGGTGAGCCGTCCGCCACTGCGGTTAAACTTTATTGCATTGTCCACCAGATTCGTAAGCATCTGCTCCAGACGTTGAGAATCGGCGAACACAACTGCGTCCTCTGGAACGAAGTTCTCGACGGTGAGACCCTTACTCTCAGCTTTAGCCTGGAGAGCCGTAAGAATATCTCTTATCAAGGGCCATAATCTGATCTCTGCCGCCTTGAGCTTGACCGTTCCGGCCTCGATAGCGCTCAACTCCAGGATGTCGTCGATGAGGGCATGCATGCGAGCGGCATTGCGGCGAATGATCGATAGGAAGCGACGGTTGTCCTCATTCTCCTTGAGCGTGTCTGCTTCCAGCGTTTCCACAAAAGCAAGAATTGCCGTCAGCGGTGTGCGTAGCTCGTGTGATACATTGGAGAGAAATTCCTGCCGAACCCTTTCCAGCTTCTCCAGTTGCGTGATGTCGAAGAAGACGCCGATTGCTCCTTGGGTGGCGTCTCGTTCGCCACTGTTTAGCGGCACGACGCGCAGATCAAATACACGCCGTGTGGGCCCGTACATCTCGACCTTGACTTCGGCTATCTTTTTCCCGCGCAAGCCCTCCAGAAACGCGCTAAAGATCTCCGGGTTTCGCGTGAGGTCAGTAAGCCTTTGGGAATCCAGTTTGTCTCGAGTGGAATTGAAGAGGAGGCGCGCCGCGGCGTTGGAAGCTACGACGCGCAAGTCCTCGTCCACCACGAGCAAGCCTTCGCGCATGCCCCCCATGGTTGCCTCAAACAGCTCACGTAAGGCAACGATCTCGCGCCTGCTCCGGACATTGTCTGCTCTATGCTCCTTATGCTCGGAAAGTTTCGCGCCAATTCTGGTCCTTTGCGACTCTGGTGTCTTTGCAAGTAAAGAGCCCACCAATAGTCCCAGAATAAGAAGAATTGCGGAGGTGAGGGAGGGAGACTTGATTAGCACGATGCCGGCAAGAACAGCCATGCAGGCCGCAACCCAAAACCTGGAAGTTCTATGCCACAACGTCGGACCTCAGTCTGACACACGCGATGGGCGAATCGAAGTCGGCGATTTGTTCATATCCAACCTACTGGAGCAACCGCCCGATAAGCGACAGTGAATCCCAACCGCGGTTGGTGGTTCGTTCATATCCAACCTACAAGAGCAACAGCCCGATAAGCGACAGTGAGTCGCGTGCCGCGGCGCTTGTTTCTGTAGGCCGGGTATGAACCATCCACCAACTGCGGTTGGTGGGATTCTCACCTGCAGGGGCGCTTGTTTCTGTAGGCCGGTATGAACCATCCACCAACTGCGGTTGGTGGGATTTCTCGCGTGCCGCGGCGCTTGTTTCTGTAGGCCGGGTATGAACCATCCACCAACTGCGGTTGGTGGGATTCTCACCTGCAGGGGTTGATGCGTTTGTAGCTCGGCTTTGAGTCAACTCGTTATCTCTTCTCTTGTTGAGCACCCTATAAAGCGGTAGCCGACCCCTACTACAGTTTCAATGCAGTCGCCACAGTTGCCCAGTTTCTGACGCAACCGCCTTATATGCACGTCGAGAGTGCGAGCGTCACCATAGTAGCTGTAACCCCAAACGTTATCCAGCAGGTGCTGTCGCGTTATCACCCGCCCTGCACTTTTCGCCAGCACTGACAGCAAACCAAACTCCTTGTTTGTGAGTTTGATCTTTTGGCCGTTGCAGATTACTCGAATGTCAGCGAAGTCAATCGCCAGGTGCTGGTCCTCGTAAGTACTGTTCGTGCTCTCGTCGGCTCGCCGAAGAACGGCCCGCACTCGAGCAAGAAGCTCACGCACCGAGAATGGCTTGGTAATATAGTCGTCTGCGCCGAGGTCCAAACCAGCCACCCTGTCTGACTCGGAAGCCTTTGCAGTCAGTATGATTATTGGAGTGCGTCTGGTTAGTGGCTCTCTGCGCAATCTGCGACACAATTCCGTCCCAGTCATTCCCGGTAGCATCAGATCGAGAATTATGAGAATTGGCGCGTTGCCTTCGCTGAGGGCTGCGGTGAGCCCCTCTTCCCCGGAGATGGCGACGACTGTGTGGATACCTTCGCGTTCGAGATTGTACTTCAGACTTTCTGAGATATCCGGGTCATCTTCAATAATCAGCACGGGTCGTGGCATAGCTTCATTTAAGGTGTTTGATGAATGCTGCTTGTGCCATGTAAACGGTAAGTTCGCAAATATCCGTTACGTAATCGCCGATCCGTTCTATGTGCTTCGCCACGAAGAGTAGGCGTGCATCGCGCGTGGCTGTAGCAGGCTCAGAAACCATTCTGCCGATGAGGTCATGAAACACATGATTGTAAAGGTCATTGATTTCGGCGTCACGTTTGATTATCTGGCGGGCCGCCAGATGGTCGCTCGAGGTAAAGGCATCAAGCGCGGCCCGCAACATTGAGGACGCATGCTCGGCCATCTGCGGCAGACCGGTCACTGGCTCGAGTTCCGGCTCGTTGTTCAGATCAAGGGCCGCGCGCGCGATGTTGCAGGCATGATCAGCTATACGTTCGAGCACCGGCGCCATTTTGGCGACTGAGATCACAAATCGCAGGTCGCGAGCGGCGGGCTGGCGTAAGGCGATGATGTCAATACACTGGCGATCGATCTCAACCTCGATCTGGTCTATGTCGTCGTCGTGGTCCAGTACTTGACGCGCGGCGTCATCATCCCGCTGTGCCAACGCATACATTGCGCGTTGCAACGCTGCCTCCGCTTCGCCGCCCAAGAGCAAAACCCGATCGCGCAGCGAGTTAAGTTCGTCGTCTAAGTGCCTGTGAGAATCCATAGAGTAATTTTCGATTTTTGATTTTTGATTTCTGATTTAAACTGATCTTCTCTAAGGTAACATTAGATGCGTTCCCCCAATCGCAAATCAAAAATCTAAAATGCCTTTCAGCCAAATCTGCCCGTAATGTAGTCCTCAGTCAGCTTCTCGTCCGGCGCTGTAAACATCTTCTCAGTGGGATTTACTTCGATAAGCTTGCCCATCAGAAAGAAAGCAGTGGTGTCAGAAACGCGCGCTGCCTGCTGCATGTTATGAGTCACGATAACTATCGTATACTGCTTTTTAAGTTCCACAATCAATTCTTCAATCTTGTGCGTGGCCACGGGATCCAGCGCCGAGGCCGGCTCATCCATTAATACTACCTCAGGCCGAATGGCTAACGCTCGTGCAATGCAAAGACGCTGCTGTTGACCGCCAGACAAGCTCAGAGCCGACGATTTCAAGCGATCTTTTACCTCGTTCCAAAGCGCGGCATCGATCAGTGCCTGCTCGACTCGCTCTTCCAGCTCCGCCTTGCCAGCAGTCAGCCGATTAATGCGCAAACCATAAGCTACGTTATCGAAAATCGACTTGGGGAACGGGTTTGACTTCTGAAAAACCATTCCCACCTTCCGTCGCAATTCCACCACATCTGTTCCCGAAGCATAAATGTCACGACCATCCATCAGCACCGTGCCTTGGACGCGCGTTCCGGGAATCACGTCGTTCATTCGATTCAACGTCCGCAGGAAGGTGGATTTGCCACAGCCGGACGGGCCGATAAAGGCCATCACGATTTTTTCGGGAATTTGCAAAGATACGTCGTGAAGCGCCTGGGTCTGGCCATAATAGAAGTTCAGATTTTGCACTGCGATCTTACTTTTCTCGGCTGCCTCCAAGGTCGCAACGTTCTTGAGAGCCCGCTCGGGAACTTCAAATTTGGTGGGAAGAATTTTCATCGGCATTGCCATGGGTTAGAACCTCTTGCGTGTAAGGAATCTGACTACAATGTTTACGGAGAGGATTAACGTCATTAGAACCAGCGTCGCTGCCCAGGCTTGCGCGTGCCACTCATCATAGGGCGAGATCGCGTAGTTATAGATCTGCACTGTAAGCGAAGCGATGGGCTGGTCCAGGTAGTAGCTGAAAAAGCGACTGCCAAATGCTGTAAAGAGCAGTGGGGCGGTTTCCCCGGAGACGCGTGCTACCGCCAGCATGGCTCCGGTGGCAATCCCTGAAGCTGCGGCGGGGATTACAACACCAAGAGTAACCCTCCATTGTGGAGCGCCCAGGGCCAACGCGCCTTCACGCAGGCTGTGTGGGACTAGTTTGATCATCTCTTCGGTGGTTCTTGCAACAATCGGAATCATGATCAGACCCAGGGCAATACCTCCAGCTAAAGCTGAAAAATGTTTCAACGGCAGCACCACGATGGCGTAGACAAACACCCCTGTCACAATCGAGGGAATTCCTGTGAGCGTGTCCACGACAAACCGTACAAGACCACCGAAGCGCCCTGTTCCCAACTCGGCGAGGTAAACACCGACGGCTATGCCTATTGGTAATCCGATCAGGGAGGACAACCCGAGCAGGACCATAGAGCCGAGAATGGCATTGCCAATGCCACCGCCTTCACCGACGGGACGAGGGCTGTCAATAAGAAACTGGAGGTTAATGGAGCCGACGCCCTGCATGGCGATGTAGAAGAGAATGACCGCGAGGATGCCAACCGCCACAAACGTGCACGATGCAGTGACCGTAGTCATTACTGAGCTTGATATGCGACGAAACTGGTCAGCCTTCCTCAACATCGTCTAAGCAGCCCTTCCCGCAGTTTTCCGCGTGACGTTCCAGACCAGAACCCGAGCCAAACCGTTAACCAGAAACGTAACCAGAAAAAGAATTAGCCCAAGCTCAACGAGCGCGCTTAAATATAAGTCCCCGGTGGCCTCAGTGAACTCGTTGGCTATCGCTGAAGCTATTGTGTATGAGGGTGCAAAAAGCGAAGCACTAATTTCGGGGCGATTGCCGATGACCATTGTTACGGCCATCGTCTCACCTATTGCCCGGCCCAATCCCAGGATGATTGCTCCGGCAATGCCTGGAGCACCGTTGACGAGAACCACGCGTGTGGTCTCCCATTTTGTCGCTCCTAAGGCCAGCGCTGCTTCGCGCTGCGTATCAGGGACAGCAGCTAAAACGTCCCGTACGACCGCAGAGATGATCGGCGTAATCATTATGGCGAGGATGATTCCGCCCGTTAGCAGGCCGATACCAGTTATTGGTCCCTGAAACAGCGGCAACCAGCCAAGCCATTGACCTAAGGGAGGTTCAACATGAACTCTGAGGAAAGGCGCCAGGACAAAAATTCCCCAAAGACCATACACAACCGAAGGTATCGCCGCCAGGAGTTCAACCAAGAAACCAATTGGCCGCGATAGAAAGCGCGGTGCTTGCTCAACCAGAAATATTGCAATGCCCAGCGACAAGGGCACGCTGATTAGGATCGCGATGAAAGATGAGACCAGTGTGCCGTAGACGAATGGCAAGGCGCCAAAGTCACCTCGAATGGGATTCCACTGGCGGCTCGTCAAGAACCCAAGTCCAAACGTGCGTATAGAAAGCAGTGAATCAACGGCAAGAGCCAACGCGATTGCAACTACTATGAGAAGAACAAGTAGCCCTGCGGAAAACATCAACGTCCGAAACACTGCATCGCCGGTGTTCCCTGTAGGGGAAAGTGCCCGTCTCCAACCAGAGAAAAGACTCTCGAGTCGTAAGTCTTGAGTCGCGAGTCCGAGTTGTGAGTGTTGGTAGCTCATGTTGAAAACAGTCTAGAGTCGTGAGTCTGGAGTCGAGAGTCTGGAGTTGTGAGTCTGGAGTCGAGAGTTTTGACTGACAGTCGGGGTAATTGTTGCCAGCTCTGCTT
>Ga0209431_10001717_pt1 | contig 18029 bp, 16 predicted proteins | sample RifCSP13_3_FD_184021 | JGI IMG/M metagenome (GOLD analysis project Ga0209431, IMG submission 184021) | Soil microbial communities from Rifle, Colorado - Rifle CSP2_sed 13_3 (SPAdes) (version 2) | ecosystem: Environmental > Terrestrial > Deep subsurface > Rock core/Sediment | place: Rifle...
GCTCCCCCCTGATGAAGAGAGTGGCTGGAAACCATATCCAATATTTTATGGATCTACTGCTAACCTGCAAACTTTATCTTGTCATGTGTCAGTATTAACCCAGGATAATTGCCCGCATCCGCCACATACTCATGAAGAGGAAGAAATCCTGCTGCTACTGGCTGGTGAGGTTGATCTAATACTTCCGAATGAGCAGGCTCCTGAGGAAATTCATCGGAAGCACCTGAACCCCGGCCAATTCGTCTATTACCCAGCCAACTTTCCCCATACACTCCAGACAACGAGCGAGGGACCGGCGAACTACCTGATGTTTAAATGGCACACCGACAAGTCGAATACCGATTCAATGCTTACTTTTGGCCATTTTAACATGTTCGAGGCTATGGATGATTCAGAAATTGAGGATGGCTTTTGCCCTCGTCTGGTGTTTGAAGGGCCGACGGTCCACCTGCGAAAACTTCACTGCCATTCATCCACTCTCACACCAGGTGCCGGCTATGATCCTCACATCGACGCTTACGATGTTGCTATAGTTGTCATTGAAGGCGAGGTTGAAACGCTCGGTGAGAGTGTGGGGCCAAATAGTGTTATCTTCTACCCAGGGGGAGAACCACATGGCATGTACAACCCCGGTAAAACAATAGCAAAGTACGTTGTTTTTGAATTTCACAAAAGTTAAGTATAAGGTCTTGATGTAGAGTAGAATAATTCCTGCTCCATTTTTTCTTGCCAATTCAATTATATTAAGCAAATTTTGTTCATATAGTTGAAGCAAGTTCTGCATCCAAAAGAAAAAGGAAAGCCTGTCTATTGTCAACAGTAAAAAATAGTGTTGATATAATTGAGTCAAGTTCATCATCCAAGAGTTGTGTTTGTAGAAATCTTCAAAATCTTCTAATACTCTATTTGTATAGTGTACTTCCTGCAGTATTCATCTGTATAGGCTACCTCCTGTAAATGCTCACTGGTTGTTTTTGGCTCCCACTTTATAACTAGTGCCCAGTATTGAAGCAGATTAAAGAGTTCTAAGTTATATAAAAAATGTCTTATAGTTTTAACTAAAAAAGTAGGGTTCCTTTTTAGTTGTTTCAACATATTCTTTGTGAGCTGTCATTTGCGCCTCATTCATAGCAAATCCAACCACCATCAGATCAGGTTTTAATTCAAGTGCTCTATCCATAAGTTTTGATCCTTGATATGAAGTATATCCAAACACTCCTAGATTAAATACTTCAAACTTTGCCCCTGGATATTCCTTGTTTAGTAGTTCTTCCAAGATATATGGGTAAGATTCATTCTGGTTAACGTTTGAACCAACTGTCCAAGAGTCTCCCAAACAAACAATTCTAAAGACAGAAGGGTACTTTTCCCTTGGGAAATTATCATCTCTAAATCCCTCGTCATTAAACGATATCTCCCAGACCGGGTTATTCTTAAGTGAGTTAAGCACACTAGGGAGAAATCTTCTGATGAGGGCCAAGCGATCGGCTTCTGAATTAACAGGGCTGAAAATATCGACATACTTTTGATGAAAATTTGCTCGCCCCCTCAATACCAAATCGTCATCTTTCACAAACATTCACTGTCTCCAAGGCGGTACAGGTTCATAATCTGCCATCATATATGGCAACGGAATGTAATCTGCCATAGAGTTCCTAATGGAATAGGCAACCCTGATTACTGATTCGACGATGACGAAAAACGCAAGCGTTCCTATAATGGGTATTAAAAAAACCTTAAGGTTAAATTTTTTAATAGGTTCAAGCATGATTACTAATAGTTAACTGGAAAAAGCAATACAATCTCCGATTAATCTGGTAAGAACCTTATTTGAATCAAAATATTCCTCGGCTATTGCTCTCGCAGCCCGGCGGTGATGGTCATATCGACTGTTAATCTCTTTAATGCCATCTAGTACTTCCTCAGGTGAGTTAAAAGGGATTACACCTTGGCCTGACTCTAACCATTCGGAGAATCCGGTGTCTTGGGTAAGCACTGGGCGACCGCTTGCTAGATAGCTCGCACCACGCTCACTAAACCAACCACAACGGCTTATTGAGTAACCGAGCTTAGCTAAGCTAAACTCTGCTTTCGATTGTTGAATATATTGCTGATATGCTGAGGGGTCACCTAGCGTTTCGACAGGATCAATAATTGACCAACCTTTGCTAGCTAGCAGAGCCCTCTGGTCAGCCGTCCCGGCTACTGCGAGCTCAAAGATATGTCCGGCTTTCTTAGGGAGATCCAGGTAAAGACTGAATGAGTCTGACTTCATGCCGTAGTTGATACCTCTATATTCATGAGATTGACAACTTTCCCATCGCATAACGGTTGTAAAATTTCTTTGTGGTTGCTCTGATATCATAGGCCAGGCATCTAAAAAAATCGGATGTCGCGTGGCTTTCCAGGGTAATCTATCGTCTGGTAATGTCCACCGTCCTAAACCTATGTTCTCAGCAAGTGTGAAGTAAGCTGTGTGTTGCAAAGCTAAATCTCTTCTTGAAGGGTCTTTAATTATTTTAATCTGGGTCAAAACTGGATCCTTATCGATGAAGATTCGTACTGGAATATCCATTAACCATGCACGAATTGGATTCACCCCACCAAGATTTAGCAGGAGTTCAGCCGACTTACAGATATCAAAAATTCTGTCGGCACAAGGACCAAACCAATGCGTCGTATGAGCATCATAATATGCCCAGCGATTACCTAATCCGAATCTTTCGAAAATTTGAGTCGCGAACCTCAGTCCATAACTTGGATCGGTGTCGAAGGTGTTTCTTATAGGATCGTAGCATGAATGATAGTCGTCACTATCCTCGAGGAAGTATACTTCATGACCAAGATTAGCTAAGCCTAATAGGTAATGTAAATCAGCCCAACATCTACCGCCCACTGGCCCTCTAACAATATATCCCATTACAACTATACGCAAGCGATCAAACATCTTATAATCTCTTCCGAGTTCTCGAACTGAACTGCAGGGAGTTCAGCGAATCCTTAATTCATTGCTTCTTCAATCAACCGTGTCAGAACCTTATCTGAATCAAAATACTCTCCGGCAATTTCACGTGCTGCTTTAGAGTGTTTTGGGTGGTTACCGTTGACATCATGAATTGCCTCTACAGCCTCTTCAATTGTACTAAACGGCAGGATGCCCTCACCAACGGGAAGCACACTTGAGAAACCTGTATCCTGCACAACTACTGGATGTCCAGCGGCAAGATAGCAGGCACTACGACAGCTGAACCAGCCACTTCTCATAGCAACATAAACATGCTTTGCTATTGATATCTCTCCACGTGATCCAGCAATAAAGTCTTGATAAAGTTTAGGCGTCAATGTTGTTTTTGGTCCATCTTTGACATTCCATCCATAATATTCTAAAAGCTTAATGGGTGAATTAACACCACCAACTGCAATTAGGATGGGTTTACTTATGTAAAGAGGTAGTTTGATGATTTTATCAAATTCACTTCCTTTACTTTTATACTCAACGCCATTGTAAATCAACTTCCCCTTAAAATCATTCCATGTCATGACGGTTGTCCAAGGAGCATTTTCTGAAGCCAGATCGTGGGCTAACGGTTTCCAAAAATCCATTACTATCGGCATACGAGTGGTTTTCCATTTAAAATCCAGCTTCGGAATTAAGCAATCTTCACTGTGTATATTCTCGGCATAGGTAAAGTGTTCATCATGCTCGTCAACGATTTCGCACCACCGTTCAATGTTGGCAGACCATGGGAATCGCTCACTTAGCATAATTTGATTGTAGCCAGGGTCTGTGTCGATAAAAACTTTGATACAACAACCTGAGAGATTATCTGGTATAAAACTTGCTCCGCTGATGTTTATAAATAAATCGGCGGCCATAGCTACTTCATTGAACTCGTCCCTCTTCATGCCGAAACTCTTTTCTTTCATATGAAGGTAATGCCATTTACTGATTAATTCAGGTGCGTAAAGTTCGAAAAAATTTTTAATATATTTAGCTGAATATTTTCCATCAGGTGTATATTGATTTTCTATAGGATGATAAGGCCATCTCCATGTATCCTCATAATAGTAAACGTCGTGTCCTAATTTGGAAAAACCCACCATGTATTGTAAATAATCCCATGCAACACCTCCCACTGGAAAAAGACCAACCATACCAGTGACAATTATACGTAACCTAGAATCCATTTTATTAACTATGAAATAGTTGAATCGGCTATTCTCGATCTAATTTGAGGGTGTAACAGTTTTAGATCTGTCGAGATATTAGAAGTTGTATCAACTAGTCTTCCTTCTTCAATAACTAAAAATATGTCACAATTCTCTAAGGTATTAAGTCGATGAGTTATGAAAAAAGTAGTTCGTCCTTGTATTAATCGTTCCATTGCTTCAATTATATCAGATTCTGTTTTCATATCGACGGAACTGGTTGGTTCATCGAGTATTAGAATAGAAGCGTCCTTGAGAAAGGCACGAGCCAGCGCTATACGTTGGCGTTCGCCTCCAGAGAGTTTCATACCACGTTCGCCAACAATTGTATCATAACCGTCAGTTAGATTAACAATAAAGTCGTGTGCGTTGGCAGCTTTTGCTGCATCAACGATAGCTTGAAATTTAGCTTTCGGGTTTCCATAGCTTATATTTTCTGCAATAGTTGTGGAGAAAAGAACTGGTTCCTGAAGAACAATCGCAAATTGATTTCTCAGATCTGATACCTTGTAATCTCGAAGATCTTTATTATCGAGTAAAATCTTACCTTCGCTTGGATCATAAAAACGAGTAAGAAGACTTATAAGTGTGGTTTTACCTGCGCCTGTTTGTCCTACGAGTCCCACATGAGTTCCGGATGCAACGGAAAAAGAAATATTGCTTAGGACTGGCTTTTTGTTGTCGTAGGAGAAGGACACGTTTTCAAACTTAATATCTCCCTTAGCGCGTTTGAGAGATAGAGCATTAGAACGCTCTAGCACTTCAGGCACTTCATCCAGAAGTTCAAATGCCCTTTGTGCGCTTGCAATAGAAGATTGGAGCGTTGCTACCTGATTGCTAATTGATCTTAATGGTCCATATAATTGAGTTAGATAAGTCAGAACCATTAATAGTTCCCCTAAGGAGAGAGAACCTGATAAAACATTGCGAATTCCAATAAAAAGAACTAATGCGGTACCAATAGCCGTAGTAACATTAACAAGGAGACCATAACCTCCTTCAGCAAATGAAATATGAATGCGTGAGCGCATACCTTCCTTAGATTGACGTATGAAACGATCCTCTTCATTTTCTTCCTGTCCAAAAGCCTTCACGACGCGAACCGCTGTCAAAACCTCTTGTACTACTTTGAGAGCAGAGCTTTCTAGTTTCTTTGTATGTGAATATTTATCCCGCATGCGCTTCTTATAAGTCTGAGAGTACAATATTAGAAAAGGTGAAACTCCTAAAGCAACTAATGAAAGTTGTAAATCTATTCTTGCTGTTACATAAATCATAGCAATGAACATAATTGTTGAAGAGATAATTGGTATAAGTCCATAGATCATAATCCATTGAATAGATGGAGCATCGTACTGAATTCGATAGATAGAATCTGCGGTCCCTCTTGAGTCATGGAAGGAAAGGGAGAGCCTCTGGACATGACGGAATAAACGAGCCCTAAAATTAAGAGTTAACTTTTCTCCTGTTGAAGTTTGTAAAAAATAGTTTCCTAGTGATTGAAGTTGAATTAATAGAACAACTAAAACCTGTAAAATAGCTACATATCCGAGCAATCCCAGTTTAGACTTTGATAATAGATCAGGAATAACGTAAGTAAGAAATTCTGGCAATGGTTTTGAGCTTACTACATTATCAACAGCTATTTTAAGTGGTATAGGAGTAAGTAGTGCAAGAGGGGTTGCTAAAAGATTAAAAAGTAGAATGCATGTAATATGAAAATGGTAAGGACGGGCTAGATTTAAAAGCCTTTTAAAGAGTTTTATATCCGAATAACTTGATTGCGACATTAAATCACTTCCTTTTCTTCTTGTTTAATGGCGTTAAGATAAGAAGCTGTTGCAACCCCGCAATCCCCAAAAGATCGAACCGCAGTTAATGTAGCTGTTACTCCAAGTATTACGTACACATACCATGCTTTGTCAATTGAAGCCAAAATTGCAAGAACCATAAAGAAAAGGGTTAACACGAACCCCAACCTAGATATTTTAGGCCATGAGCGAAGGCGTATCATTTGCCTGCCGCCTGCATGCTCTTCCACGGCTATTCGTATTCGTAGAGCGCCAAATAATCCACCATGAATTTTCAAATCCCATGAATCGTAATCACCACCACGGATAAGAACTACTCCTTGTTTTCTTATTGAATTTTCAATTGATTCAATTCTTCTTTCATGAGGTTGCCAAGATTCACTCCAGATAGAATGGTTCCTGGGCCAAGGCAGCGATAGTTTATGTTGTCCATGTCTTCTCCAAGGGGTAAGACCAAGGCTGAGGCGCCCGAAAAGACGGCCTAGAGGTTGGATTAAGTATAAACATGCTGTTAAAAAATGCATCTTCAATATTTTAAAACGTGAACGGGATTCTTTAGGAAAGCAAGCATTCGATGTACATAAAATACTTTGAGCTACTGGGGTACCCAAGGCAAATATAAAAAGCGGTAAGGTAATTAAGAGCGGTTTCCAGAAGAAGCCTATGCATGATAGCATAAAGAGTCCAAAAATAATCAAATACCACTCAGGTATGAGAAGAAGCGATTGAATCAATCCAGGAGTTTTCTGGTATAGTGATTGAAAAGGGGCGCTTCCCCAAACACCGTGATAAATTCTTCCATTAAGAAACCCTAATGTTTTTGTAATACCGGTTCCGTATACTTGTCCTGTCCAAATACAATTTCCTCTCCCATTATATTTCTCTGGCCATTTTTTTTCTAGCAATGCCTCTGCTTTTCCATAATTAAACTGCTGTTTCCAATATGAGCTTATAGAGTCGCGGCGATGATGCCAAACAACTGCCGATGGGCTAAATCCCAAAGTCCATCCCCTTTGTTGTAGCCTCCAGCATATGTCAACATCGTCTCCCGCTATCCAAAATTGTGGATCGAAGCCTCCGACTGCTTTAAGGGAATCTTTGCGGAAAGCCATGTTGCATCCTGGGAGGTGCTCAGCTTTCTCATCAGAGATTAATACATGAGATGGGTTGCCCGGCACATGAGAAACACAATCAGCAATTATTCCATCACCCTCTGGAGCGATATTTGGGCCACCGATTCCCGCATGGTTCGTTTTTAAGAATGATAAGGCGAGATAGTTTAGCCAATTAGGATCGGGACAGGCATCGTCATCCAGATAAGCTATTATTTCACCTGTGGCTGAATCCAAGCCAGTGTTACGCGCATTACTCAATCCCCGGTTCTCAGTGGTTATCAGACTGAAACCGTATTTGTTGCAATATTCTTTTGCGATTTCTTCGGTTTTATCATTAGAGCCGTCATTTACAATAATGACTTCATAGTTTGGATATTCTAATTTTGTTAAGGATTCTAAAGTATCTTTGATGGATTTACTTCCATTATAGGTACATACTATCACTGAGATAGACGGCCATTGAATCCTGTTTCCAAAAGGAACTTCAGAAAATGCCTTTTGAACAGAAGCTAAGGCAGGCTTTGGTAGACGTCCCCTTGTAGTAAGCCCAAAATCCCAGTTTTCGATATCGTAACCCCCTCTATACCATTCATCAGTCCACGAGAAAACAAATACACCTCCACAGCCGGAGCCAAAGGCTGTACGGATCTGCCATTCAAGCGTTTTTGCTTGTGCTTCTAAGCCATTTCTGCGGCTGTCTAATCCCAATTCAGCCATAATCAGTGGTTTGTCACAAGCAATATTATGAAGACGGTTTATATATGCTTCTAGGGCTTGCTGTGATTCTAGGTATACGTTAAAACAAAAAAGATCAATAAAGGGTAATTGCAAATACTCTGTTGTCGGGAAGTTTACGTAAGTGGCAAGTCCATCAGGGTCTTTATCTTTTGCGATGCTATAAAGTCTCTTTATAAAACTCTCTATTCGGTTGCGACCATGCCATCTCACTATGGATGCAGGTATCTCATTACCTATTGCATAGCATAAAATAGATGGGTGTCCCGCACATGAGCTGACGCCATTGCGAACCCGATTTTCTATATCTTTAATTCTTTTTTTATCATCAAGAAACGTGATATGTTGTTCCCAAGGTATCCCTACCATGACATAGATCCCTTTCTCTAAAGCAAGGTCAAGAAACCATTCTGGTGGTACGGTATATGTACGTATGGCGTTAATACCGTTCGATACCATCATTTTAAAGTCAATTTTTATTTCATTTGGTTTACCATACTCATTTCCATTATCATCTGGACGAAAGGCTCCATAAGTCACGCCACGTATATATAACTTCTCATTACCGACATAGATAAACTTACCCTTTACTGACGGCCGAACATCTGAAGGTAAGGGTTGTGGGGATAAATCAGCACTTGAAGTAATACTTATCGCACGATTCATTCTCTTTTCTCTAAAACCTCCTTTTTGCTTCCTCTATAAGTTCCTGATGTATCATTTTGTTCTTAACTTGACAATCCATTATAGCTAGCAATATGCTTTTCCACGCAATACCATGACAACAAGGGAATCTCTTTATGGGGGTTCTTCGACGGAGTTTGCCCTGAGCGAAGCCGAAGGGCTCGGAATAAATTCTACGGCAACCTAAATACGGGATTGCTTCACTTAGTTCGCAATGACAAATAGTACGCCTTGCCCAGCTCGTAGCAACTGAATGAGTTTTTTGATTAAATGATGATAGCTCGCAGCTTGCTGTATTATTCTTAATTTCTTGCTGATTTTCTGAGATGAGCTTAGTGATAGGTTTATCTTTCTTCAATTGAATTGATTTGGACACCTTGCCCTAAGGACTACAAGACCTTAAAATGTATTTTTGCTTTTTTCCCTTCTTGAGCCTTGATTATTCCCTCAAAATACTCGATAGTCTTCCGAATTCCATCCTCTAACGCCACCGTTGGCTCCCATCCAAGTTTTTCTTGTGCCAAAGTTATATTGGGTCTTCTCCTCTCAGGGTCATCCTGTGGAAGCGGCTTGTATACCATCCTAGAACTAGAACCTGTAATAGCAATTATCAATCTGCCGAGCTCCAATATGCTTACTTCACTTGGATTGCCAAGGTTTACGGGACCGGTAAAGCCCTTTGGAGTATTCATCATACGAATAATCCCTTCAACCATGTCATCAACGTAACAAAACGACCTTGTCTGAGATCCATCGCCAAAAACAGATATATCCTTATTGTGTAAAGCCTGCATTATAAAATTGCTAACCACACGACCGTCATTAGGGTGCATCCGAGGTCCATAAGTATTAAAGATCCTTGCAACCTTTATATCCATCTTATGTTGTCTATAATAGTCAAAAAAAAGGGTTTCAGCACATCTTTTACCTTCGTCATAACAGGCTCGTGGGCCAATTGTGTTTACGTGTCCCCAGTAGGTTTCGGGTTGGGGGTGAACGGTTGGATTTCCGTAAACCTCGCTAGTTGATGCCTGAAAAATCCTTATCTTCAGCCTTTTAGCCAAACCAAGCATGTTTATAGAACCCAAAACATTAACCTTTGTTGTTTGAACAGGATCGAATTGATAATGGATAGGGGAGGCCGGACATGCAAGGTTATAAATTTCATCAACTTCTACGTAAAGAGGGAAACAAATATCATGTCGAACGGCCTCAAAACTATGGTTTTCTAAGAGATGTTTAATATTATCTTTTGTTCCTGTGAAAAAGTTATCAGCACAAATCACCTCATGTCCCTCATTTAAAAGCCTTTCTGAAAGGTAGGAACCAATAAATCCAGCCCCGCCAGTGACCAAAATCCTTTTTTTCATGGTTTAACTCCTGTGTTCAATCCTTAATTTAATAGAGAAATAGGATTAACATAATTGGTTTAAACGAACTTATTAACCATTTTTGACTTAACTCTTTGCATAAATTCAAAGCTCCGCTTTCTCAGTTACATTTTCATAATCTAATAATTTTTAAAGACAATTAAGAAGTATGTATAACCTGTATTATACGTTAACTTAGACCCTTGTTATAATCTCACGAAACATTATCCATCGAAACGAAAATCTTCCCTTCAGAACTTTTAAGGGCTTCAATTTTGTATGAATCTTTAAGGTTATTAACTTTGGGAACAAAGTCTAGATAGCACAAAACAGCTTGATTAAAATAACAAAATTTCCATTAATGTCAAGCGGCTATAATATTCAATTCAAACATATTAAAGCTATTGATGCACTCTAATCGTCTTTGCCACTAAATCAAATTTCTATCTAGTGACCTGTATTGAATTCCTTCTGCAATATGATGTGAGCGGACCTCCTCGGATTCTTCAAGGTCAGCTATTGTACGGGCGACTTTAAGGATTCTATCATAAGCTCTAGCGCTTAATCCCAATCTATCTACTGCTGTCTCAAGAAGCTTTATTCCTGATTCATCAGGTTTCGAAAATTTCTTCACATACCTAGGGGTCATCTGAGCGTTTGAATGAATTCTACCTCCATGAAATCTCCTTTTTTGAATATCTCTAGCACGGTTTACGCGCTCTCTAATGGTGGAAGAAGCTTCTCCACCGGTTTCGCTCGAGAGTTCTCTGTATTTCACAGTTGGCACCTCTATATGGATATCAATCCTATCAAGAAGAGGACCTGAAATCTTAGTCCTATATTTTTGAATCTGGATTGGGGAGCATGAACATTCTTTATGCGGGTCTCCAAAAAATCCACACGGACATGGGTTCATTGCGGCTACTAACATAAATCTTGATGGGTATGTAATTGAGGTTGCAGCCCTAGATATTGTAACCCCTCCGTCTTCAAGGGGTTGACGCATAACCTCAAGGACGTTTTTTCTAAATTCTGGGAGCTCATCAAGAAATAGGACTCCATTATGAGCAAGGCTTACCTCACCAGGCTTTGGAACAGCGCCGCCTCCAATCAGTCCGGCATCGCTTATGGTGTGGTGAGGTGATCGAAAAGGTCTTGTAGCGATGAGGGCTGAGTTTATTGGGAGAAGCCCTGCTACTGAATAGATTTTAGTAGTCTCAAGGGATTCTTCAAGATTCATATCTGGAAGAATAGTAGGGAGTCTTCGTGCGAGCATTGTCTTTCCCGTTCCAGGTGGGCCTATCATCAAAGCATTGTGCCCTCCGGCCGCCGCAATTTCTAAGGAGCGTTTTACGTGTTCCTGTCCTTTGACCTCCTGAAAGTCAATCGGGTACTCACGGCTTTGGTTAAAAACCTGATTTACATCAATACTGGTAGGGATTATCTCTCTAATACCTGAGAGAAACTCCACAACCTCGGGCAGCGATTCAATAGCTAGTACCTCCACTCCATTTACCACTGCCGCTTCCTCTGCGTTTTCTTTTGGGATTATCATTCCCTTAAGCCCTGAATCTCGCGCACAAATCGCAATAGGAAGAACGCCTCTTACAGCTTTTACCCTACCGTCAAGAGAAAGTTCTCCAAGTATGATGTAATTACCTAGCTTCTCTGTATCTGCAACCCCTGTTGCGGCAAGGATACCAATAGCAATTGGTAAATCAAAAGCGGAACCCTCTTTTTTTATATCAGCAGGGGCAAGGTTTACAGTAATTCGTTTTTGAGGAAAGTCATAACCGCAGTTTTTTACCGCTGCTTTTACCCTTTCTTTGCTTTCCTTTACCGCCCCTTCGGGGAGCCCAACGGTAGAGAATTGTGGAAAGCCAAAGGCAATATCAACCTCGACTTCAACTAGATAGGCATCAACCCCAAATACTGCGCTACTTAGTATTTTTGAAATCATATCTATTTATACCTAATCTTCAACTTTCGTTTTACGAGCTCAATTATCTTTTCGGTAAAACCTATGGCTTTTACAGCATCCTTTTTTGTATAAGTTTTATATGGCACTGCAGGGCTTGCGAGAGCATCAGGATAGCGTGTGGGAATATAATAGCGATCGAGGATCTTACCCACCTCAACTAATCCAGCAAAAGCATTGTCGTACTGTTGACAGAGTCGTGCAAGCTCCTGAACCGAGTGTTCCCAGATATATCTGCGCTTATTAGCGATAATGAATGCCTTTAATGCAACCTGGGCCGTCTGCTCTGCCATGAAACAGGCGTCCGAGTAGAAACCTGCTGCTAAATTGTGTTTAGCGACTTCAAAGTTATGCTCCGCCTGCTGAAGCCACCTGAGGGATTCTTCGTTATTGAGCCTTATAGATAACCCTCCCGTCTTTTAGAACCCTTTCAATAAATGGATTTCCCTTATTTTTCATCTCTTCGAACTCTTTCCTAGTATAAACAAACACATCTACTTTACCTAGGTCATTATCAAGAAACCCTGCCACCTCTATTAGTCGTTCAAGAAAGCGTTTTTTAGTTTGCTTAATGACCACCAAATCCAGATCGCTCTGCTCGTCAGCATCACCACGGGCGTATGAACCAAAAATCATTATCTCTTCCGGGTTGTACCGCTTTAGACATTCAACTACCCTTTTGACCTTATCCATCTTCACCCAATATACCACTAAACCCAATCCTATGACAAGAAAAATTTTTATCCGATTTTCAACAAAACCCCTTGTCATTCTTGCCAATTTATGATTAAATCAACCAAAAAATATAAATGGAGGAAACCAAAAAGAATGGATGAAATTCTAACCTTGTCGGATGAGGAGGTAGATTACTGGGGAGACCTGTATCTTAAATGGCGGCAGTCAATATCAGAAGACATGCTAAACCTTCTTTCTGACTTTGAAAGGCAGCAGTATCTCTGGGCTCAAAGTTCGACGTTTTCTCAATTTGTAACCCTCTGTCTAAAATACGTAAGCAGCTCGTCTCAACCTAATAATCAACGAAAATTAAAGTACGGTTAGGATTTATTAATGAAGCTCCCTACAGCAAGTTGCAGGGTATCGAAATATAAACAAACAGTCTCGGTGGTCATTGCAACACGAGAATGTCATTGCGAGGAACCCTGAGCGAAGTCGAAGGGGACGAAGCAATCTAAATACGAGATTGCTTCGCTAACGCTCGCAATGACAAAAAGAGAGTCAGATTGCTTTGCTAGCAATGAAACCAGTATAAACTCTATAGCAAGCTACAGTGAATTAACAAGTTAAATAAATAATTAGAGCATTCTGCTCTAGTTGCTTTTTAGGAGCTTATTAGAAGCACGTTTATCAGTGTACACACACTTAAGCTACTACGTAGCAAGTAACGGTATTAGTTACACCGGGCATTTTTCTTACCTTTGATATTACAAGCTCACCGATCTCTTCTAGACCTTTTCCTTCTACGTGCATAATAAGGTCAAATGGACCTGCAACTATGTGTGCAGATTTTACTCCTTTTATTTTTCTGATGTTATTTAATGCAACTTTTGTCTGTGGCCCGGACAGGCTTACAAGAACATAGGCACTAGCCGCCATTGATGTCTCCTCCTTGAATTAGATTTCATGAAGTTAGGATATAGCAAATATCAAATTTGGTAAATACAGTCAACTGGAATAATAACTAAAAACTCAGACCCTTAGTAGGAATTGGTGAGGAGATTGATTTTCAAAAATATCGGGCTGAAAATTATCAATTTAACCCGATAATTCCATGTAGCTTGCTAGAGGGCCTCTACTGTCATCTCGAGCGCACGCGAGAGATCTAGATTTCTCGTTTCACTTGAAATGACAAGAACAGGGAATTATCAAGTAGCGGAGACCTTTAGGTCTCCACATGAAGATTGAAACGATGGACCCTTCTTATGTGCCGATACCCTGTAGCTTGCTGCAGAGGTCTTCATTTTAGTCACCTTGGGAATTCTAATATGAGAGATGGTCTGATTTATTTAAATAACAAGACCGAAGTGGGTATAATAACCTTTATGAACACAAAAGAAATCAAAGTAATGATTGAAAACGCAATGCCCGGATCTATTGTGAATGTAGAGGGAGACGGTACGCATTTTGAAGCTATCGTAGTCTCATCCGAATTTGAAGGGAAGGGGCTAGTTGACCAGCATCAAATGGTTTATAAGGTTCTGGGTGAAGCCATGAAAGATCGTATTCATGCACTGTCTTTGAAAACTTATACACCTCAGCAATGGAAAGGTATTAAGTGAAGAAAGAAGCTTAGGATTTTAGTTTGTAATATCAAGAGATACTCGTAATCTGCCCAATCGTAAAGAGAATATAAATAATAAATCGAGCATAACACAAATCTAATCGGAGTAGCTCAGTAGTCTTGCCAGTGTGCGGTATTCTTGGTGGTCGTAATCACTGCTGTTGTAAAATCGTTGTTTAATAGCTTGCGTTTCACATTCCTTCACATAAAATATTAATATCAAGATATAAGGAGCGAAAGATGACAGAAGACATAATAAAGAAAATTCAATCTCAGATAGACCGACATAAAATACTTATATATATGAAAGGAACTAGAGAGATACCCCAATGTGGCTTCTCTGCGAGAACAGTAAGACTTTTTGAGTCCTATGGTGTCCCTTTTGAAACCGTAGACGTGCTTGCTGACCTAGTGCTCAGGGAGTCGTTGAAGAAATTCTCAAATTGGCCCACATTTCCACAGGTGTATATAAAAGGGAAGCTGGTTGGCGGCTGTGACATCTGTCTTGAATTGCACGAACGCGGTGAGCTAGAGCAAATGGCTAAGGCTGCTTTGGAGGGATAATCTTATACCTTCACTAATTAAATTTTGTCCTAATTTTGGTAAACAAATCTATTTGATTTAGCTTTCAAACACACAAGAGTGGAAGAAAAAATCTAAAACCGTACAAGAACCTTCAATGATACTACGTCCCATTAAAGAAATTCTCTCGATTGACATTCCGCTATAATCAATAGTCTTGTGATTTAAGTCTGGCAGTGTATAACTTGCTATCGTACTACTCGGCTGATAATATAAAGGCGTTTAAATTGCTATATGGGTTTAAATCCATGTCGGAGTTTAAACTACACGGGTAAAAGATGCGAATTAATATACTTGGCTGCGGCGGCAGTAAAGGTAACGGCTCTAGACCTACAGCTTTTTTGGTTGACGGGAAACTCCTTCTCGATTGTGGCACAGCGACTGAGGTCCTAAGTTTAAAAGAATTCGCGTTGATTGATAATATCATCGTATCACACGCGCATTTTGACCATATAGGCGACCTTCCGTTTATAGCTAACTTAGCTTTCGATATGAAAAAAGACCCTATTGTTTTACACGGGATTAAAGAGTCCATAAAAGATATCTCAGCTCACATATTCAACTGGCGCATATGGCCGGATTTCCCTAAGATTCCAAACGCAAAGAATGCAAAACTTTCTTATAGGACTCTAAAGCCACAAAAGAAGGTGGTAGTCGGTCCATATAGTGTACTGGCTATTCCTGTAAACCACACGGTGCCTACCGTAGGGTACTTAATAGACGATGGTCAAACAGCTTTAGCCTACACTGGAGACACCTACAATACAGACCTTTTCTGGGAGAAGATTCGAGGCGAAAAGAGACTCCGGGCTGTGATTATTGAATCCTCTTTTCCTAATCGCTTGGAGGAAGCAGCAAGGACAACAAGACACCTTACCCCAAGCCTTTTAGAAGAGGAAGTAAAAAAACTCAAGCGTGATGATGTTGAGATATATGTATCGCACATAAAGCCTGTCTTTAGAAAAGAGGTCATCGCAGATTTGAGAAGGTTATCGAAGAGATTACCTCTTAAAATCCTAGAAGATGACATGAAGATAAAATTATAATGAAGAGGGGGAAGAAGGGTAACCATACATTCTTTTTTGTGACCATCTCACTTGGTCTCTTGTCAGCCCTGCTAACTCTATTCCTCTATATATGGTCTCCTCGTTTCTTAAGGGAGGTTGATCTACGTTATAGCGACTTCAGTTTCAAGAAACTACGAGGTATCGTCAAGCCTGGTCCAGATGTAGTCATAGTAGCTATAGACGAAAAAAGCGTTAATGAGCTGGGAAGGTGGCCATGGTCACGAAAGCACATAGCTGAGCTAGTAGAGAAGCTAACAGATTACGGCGCTAAGGTAGTATCATTTGATGTTATTTTTTCAGAGCCTGAATCAGAAGATGCTGATGGAATGCTCTCCTCATCTATCAAAAGGGCTAAAAACGTTATCCTTGGCTATTACTTTCGCCCAACATCTACACAAAAACCATCTTCTGAATCGCTAACCCAGGTTAATCGGTCGAGTATTAAGCTCATAAAGTTCATTGATAAGCCTAAATCAAGTTTTATCGGGGAATTTCCTTTTGTAGAACTGAATATTCCTCAAATCGGTGCAGAAGCCGAGGGATTCGGCTTTTTCAACTTTCCTAACCCTGATACAGATGGGGTTTTTCGTCGTGCCCAGCTTCTTATAATGTTCGATGAAGAAATTTATCCATCTCTAGATCTTGAAAGCATACGATACTACATAGGGAATCAGGTTTTGCTTAATGTGGCTTCTTATGGTGTCGAGAGGATTAACATTGGTCAAAAGGAGATTCCTACTGATGAGAAGGGGGAGTTTCTTATTAATTATTATGGTCCTACTGAAACCTTCCCAACTTACTCAGCAGTAGATGTAATCTCAGGGATAATCCCAAAAGAGATTTTAAAAGATAAACTGGTCTTCATTGGGGCTACCGAGATAGGCATCTACGATGCAAGGTCTACACCTTTTGATGCTTCCTTCCCAGGTGTTGAAATACATGCTACTGTGGCTGGAAACATCATTGATGGGCGATACCTCATTAAAAACAATCTGACAAAGGGCCTCGATATGATTTTGCTTTTTGTTATGCCTTTACTTCTTGTTCTCTTACTCATGCGGGCTCAAGGGACATTTATCGGTTTTACCATTTTGCTAGCCTTCGTATTCCTTCATCTTTTTCTTAATTACATCTTTTTTGCACGTTTTAAATTAATTTTAAGTGCACTTTATCCGGGGTTATCTCTAGCCTTTGCCTATATATTCTTTGAGGGTTATCGGAATCTAGTTATAGAGAGGAGGAGCCGCTATCTTCGTAGGGCTTTTAGTAGCTATGTTTCCCCTGCGCTTGTTGCGGAGATTTTACATAACCCTGATAAGCTCAAGCTCGGAGGAGAAAATAGAATTATCACAGTGCTATTTTCTGATATACGAGGTTTTACTACTCTCTCTGAGAAAACGACTCCTGAGATGTTAGTTTCATTACTTAATGAATATCTAAGCCCTATGACGCAAATAGTTATGGATGAGCGCGGTACACTGGATAAATACATCGGAGATGCCATAATGGCGATATTCGGTGCCCCACTTGATGTTCCTGATCATTCAAAGCGTGCGTGCATCTCTGCTTTACACATGTTGGAAAAGTTAGAGAAGCTTAATCAAGAATGGCATGGCAAAGGATGGCCTCACATCTCTATTGGTATCGGTATCAACTCAGGAGAGGCAATCGTGGGAAACATGGGAGCTGATGTAAGGTTTGACTACACAGCAATTGGCGATACAGTAAATCTAGCTTCACGCCTTGAGGGTCTTAATAAGCTATATGGCACTGGAATAATTATCAGTAAATCAACACTTGAAGATATTAACTCCTCCGAACCGCCTGTGGTGAGCCCTTCGACCCTTCGACAAAGCTCAGGGCTCAGGACAGGAAAAGACGAACCATCGTTCCTCGTTCGAGAGCTTGATTTAGTTCAGGTGAAAGGGAAAAACGAACCCATTGCAATATTTGAGCTTTTAGGATTAGACAATAAAGACTCAAAAAAGATCGAGATTGTCAGTTTATTTAACGAGGCCTTAAATCTTTATCGGGAGCAAAGATTCCAAAAAGCCAAAGAGGCTTTCTCCGAGATTCTAGAGACATTCCCTGGAGATGACCCCTCCACTCTGTATATCAAGCGTTGCACGGATTATATTAATCATCCTCCACCACCTGAATGGGATGGAGTTTATATAGC
>Ga0209431_10001719_pt1 | contig 18014 bp, 18 predicted proteins | sample RifCSP13_3_FD_184021 | JGI IMG/M metagenome (GOLD analysis project Ga0209431, IMG submission 184021) | Soil microbial communities from Rifle, Colorado - Rifle CSP2_sed 13_3 (SPAdes) (version 2) | ecosystem: Environmental > Terrestrial > Deep subsurface > Rock core/Sediment | place: Rifle...
TTCTCCTGCGCAGATGAGATCGTGGCAAAGCTTGTGTCGCGGCTTTTAAGCGGTGAGTACGGCGAAAGATACATTGTCTTGTCGGGTCTTAACGAGAACCAGAAGGAAAATATAGAGGTTGCCCTCGAAAGGAAGGATTTGGCAGTGATGGGAGAGATGAGGGACAAGACAAAGGCGCTCATCGGGGATTTAGATAACTATCTCAAGCAGACCTTAGACCTTATCCTTGACAAACAGAAGATAACTGCCAGAGAGCTTTCCGAAGCTATGAAGCTCCCTGCAAATACAAGCGGGACAAGGCTTCTAAACCTTTACAAGAAGAGGCTTGTCAGAAGGGTTGAAGAAATAGCGGAGGGCGGAAAAGTTTGGGCTTACGAGGTAGTGATTTAGACCAATGCAGACCATCATCCTATTAACAATATCGAATGTATTCATGACCATAGCATGGTATGGGCACCTGAAGTACAAGCATACTTCCGTATTTAAGGTGATCGTGATAAGCTGGCTCATCGCATTTCTTGAATACTGCTTCCAGGTCCCTGCCAACAGGATAGGGCATTACCAGTTTTCTGCGGCGCAGTTAAAGACTATTCAGGAGGTTATCACCCTCATCATCTTCTGTATATTTTCCGTTGTCTACCTCAAGGAAGAGCTGAAGTGGAACTATCTCGTCGGGTTTGCAATGATTATTGGAGCGACATTCTTTATTTTCAAAGAATGGTAGCAACTGTTTATCTTTTCCTAATCTGCAAACACAGTGACATAGGCCGGCTACCTCTATACCCTTGTCAACTGCCTGTATTTGATCCTGTGGGGCTGGTCTGCTGCGGCCCCTAATCGGGCCCTTCGGTCCGCCTCGTATTCTGAATAGTTCCCGTCAAACCAGGCGACCTTACTGTCCCCCTCAAAGGCGAGGATGTGTGTTGCTATTCTGTCTAAGAACCATCTGTCGTGGCTTATGACAACGGCGCACCCTGCAAAGTTTTCCAAGGCCTCTTCAAGGGCCCGCATGGTATTTACGTCCAGGTCATTGGTCGGCTCGTCAAGGAGGAGGACATTGGCCCCTTCCTTCAGCATCCTTGCCAGATGGACCCTGTTCCGCTCCCCTCCCGACAGCATCCCGACCTTTTTCTGCTGGTCTGTGCCGGAGAAGTTGAACCTGGAGACATAGGCGCGGGAGTTCACCGACTGTTTGCCGAGCTGTATTGCGTCCTGACCGTCGGAGATCGTCTCCCATATTGTCTTATTCGGGTCAAGGACGTTGCGGCTCTGCTCCACATAAGCGAGCTTCACCGTCTCCCCGACCCTTACAGTGCCTGAATCCGGCTTTTCTTCTCCAGCAATCATCCTGAAAAGGGTGGTTTTGCCTGCCCCATTGGGCCCTATGATCCCGACTATCCCTCCAGGCGGGAGGGAGAAGGTCATCCCTTCCACAAGAAGCCTGTCGCCAAAAGACTTGGTGATGTTGTTGGCCTCTACAACAATGTTTCCCAATCTTGGTCCAGGTGGAATATATATCTCCAAATCCTTTGCATGCCTCTCGCTCTCCTGCGACAAAAGGGCTTCATAGGAACTTATACGGGCCTTTGATTTGGCATGTCGACCCTTTGGCGACATCCTCACCCACTCTAATTCCCTCTGAAGGCTCTTCTGGCGCTCGGTCTCGCTCTTCTCCTCCAGCTTCAGCCTGTTCTGCTTCTGCTCAAGCCAGGAGGAATAGTTCCCTTTCCACGGGATACCCTCTCCCCTGTCTAATTCCAGTATCCACCCTGCCACATTGTCAAGGAAGTACCTGTCATGGGTCACTGCTATAATAGTCCCTGCATACTGCTGCAGGTGGTGTTCCAGCCATGCCACAGACTCGGCGTCAAGGTGGTTGGTAGGCTCATCAAGGAGGAGAATGTCGGGTTTCTTCAGCAGCAGACGACAAAGGGCAACCCTGCGCTTTTCACCGCCGGAGAGGTTCTTGATCGGGGTATCTCCAGCCGGGCACCTGAGGGCATCCATTGCCATCTCAAGCCTGCTGTCCAGGTCCCAAGCATCAAGCGCATCAAGCTTCTCCTGAACCTCAGCCTGGCGTTCACAGAGCTTTGCCATCTCATCATCAGACATCGGCTCGGAGAATTTATCGTTAATCAGATTAAATTCCTTAAGGGCATCTACCGTCTCCTGGACCGCCTCCTCTACATTTTCCCGCACTGTCTTTGACTCGTCAAGCCTCGGCTCCTGCTCAAGAAAGCCTATGGTGTGGCCTGGAGAAATGACCGTCTCCCCGTTGAAATCCTTGTCAATCCCTGCAAGGATTCTAAGAAGAGAACTCTTACCTGAGCCGTTCAGACCAAGGACTCCTATCTTTGCCCCGTAAAAGTAAGAAAGGTAGATGTCCTTCAACACCGGCTTCTTGTCGTAAAACTTGCTCACTCCTACCATGGAGTAGATTACCTTGTTCGGCTCATTTGCCATTTATCTAAATTCCTCCTGAATTACCTTCTATTTAAAAGCGGTATCACTATAGCAAAATTACCTTTTTATTGCAAAGGGATTGACTGCGGCGGCTATGCGGCTTCTTGTGGCTAGAGGATGAAAGCTCGCATCAGTTCTGAGAAGTAAAGCGAGAGAGTTTTTTATCTTTAGGCATTTCCCCCATTTTCCCCTTTTAATCTTTCCTGCCTTGCCAAGCTGCCTGTGTTTTAGTAGGCTTCCGAAAAGCTCTTGCCATATAGTAACATATATGTTAACATCAAGTTCATGAGCATTAAGGTCGAAGAATATCTCCGCGAAGACGGGACAAGCCCTTATGAAGAGTGGTTCATGAGGCTTGACACAGTGGCGGCAGCAAAAATTACGACCGTGAAACTCAAGATGGAACAGGGCAATCTTTCCAACGTAAAATGGTTCCTGGGAATTGGAGAATACCGATTGGATTGGGGACCCGGCTATCGGGTATATATTGGACGCGATGGAGAAAGACTTATTATCCTGCTCGGCGGTGGGACAAAGAAGAGACAGGAGAAGGATGTCGAACGGGCAATTGAACTATGGGAAGAATACAAGAGGCGAAAAGCCGATAAGAAATAGATTTTAAGGATTGGGAGGTTTGTATGGCTCTTACGAGAGATTTCAAGGAGACGATAAAAAAACGGGTGGAATATGACCCTGATTTTGCAAAGGCGCTTCTGCATGAATCGGTCAATTTAATGCTGGATGGCGATCACGCTACCGCCAAACTGATTTTACGCGATCTAATAAACGCTACAGTTGGATTTGAACGCCTCGCTGAGGAAGTTCACAAGCCGAGCAAAAGCCTCCACCGGATGCTCTCCAGTTCCGGCAATCCTACAATGGAGAATCTATCAGCGATATTTGCGTCTATAAAAAAGATGCTGCATGTAAAAATAGACGCAACCGTAACAGCCGCGTGAGCCGCGTCTTCATTTTATGTCAGAAGGAAAATGGAAAATGATTTTTCAAGATCTGACCCTCTACTTTTCAAGCATCACAAACACGGTTTCCCCTTCCCCTCAATAGGGGAACTTAATTATAGAAAGTCTTTACGTTGTATCCGCGGTTTTGGTATAGTGCGGAAACAGTATAATAACTTGTTAGATAAAAATAGAGAATTAAATGACGAGACCACGCTCAGCCAAAATCTATATTAAGATTAGAGATAGTCTTTGTGATTTCATGTGGGCCAATGTCGGGCCGGACGACAGCATTATGATTGGATTTCAAGGCAGTGGATCAGAAAAAATAAATTTCATCTTAGATAAAAATATAGGGCACATAGAAGCCTCTGGTATCCAGATTCGTGAACCTTTAGGGCGTCCTAAAATTTCTTTTCATGAAACAGGTAATTATAAATTATCCACTTCTGTTGGTCTAAATCCGCAGTGTATAGATAGATGCACAATTATAGGGACTGCATTATCTGAAATAAGAGAGCCACGCCGGATGATGGAAATACTGATACCAAAGAGCCTAAAGGCAACAGAAAGCCAGCTATCAGAGCGAGATATTGTTCTTGATGCAGCGCTATTTCCGCAGCGGCCGTTACGCTGCACAATTTTTTGCATGTCACATGATTATTTTAATAAGATTGTGGAATCGAAAGCTTTTTTTGTTGACACATCTGATTATGAGCTTATACAGGCCTTGGATAACGGAAAAAACATTTGGGTATGGACTTTAAGAATATCACGTGACGACAAAATAGCTCCAGATCATTTCCATTATTTTTTGCCCGGTGAAATACGCTGGGGTCGAGAGGAATAATTGGGATGGTTCTATATACCGGCGGCGGGCCGAAATAAAAGCGTCCGAGGGACGCGTCTACACATTTTAAACGGGCGACCCGCCGAATAGCCCCTACATAAAAGAAACACCCAACTCCCCCCGACCCCCTCTTTAGTAAAGAGGGGGTGCCGAAGGCGGGGGCGTTTGACAAAAGATGTAGGCGTCCAATGGTCGTTTCTACACATATAAACGGACAACCGTCATTAGTTCGAGTACCCTTCATCAGCTGGGTGCATAAGGGACAGGTCCCCGTTTTCATTTCCTGGGCAATGACCTCTCTTGTTGGCCATCCGCTTTGAATGCTTCATGGAACGTGACGGTTCCCTGCGGAATATTTCCGTCAAAAGATAGAGCGAAGAAAACCTCCGGTGGCACTCCCTCATGCACGAGGCCCGGCACGTTCTTGAACCCGAATTTTCTGTAGTAATCCGGATGCCCCACAAGACAGGCTCCTTGAGCATTCAGGCCTTTCAGCCGTGACAAACCCTCTTCTATTAACGCTTTGCCAATACCCTGCCGCTGGTACTCCGGCAACACTGACACAGGTCCAAGCCCGTACCAGTTCCTGGTCCCGTCCGAAATGGTCACGGGCGAGAAGGCGATATGTCCTACAACCCGGCCATCAACTTCTGCGACCAGCGATACCGTTAGGGACTTAGCGGCGCGTAGTGCCGCGATGATGAACTGCTCTGTGTGACTGCTGATCTCCAGGGTCTTGAATGCAGAGACGGTCACATCCCTTATCGCGTCAATATCAGCGTCTGTCTCGCACCTGATAACGACCTTTGGATTCATAGATTTCTCCTTGATTCTTTTCATGTTACAGCTTTTCATACCTTGATAAACATTCCCCTATTATACTCATCAAAGGCAACTCGCAACTCTTCCTGGGTATTCATGACACTGGGGCCATACCACTCCCCGGAGCATAGCTTTATTTTACCATTCCTTCCCAATCCCGCCAGGTCGAGGCTTTAATGATCAGTATTGCAGCCCACTAACAGTACTTATTCATTAGCTCCTCCTGCGGGAGGTGGATTTGAGATGGACTTATTTTGCGCGGTTGTCTATAGTTATTTATTCGTGGGGTGTCAGGATGAACCAGCGGACATCGTTGCGCTGCGATGTTTTTGTGTTAGGGGGACAAAGGGAAGGGAAAAGGACGCAAGAAATACGGGCTACCCTTCTACAAACGTCCCCATCTTCCTGAACTTATCGTATCTCTTGTTTGTAAGCTCTTCAGGAGAGAGTTTTTTCAACCCCCCGAAGGAGTCTATTATGGCCTTCTTGAGGTTCAGGGCCGCCTCTTCATAATTCCTGTGTGCCCCTCCTACCGGCTCCTTCACAATCCCGTCTATCACACCAAGCTCCACAAGGTCGTCTGCCGTGATCTTAAGGGCCTCTGCTGCAAGCTCCGCCTTTGTCCCGTCGCTCCAGAGTATGGCTGCGCAACCTTCAGGGGAAATGACCGAATACGTGGCGTACTCCATCATCAGGACCTTGTCAGAAACTCCTATGGCAAGCGCCCCTCCGCTTCCTCCCTCTCCTATAACTATTGACACGATGGGGGTTTTCAGCACTGCCATCTCCTTCAGATTTTTAGCAATGGCCTCAGCCTGTCCCCTCTCCTCTGCGCCAAGACCAGGGAATGCCCCAGGGGTGTCTATGAATGTGACTATAGGGATACTGAACCTCTCCGCCATCCTCATGAGCCTTAAGGCCTTCCTGTATCCTTCAGGATGCGGCATCCCGAAGTTGCGGTATATCTTCTCCTTTGTATTCCGGCCCTTCTGCTGCCCTATGACCATCACCGACTGACCTTCGATCTTTGCCAGACCGCCCACAATGGCGGGGTCGTCCTTAAAGTTCCGGTCGCCGTGAAGTTCTATGAAATCGGTAAAGGCCAGTGATAGGTAGTCTAATGTATAGGGCCTGTTGATGTGCCTGGAAAGGAGGACCGTCTGCCACTTTGTGAGGTTGGAGAACGTCTCTGTCTGGAGCTTCTTTACCTTTTTTTCAACCTTTTTTATCTCCTCGCTGAAGTCAACCTTTCCGCTGGCTGTAAGCTCCCTGAGTTCCTCTATCTTCCTCTCGAGTTCAGCTATCGGTTTTTCAAAATCAAGGTGCTGCGGTATCATCCATCTCTCCTTTTGTAATTGAAAACGCCCCCGCCTTCGGCACCCCCTCTTTATTAAAGAGGGGGTTTATGCCCCGTGGGTATTGGGGGGAGTTAGACCTCTGTGGTTAAAATAAGGTTTTAGCCTTTAACTCTCTTTGCTGCTGTCAGGAAAAATATAAGGGTGAGTATTATAACAATTGTGGCGCCGGATGGCAAATCAAAGTAGTAAGAGAGGAAAAGACCGCCCACAGAAGAGGATATCCCGAACAAAGGGGAGAGGAGAAACATCATCTTTATGTCCCTTGTAAGCTGGTGAGCGCATGATGCAGGGATCACTATGAGAGCCAGGACAAGGATCATACCCACAGACTTCATGGAGATTACTATGGTAAGACCAAGAAGGGCAAGGATTAGGAAGTTGAAATGCCCCGCCCTTATCCCGGAGGCCAGGGCCATCTCAGGATCAAAGGTCACATAAAGCAGCTCCTTGAAGAAGGCAACGACGGTACCGAGGACGAGGATTCCCAAGGCCAGCATTATAAAAAGGTCATTGACGGTGACTGAGATTATGCTCCCGAACAGGTAGCTGTAAAGCTCCGCATTATATGACCTCATCAGCCCAATAAACAAGATGGCAAGGGCCATCATGAAGGAAAAGAACACTCCTATGGCAGGGTCCGTCTTCATCTTCCCTCTGCCTGTGAATAAGGAGACTAAGCTCACCATGATAAATGCAAAGAGGAGAGACGTAACAAGCGGGTTTATACCGAGGAGGAACCCGAGAACAACCCCGCCGAATGAGGCATGGGCAACACCGTCTCCTATAAATGAGAGTCCCTTTAAGACAACATACACCCCTATTATTGAGCATATCCCACCAACAAGGACCGCTGCCAGCAGGGCATGGCGCATGAAATCATATTGAAAGATTTCAGACATGGCAGTGGTCTCCTACAATCACAAGAGGCCTGCCGCCTTCGGTAATCACCTCGACCTCCCCAGTGTAAACCTCCCGCAACGTCTCGGCCTTTATCACCTCGTTGGGAGGGCCGTAGGCATAAAGGTTCCTCTTGAGATATGCCACCTTATCCAGATAGCATGAGACGTTGTTTACCTCGTGGGTGACATACAATATCGTAAGACCTCTCTCTTTGTGGATATGATGAATGAGGTCTATTATCTGTCCCTGGGACTTGACATCAAGGCCTGTCGTTGGTTCGTCCAGTAAAAGTATCTCAGGCTTGGACACCAGGGCCCTGGCAATCCATATCCTCTGGGCCTCTCCGCCTGAAAGCTCGCCAATCGGCTTGTCCTTAAGGTGCCATGCGTCGACTCCCTTCAGTGTCTCTTCCACCGCCTGCCGGTCTGACCTTGATGGGAACCTGAAGAGACCTATCATTGGATATCTTCCCAGCATAACCGCATCGAATGCCTTTATTGGGAAAGATAGGTCCACAGAACCCTTTTGGGGGATATATCCCATCCTCCGCCTGGCCCCATTGTCAACAGGTCCTCCAAATAACCTTATCTCTCCTTTGACAGGCTGGAGGAGGCCGAGAACTGACTTCAGGAGTGTAGTCTTCCCAGACCCGTTGGGACCAAGTATCCCCACAAACTCCCCCTTGCAGATATCCATAGTTATATCCTGGAGTGCAGGCTCTCCGTTGTAAGAGGTAGTCAGATTTTTTATCTCTACTACAGGTTCCATCTCACCTCAATCCTTTCGCTATCTCCCCGACGTTGTATCTCATCATCTCCATATAACTTCCGGCCTGGGGAAGGCTTCCTATCTCTGGCGCGAGGTTTACCGCCAATGCGCCCGACTCCTGGGATATTATATTCAGTACCTTTTTGGGAGCCTCAGGTTCGCCAATGATCAGCCTCACCCTTTCTGCCTTTATTATGTCAATGGTCTTAGCAATCTCCCTTGCAGACGGCTCCCTGCCGGGAGCCTTTTCTATGCTGAAGAGCTCCTGGAGCCTGAGCCTCCTTAAGAGGTAGGCCCATCCAGGATGATAAGTGATGACCCTCCTGTCTTTAATACCGGAAAGGGTGGTATCAAGTTCCTTATTCAGTTCTGTCAGTTTCGATAGATACGCAATTTTGTTAGCATTAAAATAGTTGGTACTGTCTGGTGAGGCTTTTATGAGCGCCTGACAGATATTTTCGATCATTATCTTTGCATTATCAGGGTCATGCCAGATGTGAGGATTCCCATGAGTATGGGAGGGATTTTCACCAGGAGATGAAATTACATCAACTCCTCTGGATGCTTCAATCACCAGGAGTTTCTTATTCCCAGAAGCCTTCACCACCTTGTCGACCCATCCGTCCAGGCCGATTCCCACCTTTACGACTATATCTGCATTGTAAACTGCCCTTGTATCACTAGGTCTCGGATCAAAGGTATGTAGGTCTTCCCCGCCTTTTAAAAGGCTCAGAACCTCAACCCTCTCACCGCCAATCTGTTTCACAAGCTCCTTAAGGGTCGGGATGGTGGTTACAATCTTAATCCTTTCATCAGCCAGGGCATCGGCAGATGATATTAACAAGATGGCAAAAAATAAAAAAGGCCATAGGCCCCGTTTAGAATTAAACATGTAGAAAATATACAGGAGAACGGCTGCGGTTTCAAGGTTTACGTGAAAATTTATCTTTAAGGCCGTCTGAAACAGTTATCTTCCCGTCATCCCTGACTATTATCCCTTCCGCACCGACCCTTTTCATAAGATCTGCGCCTTTTTCGAGACCTAAGACAAAGACGGCCGTAGACATGGCATCTGTCATGGCCTCATTCCTCCCCACAACGGTCACGCTGACAAGCCCTTTTGCAGGGAAACCTGTCTTCGGGTCCAGGATGTGATGGTACCTGACCCCGTCTTTTATAAAGAACCTCTGGTAGTCGCCTGATGTTGATACTGATGTCTCAGTGATATTAAGGACTCCGAGGAGGTTCTTCTCGTCCCTTGCATCCTGTATCCCAATCTTCCAGGACTTCCCTTTCTTCCCGCCCCTCAGGTTCAGGTTCCCCCCGGCATTTATTATGACATCCTTTATGCCTGAATCCTCAAACACCTTCATGGCTTTCTTTAGGGCGTAGCCCTTGGCAACCCCCCCCACATCTATCATCATCCCTTTTTCTTCCAGATAGATAGTGGAAGCGGTTTCGTCTATCTTCAATTTCCTGTAGTCTACAAGCCTCCTCTGTTCATCTATCTCCTCAGCCGATGGGACGATCTTTTTTTCCTCATCAAAGCCCCATAGACTCGATAACGGACCTATGGTTACGTCAAACGCCCCTTCCGAAAGCTCGGAAACCCTCCTCCCCTCCTTTAGAACCTCTATCAGCTCTTGCCCCACCCTTACAGGCGCTATCCCTGCATTTTTATTGACAAGGGAGACTTCGCTGCCTGCTTTATACCTGCTCATTAGTTCATCTATCCGCTTTATCTCAGCAAAGGCCTTTTTAGATGTTTCCTCCAGAAGGCTTTCGTCCCCGCCTTCGGCGGTTATGTCAAAGATGGTGCCCATGATGTATTCTGAGCGCTGGAAAGGCTTGGATTCCCTGAATAAACGAGATACGAGCACCCCGGCAAAAAGGAGCGCCAGGGCCGCAATAAAGAGGATGATCCCTCTTAAATTTACAATTTTCCGCATGTTGCAGATGATACCAAATCGCCCCTTTTTGGGCAAGACGTTTCATAAAGGGAATATATACGGGGATGTGCAGAAAGTGAGGCCTGCAATGACACCTGTTTCACACTATCCAGCTCTGTCTTTCCCGCAACATCAATCATGTAAAGCCTTGAGGGAACAGGGTTTGTTCATTTTAACCTATAGTTTTATTTGCGGTCAAAATTGACGGCAAATCGTTGCTGACAGCCTATCTGAGCTAAACAAAAAAAGTTTGATTTTGCCCCATTTTTTCCTTGCATTCCCTGAAATCTACTGTATAATTTTGCCTAAATTTAAATAGGACTGCCTACGGAAAAAGAAGCGGCAGGCCGAGGGGTTCGGGGGCATCGGAAGAGCAAAGAGATGCACGGTCTCCTGAATAAAAACAAACAAAGGAGGTAGATGGGTGAACGCTTTGGGAAAACATATACTGCTGGAAATGAAGGACTGCGACAAGAAAATACTTGCTGACCTTGCTTTAGTAAGGAATGCGATGGTTTCTGCGGCCCAAGAGGCTAAGGCCACTATCGTGGAAATAGCCTTTCATGAATTCAGCCCATTCGGGATCAGCGGCATGGTGATCATTGCCGAATCACACCTTTCTATCCACACTTGGCCAGAGTATGGTTTTGCCGCCGTAGATGTCTTTACCTGCGGAGACCTCATAAAGCCGGAAACGGCCGCTCACTTCCTGATTGAAAAGTTTAAATGCAAGAATCCATCCATGGTTGAGATGAAGAGAGGAATACTTCCCAGTAAGGATGGAAAGCTTCCACACAAGATTGTAGAAGAAAAGGGTGGGAAAATAGGAGTCCCGGGGAAATATGAAAGCACTTCGCAACTGCAACTGGTTCTTTGATAACCTGAGTCCCGAAGAAGGGCACATACACGGGATAAAGAAGATACTTTTTTCGGGTGAGAGCGAATTCCAGTCCATGGAGATCCTTGAAACCGGAAGTTATGGCAAATGCCTGATCCTGGACGGTAAGATGCAGTCCAGCGAGGTGGATGAGTTTATTTATCATGAGGCCCTTGTTCACCCGGCAATGCTCACTCACCCTAAGCCCGAGAATGTCTTCATAGTGGGAGGCGGGGAAGGTGCGACCCTTAGGGAGGTACTGAGGCATAAGAGCGTAAAAAGGGCAGTAATGGTTGACATAGACAAGGAAGTTGTCGACAGGTGCCGGGAACTCCTGCCCGAGTACCACCAGGGAGCCTTCGATGATCCCAGGGTTGAGCTCCAGTATCTGGATGCCAGAAAGTATCTGGAAGAAAGCAATGAGAAATTTGATGTGATAATTATTGACATCTCGGAGCCTGTAGAGGAAGGACCAGCCTACCTCCTCTTTACACAGGAGTTTTACAACATAGTTACAGAAAAACTGACTGAATCAGGCATTATAACTCAGCAGACAGGGACCATTGCTCCAAACTCCCTGCTGAACTACACTGCCGTAAACAATACCCTTTCTACCGTATTTCCTGTGGTTGCCCCTTATTACGCAAACATCCCCTCTTTCGGCCTTCCATGGGGTTTTACCCTTGCCTCAATGGAGATTGATCCTATGGATATATCCGTTGAAGAGATAGACAAGAGGATAGACAAAAGGGTCAAGGGAAGGCTGAATTTCTATGATGGGATTACGCACCACGGAGTGTTCCGGATACCCAAATACCTGAGAGAGGCCAACAGGAAGCAAAAGAAGGTCATAAGGGACACGGAGCCTCTATTTACTTATACTGCCTAAACAGGCATGACGGTCAGTGCAACTATTCGTCACCCTCCAAGTTATGAAAATCAGCCACATCCCCCCATTCCCAGCGGGAAGGGGAGATGTATAGGGAAGGAGTAAATGTGGTAAAAGATGTCAAGATAGCGATAGCAGGTCTCGGCCGTGTTGGCAGTAAATTTCTACAGAAACTGACCGACCGGAGAAGCAGCGGGGTAAAGATCATAGGTGTCGCAGAGGCCAATCCCGATGCGCCCGGTGTGAAGTTTGCGGAAACCAAGGAGATAAAGGTTTATCGTGATATCCAAGATATAGTCAAACTTGGAGATGCGGTAGACGTGATATTCGATCTTACCGGAAGCATTGAGGTCAGAAAGGCTCTTAGGAGCGGGCTGGCCGAGTCTAACAACAGGCATACCGTTGTGGCTCCCGAGGTTATTGCCTTCTTAATATGGGATATTATGGCAGCGGGAGAGGCCTTCCCTACTGACCGTGTAGCTGGGGGATATTGAGGTAGAATTTAAATTTTGGTTTTTTGAGGGGAAAGGGCGGGATAACCGCCCTTTCTTATTTAAGATGATTGAGATAGACGAAAGACAATACAAGACCCCCCTATTCGATGCCCTCGTAAGCCTTGCTCAGAGCAGGAAGATATCTTTTCACACGCCTGGACACAAGAGCGGAAAGGGTATTGCAACCCGCTTTGTCAAGTTCGTAGGGCCAAAGATATTTTCCATAGACCTCACAACCTTAGATGAGATAGATTCCCTCCAAAAGCCTACAGGAGTTATCAAAGAGGCCCAGGAACTGGCAGCACTGGCCTATGGCGCTGATACATCCTTCTTTTTAATTAACGGCACTACTGGTGGGAATCACGCCATGGTTATAACTACCTGTGACCCTGGCGACAAGATGATTGTGGCCAGAAATTCCCATAAATCTGTTCTTGCCGGGATGATATTTGCAGGGGCCATGCCTGTCTTCATAAACCCAAAAGTGGACAAGAGTCTGAAGCTTACCCTGAATGTGACTTTTGAGGATGTAAAAGAGGTCATAGACGAACATCCTGATGCCAAGGCACTATTCCTGACTTCTCCTAACTATTACGGCATAACGGCGGATTTGGAGCGGATAATCCCCTATGCTCACAAGAGGGGGCTGATTACTGTTATTGATGAAGCCCATGGCCCTCACCTCAAGTTTCATCCTGAGCTCCCCACATCGGCCATGGAGGCAGGGGCAGATATGTGCGTTCAGAGCACTCATAAGATAATTGGCGGGATGACTCAGTCTTCCATGCTCCATGTTAAGAGGGAGAGGGTAAATATAAGCACCTTGAGGAATGTCCTTAAGATGGCCCAGAGCACAAGCCCGTCTTATATACTTATGGCATCCCTTGACCTTGCCAGGATGCAAATGGCTACGGAAGGGAGCAAACTCCTCAGCAGAGCCCTTGAACTGGCAAGAAAGGCAAGAAAGAGGATAAACAGGATAAAGGGGATTTCCTGCTTTGGACCGGAGATAGCTGAAGAAAGCGGGATGGGCGGGCTTGACGAGACAAAGCTTACCATAACTGTAAAAGAGCTGGGACTTTCAGGATACGAGGTATCCCAGCTCCTTAACCACCGCTTTAATATCCAGGTGGAGATGGCGGACCCCTTCCACATACTGGTGATAGTCAGCATCGGCGACAGGCAGGATGACTTGGACAGGCTTGTTAAGGCACTACGGGCCATAGCATCCGAAAACCAAGGGAAAGAGAGCGGTCCTCTTGGTAAATTCAAGCTCCCCATTTTTAAGAGCAAGATGTCCATTACTCCTAGAGAGGCCTTCTTCAAAAAGTATCGAGATATGAAGCTTGAAGAGTCCGCGGGAGAGATATCTTCTGAGATAGTGACCGTCTACCCTCCAGGAATTCCTATCCTTATCCCGGGGGAAGTCATAACCCCTGAGATAAGGGATTACCTTATACAGATATCAAAGCTTGGTGCAACCATAGACGGCCTTCCGAATGACGACAATTCTCTTATAAGCGTGTTGAAATAATATCAGGCCTCTGTGTCCGTCTATGTGTTTTGTCTTTTTTTGATTGATTGACTTTGACATTGCCCGCTGATTAAATCAAAGTCTATTCTATTCCGCAACCGGCGTTATTATTGTGTTACCGGAATTCCTATGGAAATTATTGACAATATAACCAAGTTGTTGGGAGATGATCTTAAAAAGGCCCTTCGTCCCAACACGAAGCTAAAGATTGCTGCCTCCTGTTTTTCCATTTATGCCTATGAAGCTCTGAAGGCAGAGCTGGAACAGATTGACTCCCTTGATTTTATTTTCACATCCCCGACCTTCATCCCCAATCAGGTAACCGACAAATTCATGAAGGAAAAAAGGGAATTCCATATTCCCAAGCTCCGACGGGAGAGCAGCCTTTATGGTTCTGAGTTTGAAATACGCTTAAAGAATGAACTCACTCAAAAGGCCATTGCAAAAGAGTGCGCTGAGTGGATCAGGCGTAAAGTTCAATTCAGGTCGAACCGTTCCAATGCACCTATGCAACAATTCGCGTGTGTAGAAGACGAACAGGCCAAACTTGCCTATCTCCCCCTGAGTGGCTTTACTGCGGTTGACCTTGGGTATCAAAGGGGGGATGCGGTATCCAACTATATCAACAAGATGAGCGATGCAGCCTTGACGACTACTTATCTGCGCCTGTTTGACCAGATATGGCACGACAGGGAGAAGGTAGACGACATAACTGCCCAGGTTTGCGAACACATCGCAGCTGTTTATACTGAAAACTCTCCCGAATCAATATACTTTCTTATTCTCTTCAATATCTTCAACGAGTTCCTTGAAGATATGTCCGAGGATGTTATGCCCAACGACCTGACCGGCTACCAGGATAGTTTGATCTGGAAGAAGCTATTCAATTTTCAGAGGGATGCCGCAATAGGCATCATTAACAAGCTGGAAAGCTATAACGGCTGCATACTGGCGGACAGTGTTGGACTGGGGAAGACATTCTCCGCCCTGGCAGTGATAAAGTATTACGAACTGCGCAATAAATCGGTGCTTGTTTTATGCCCCAAGAAGCTTGCGGACAACTGGCAGAATTACAATCAGAATCTTGTGACAAACATCTTTGCCAAAGACCGTTTCAACTATACCGTCCTTTGCCATACAGACGTGCAGCGGGATAGCGGTTATTCTCTTGGTACCAGGCTTGATAGGATAAACTGGGGTAATTTTGATCTGGTGGTTATTGATGAGTCGCATAATTTCCGCAATAATGAGGCCTTCAAAGACAGGGAGACACGCTATCAGAAATTGATGAACAGGGTGATCAAGGCCGGTGTGAGGACAAAGGTTCTGATGCTGTCCGCAACCCCGGTAAACAACCGCTTCAACGATCTTCGCAATCAGTTGGCCCTTGCCTACGAGGGAGACTCCGACAATCTGGACAGGAAGTTACGCACTGAAAAGGATGTAGATGAAATATTCCGCCGCGCTCAGGGGGTGTTCAATGTCTGGGCGAAGCTGCCTCCGAAGGATAGGACGCCTGCGGCGATTCTGAATGCGCTCGATTTCGATTTCTTTGAGATGCTCGACAGCGTGACCATTGCACGGTCCCGAAAGCATATTCAGAAATTTTACGATACCAAGGACATAGGCCCTTTTCCGTTGCGCCTTAAACCCATGTCGTTCCATAGCCCGTTGACGGATCGCACCGATGTCATCGGTTTCAACGACATATTCAACCGCCTGGTTGTCCTGAATATGGCGATATACGCGCCATTCAGATACATACTGCCCAGCCGCCTTGGAAGGTATGAGAAGCTCTATGATACCGAGGTGAAGGGTGGGCTCTCACGCCTGAAGCAGAGCGACCGTGAAAAGAGTCTTCAGGCATTGATGACCGTCAATCTGCTGAAACGCCTTGAAAGCTCAGTTGCTGCATTCAGGTTTACCTTGCAAACCTTGCAGGCCAATCATGAAAAGACCTTGGAGAGGATCGTCAAATTTAAAAAGAGCGGTGTATCAGACAGTTTTGCAGATGTGGCCGCTTCTTTTGAAAATGCGGATGAAGATGAAATGGAGCTGCCGGACAATAACGACGCCACCATCGGCGGGAAGGTGCAGATAAACTTAGGCGATATGGACCTGGATTCATGGCAGTACGATCTTCGTAACGACCTCACTATCTTTAACGAGATGCTTGAAGAGATGGAGAAAATTAAACCAGCAGATGATGCCAAGCTGCAATGTCTTAAGGACCTGATTGCAGGTAAGCAGAAAGAACCTATCAACCCCGGCAACAAGAAGGTACTGATCTTCACAGCCTTTGCCGACACAGCCGGTTATCTCTACGACAATCTGGCACCCTACATCAAAGAGCAGTTCGGCCTGAATACCGCAAAAGTTACCGGAAGCGACCGCTGTAAATCAACGGTTAAGCAAGGGTACGATTTTCAGTCACTACTAACACTGTTCTCCCCGGTATCCAAGGAAAAGGCGGTGATCATGCCGAAGGAGGAGACTGAGATTGATATCCTGATAGGTACAGACTGCATATCGGAAGGACAAAATCTTCAGGACTGCGATTATCTGGTGAACTACGACATCCACTGGAACCCGGTCCGCATTATACAGCGGTTTGGACGAATTGACCGTATCGGTTCAAAGAACTCCCAGATCCAACTTGTCAACTTCTGGCCGGACATCTCGCTGGATGATTACATCAACCTGAAAAGCCGTGTCGAGAGCCGCATGGTCATTGCTGATGTTACCGCTACCGGCGATGATAATGTTCTCAGCGCCGAAGCCAACGACCTCGCCTTCCGCAAGGAACAGCTCCAGCGGCTTCAGGAAGAAGTCATTGACCTGGAAGATGTGAAGACCGGCGTTTCCATTACCGATCTTGGCCTGAATGATTTTCGCATGGACCTTATTAACTACGTAAAGGCCAACGGCAGCTTAGAAGGGGCACCCAAGGGGATGCACGCAGTCATTGGTGCAGAGCCGGAAAAAGGTCTTCATCCCGGAGTCATTTTCGTGTTGCGGAACACTGATAATGGGGTGAATGTCAACCAGCAGAACCGCCTACACCCCTACTACCTTATTTACATAAATATCAAAGGAGAGGTCGTGATCAACCACACAGAGGTCAAGAAAATTCTCGACCTGCTTCGTTCGGGCTGCAAGGACCGTTCCGAGCCGATACCGTCATTGTATGAGCCGTTCAATCGGGAGACTCAGGACGGAAGGAAGATGACGACCTATTCCCACCTGCTGGAGCAGGCTATTCATTCCATGATCAATCTCAAGGAAGAAAAAGATATAGACAGCCTTTTCACCGGCGGCGGCACAACCGCCTTATTGAATACCATAAGCGGCCTGGACGACTTTGAACTTATCGCATTCCTGGTTGTGCGGGGAGCGGCCTAACCATGTTTATCTACCCTGCGAAGGCCTTGTTCAACCGGCCGTTGACAAAGGCAAAGATATACGCCAACGCCAAGGTCTCGAAATCTGTGAAGGAGAAGTTTGTCAAGCAGGTCAGCGAGATTGTCTGGAAGTATAAATTGTCACCGGACACTACCAATCTGCCTGCACGGGACGGATTCAGCGAGATCCAGATATTCGAGATCACACTCAAGGAGCCGGAGCTGAGCAACGAGGTTCTGACTGTTATTGACAAGGCCATCCCCTATCCCATCTTCTACCTCTTGCGTTATGAAGAGCAGGTAAAATATGTTGCTGCCTACAAGCGGCCTGCGGCAGACGGTTCCGGCAAATGGTTGTTCGAGGAGTATTTTGCAACCGAATGGTCCGATAGCACGGCGCCGGCCACGCCTCTGCCTGTGGCCCTTGATCTTAAAGGACTTTACGAACAGATGTTTATGGCATATATTGACCTGCAACCGCGCGCCGGAGAAACCTTGGATAGCCTGGTGGAGCGGGTCAGGTTGATTAGAAAATGTCGGCGTGAGCAGAAGGTGCTGGAAGCAAAGATGGACTGTGAAAAGCATTTCAACCGAAAGGTGGAGTTGAACGCCAGGGTGCGGGAGATAGAAGAACGGTTGAGCACGTTAGCATAATAACATAGGGGCTGTAGCTGTAGGGGCAAAGCAAGGTCTATCTGCTTTGCCCGGTTTTGGTGGTGTTGCAGGCATTGGTGGTATTGCCAACAAGGG
>Ga0209431_10001721_pt1 | contig 17990 bp, 17 predicted proteins | sample RifCSP13_3_FD_184021 | JGI IMG/M metagenome (GOLD analysis project Ga0209431, IMG submission 184021) | Soil microbial communities from Rifle, Colorado - Rifle CSP2_sed 13_3 (SPAdes) (version 2) | ecosystem: Environmental > Terrestrial > Deep subsurface > Rock core/Sediment | place: Rifle...
TTCCTTTCAATGGACCTCGATTACGCGAACCGGCACGGGCTCTCGACAACGCTCGACAACGCATACCTTGCCGAGACCGGGGATTACCAGGGCGGCCGCCTGATGGATTTCTACAGGTGCTACCGCGCCTTTGTTCGGGGCAAGGTCGAGGGCTTCAAGGCGTTCGAGCCTGAGGTCGATGAAAAGGAAAAAGACGAATCCTTCATAAAAGCGGCGATTCACTTTCACCTATCGGGACTCTACGCCTCAGGCGGGTTCAGGCCCATGATGGTCGTAGTCTGCGGCCCTTCCGGGACAGGCAAATCGACACTGGCCTTTGAGCTGGCACGGCATACGGGTTTTGTCCATCTCTCATCAGACAGGATACGGAAGGAGCTTGCCGGGCTTCCGCCCGGACAAAGAAGGCCTGAGCCCTTTGGAGGCGGCATATACTCGGACGAATTCACGGCAAGGACTTATGAAGAGCTCATGAAGAGGGCGACGGACCTTCTCAAAGAGGGGCGCTCGGTGGTGGTAGACGCGACCTTCGGCAAACGGACTCGCCTTTTGGAGGCAAAGAAGGCGGCCCAGAGGACGCGCGCCCTTTTCAGGGTCGTGGAGTGCACGGCCCTCAATTCGACCATACGGGAGCGGCTTTCAAAGAGGGGCGCGACCCCCGAAGGCGTCATATCTGACGCTGACTGGGAGATATACTTGAAGCAAAAGGCCCTTTTCGAGGAGATAAAGGAGCCGCATACCGAATTAAGGGCAGAGGAGCCTTTTTCAGCGGGCCTCAAGCGGGTGGTCGCGGCAATTTTCGGTTGAGCCTTTGTTGCCCTTGTGCTTTAATCTCTCAGATGGAAAAAGCGGTTGTACTCGTAAGCGGCGGCATGGACAGCACCGTTACCGCCGCCATAGCTGCGGCAAGGGGCGAATGCGCCTTTTTGCATGTAAACTACGGTCAAAGGACCGAGGGGCGTGAGCTTGCCGCCTTCACCAGAATAGCCGATTACTACAATATAAGAGAACGCCTCGTAGTCGATATCAGCCACCTGAAGCTCATCGGCGGCTCGGCGCTGACCGACGACAATATAGCCGTGCCCCAGGGCGGCCTGGACAAGAAAGAAGTGCCTGTTACCTATGTGCCGTTCAGGAACGCGCACCTGTTGTCTATCGCCGTATCGTGGGCAGAGGTAATAGGCGCGGAAGAGATCTACATAGGCGCTGTCGAGGAGGACAGCTCAGGATATCCGGACTGCACCGGGGAGTTCTTCGCGGCCTTTGAGAAGGCCGCGAACCTCGGCACAAGGCCGGAGACTCGCGTTAAGATAGTCACGCCCCTTATCCATTTGAGGAAATCAGATATAGTGAAAAAGGGCGTCGAGCTCGGCGCGCCCCTGGAGCTATCCTGGTCGTGCTACAAGGATTCTGTCGAGGCGTGCGGAGAGTGCGACTCGTGCCTGCTGAGGCTGCGCGGCTTCAGAGAAGCAGGCGTGAAAGACCCCATCCCTTACCGCAAAAGGTAGAGGGGGCAATCAGGAGGCTGCTAATGACCTTCAAGGAATTTTTGAAAGTAAAGAAGGGCATGGATATCGAGGGCAAGAACGTATTCGAGTTCATGGACGAGTACTATGACGAGTACATGGACTTTTTGAAGACCATGAAGGACGGCTGCGGGCCGAAGTAGCTCGAATTGTCATTCTGAGGGAGCCGGAGGCGACGCTCTGCGGGTTCAGGTTTGCAACCTGAACCCGATGATTCGCGGAGGGTTTACGAAATTCCGGGTTCAATTTGCAAAATTGAACCCGCCAAAGATCAAGTACAAACAGATTCTTCGCTCCGCTCAGAATGACCTGAAAATTCGGAGACTGTCATTGCGAGGAGCTTTAGCGACGCAGCAATCTCATGGTTACCCTCAGAAGCAGATTGCTTCGCTCCGCTCGCAATGACAACAATGACGAACATACCCCTTTTCTAAAGGGGGACTGAGGGGGATTAACGGGAAACCATAATCTCCCCTACTCCTCTTTAGAAAAGAGAGGAATCATTAGATATCAGGGGAACGGATAAGGATACGGATAGAACGGCTGCCTGAACGGGCCGAAGGGCGAATACGGGCCAAAAGGATATGTGGGGCCGTACGGGTAAGACGGGCCGTAGGGGCCATAAGGGCCGCCGTAACCACCATAGTAATAGGGGTCCATGTAGCGCTCCGGGAGCGGCTCAAATGCACGGACCTCGATGGGCGTGATTATCGGGTAGGGGTAGTCCATCTTCCCGATCTTGCGCCTCTCGATGCCTTTGACCGTACCGGCGACAGTTATCTTCTTGCCCTTGGAATATATGTTCGTGTCGAGATAGCCGGGCGACTGTATGATGAACCTGCCTTTTGACGAGCCGTTCTTGGGGCGTTCGTCAAAAGAGAGCTCGGTCTCGAGGACTTCTATCTCAGTAACATTTTCAAGGTTTTCAGAATTGAGTATTACGCCTCCCCAGATGACCTTCGAGCCTACTAACCTCTCGGGGTTGGTCTGGACCATGTCGAGGGTGATATCGCGGTCCGCCTCCTTGAGCACGCTCCGGGGGAGGACCGAGCAGCCGGCCAGGAATATGGCCGCAAGCATAAGAGCAAAGGTTCTCATATTTTAGATTGTATTATCTTCCGGGGAATTGTCAAATGACAAAAGATTTAAACTTCTCAGAACTGGAAGCCCAGAGGCTCGCGCCCTACGCCGCAAAGAGCTGTTTATCAAAGGGAAGGAGGCACCCTGAGGCCGAACACCCCTTCAGGACGCCTTTTCAGCGGGACAGGGACAGGATAATCCATTCCCACGCCTTCAGGCGTCTTGAGTACAAGACGCAGGTCTTTGTCTACCACGAGGGCGACCACTACAGGACAAGGCTCACGCATACCATTGAAGTCGCTCAGATTTCACGGACAATAGCCCGCGCCCTGGGCCTGAACGAAGACCTGGCCGAGGCCATAGCCCTGGCCCACGACCTGGGCCACCCGCCTTTCGGCCACACCGGCGAGGACGCACTGAACCACCTGATGGAAGGGCACGGCGGCTTTGAGCACAACGCACAGAGCCTGCGCATAGTAGAGGAGCTTGAGGGGAAGTACCCGGGCTTCAAGGGGCTTAACCTCACCTTCGAGGTAAGGGAGGGCATAGTAAAGCACTCCTCAGAGCACGACAGGCCGGGCATGAATTCGGAGTATGACAGGGGCAGGTCAGCGAGCCTCGAAGCACAGATAGTCGATATAGCCGACGAAATTGCCTACAACAACCACGACATAGACGACGGCCTCTCTTCCGAGATGCTGGACCGTGATATGCTCATGGATGTCTCGCTCTGGCGGGAGCAGTTCGACGAAGTAAAAAAGAAATTCCCGAACGAGGGCTTCAAGATACTCAAGTCCCAGACAGTCATCAGGATAATAAACGCGCAGGTCACTGACCTGGTGGATAGCATACGAAAGACCATCGAGGAAGAGGGCATAGACTCGCTTGACGCTGTGCGCAGCCGAAAGGGCAACATAGCGCACTTCAGCCACGCGATGGAGGTCAAGAACAAGGAATTGAAAAAGTTCCTCAAGGTGAACCTCTACAGCCACCACAGGGTCATAAGGATGGCTGACAAGGCCCGGAGGATATTGCGGAGCCTGTTTTCGGTCTATATGAGAGAGCCCAGGCTACTGCCGCCAAAGACCTGCATGGAGATCGATAACATCGGCAAGGAAAGGGTCATCTGCGACTATATCGCGGGCATGACGGACAGGTTCGCGCTGGATGAGTTCAAGAAGCTTTGGGACCCGTATGAGAAGGTATAGGCAGCATGAAATAAGTCCATCTGCTGCGTTAGCCTCAAAGCTCGTCACTGCGACGTACATGAAGAGTACGACTCGTTCCTCGCTCCCCGATTTAACCGGGGCCTTGCATATGGAGCTTTTTGAGCAGCCTGGATAATCGGAGTTTACAATTATGCGATGAAGAAACGAGTGAGTTAAATATATTTAGTCAAGCGGCTCAAAATATGATCCTTCAATAATACCAGTACCTACGAGCTTCATGCATTCATCCGGCACTGATATCAGAGCTTTTGCCAAGACCTCTTTTAAAAGCTCGGCGTCTTCTGGAAATTCGGCCTTACCGCACCATTCATCGCTCAACCTTTCTGCGATGGCCTTTGCCCATTTGCTTCTTTCTTGAGCGTTCATTTTACCCCCGGTTATAACCTGATCCTTACGTCTATGCCTGCCAATGCGCACATTCTAAGTAAGAGAATAACGCCCGTTCTCCCTGAACTTCAATATCCCTTTATCTCTCAGGAGCTGGAGCTGCTGGCGTATCTTCGGCCTTATGTGAGTGTTTTGCGGATGGAGACTTTTCAGGTCTTCTTCGACTGAATAGACCTCGTCCAGGCAGAAGTCCTTTTTCCCGAGTGCCCTGATTACCCTCAAAACGTCCGCTGTCCAGCCCCTCAGTTCGCTTTTCCCTTCCAGCAGAAATCTGAACCTGCTGTATTTCTTTCTGGCCTCTTCAGGGTTCAGGATTTTCCTGTTTTCAATTAGCGGGATTCTTCCGTCAGGGGGAAGCTGTTTGAGGACAATGTAGCAGCCGACCCATCCGGCGCGGCGCGCTGTTGCAGAAAGGGGATTCCTTGCTTCTATGCAGGATGTCGAAAGGAAAAAACGCGGTACAGCCACGAGGTTTTCAGCGCAATAATCCTCCGGACAATATTGGAGCAGCAGAAGATTAGGAGCCCTGTTGATACGTATGGATTCGATCATGGGTTCATATGCTGAATCGATAACCTTATTACTGAGCGGGCTCCTCTGGCTCTTAAGCTGATAGGGCTCTCCGCAATTTCCGCACACATAATCGTATACCTTCGTGTTTTCAGCTGCCTTCTGAAGGCTTTCGCGCCTGCACGAAATACAAAAAAGGTTTCTCTTCCCCCAATCCTCCGTGAGGACGCGGGCTATCTGCGAGGGGCTTTTATAGCCTTTTGACCTGCTTATGTCGAAGTAGAGGTCCATGACGAATTTAGAATACAAAATCATGGGATTAATGACAAGGGTTTTGAAAAAGCAAATTATTACATGTCGTCTCTGTACAAAACTTATTATTTGATCAATGATGGCTCACAAAAGAAAGGAGAGTTGATGAAATCATATATTTTAATAACCAGAGAAGGTTATACCTGTCAACCCGGCTCGGAATCGGCTGTACCTGATATTGAAAATTGTCAGGTCATCGGTTTTTCAAAAGGGATAGACCATGAAGATGCATTCAGAAACTTGGTTCTTGAAAATGAGTACCTTCTGGATACGAGTTTTGATGAAATCAGCGGTCTTGAACTCGCATGTGAAAAAGGCATTTTTTTCCATTTGAACGATCTGAAGAATTATAGTATTCTTGAATGAATGCTTTTATAATTGTTTATCTTTTCAGGAGGTCTTATGGGTGAAGGTTGCGGAAGCTGCGGGCCTGCCGGCGGCGGCCCGTTCTCAGTTGGTCTTGAGCTTGTGGAGTTCGTCTATAACGCCCACGGCGGCGGCGTGAGGAACGCCCCTATTCCGGACGGCGGCCTCAATGCCAAATGCCAGGGCTGCGGCGAGGCGTTCGTTTTGAGGACATTCGTGGGAAAATGCCCCAAGTGCGGCGGCGTACACGCGGTTTCCCCGCCCAGGTGCGACGACCCGGCGAACATCCAGTTCGCGGGCAAGGGGTACAAGCTCCCCCACGAATAAAATCACCTGAATTTCTGCATCAGAAAGGAAGCCCCTCCATTACTGGAGGGGCTTCCTTATTTCATAAGAATATCAAGACCCCCTCACCCCTGCCCTCACCCCCAGGGGAGAGGGTGATAAAAGAAATTCTCCTAGCAATTATGCGGGGGTTCGGGATTCAACCCTGACCCGATTTTTCTAAAAAAATACGAGGGTTCAACTTACAAATGAAAATGCTTTCTACTTCCTCTCCCCGTGGGGGAGAGGATTGAGGTGAGGGGGTCTTTTCCCGTTCCCTACTCCCCTCTCGGCGCCTCCGGCAGAGGGCATCTGTCGTTCAGGAGATTGAACGCCGCCGCAAGCTGGGCGTGGCTGCCTAAAAGCACAAGTATATCCCCCGCCTCTATCCTGAAATCAGGCGTCGGGTTGGTATGCGCGGCGTTGTCCCGTGCTATGGCTATAATCGTCGCGCCGGATTTCTTCCGCAGGTCCAGGTCCTTAACCGTCGTGCCCGCTATGGAGCAGGGGCTGTCAACGTAATAGGTGTCCATGACGGTCTTCTCAAGTATCGCGGACAGCCTCGACAACCTGTCGCCGGTAATCGACGGGCTCCTGAACATGGCATAGCCTTCCTGCCTGATGAGGTCTATCTGGTTCTGGATGATGTTGGACGGCACCCTGTAGTCCTTCAATACCCTCGCGAATATCTCGACCGATGTCTCGAACTCCTCCGGTATGACCTGGTTCGCGCCGAGCCTGTAGAGGTCCTCGACCTCTTTTATGTACCTCGTCCTCACGAGTATCGATACAGCCGAGTTCATCTCCCGCGCGTTCTTCACTATTATCCTCGTGCTTATCGGGTCTGAAATGGCCGTGACCACCATCTTTGCCTTCTCTACCGCCAGCCGCCTGAATATCTCCGGGTGGCTCGCGTCCCCGAAATAGGCGGTGTGCCCCTCTGCCTTTGCGGCCTTTACCCTCTCCATGTTCATTTCCATTATGGCGTGGGGTATGCCGGTCTCTTTCAAGACGCGCGCCAGGTTGCGGCCGTTGAGGCCGTAGCCGATGATGATGACATGGTTTGAAAGGTGAGTCTTCTTGTGCCCTTCCCTCGCGCCTGCCATGCCCAATAGCCTGCCGGCGCCCCACGCGAGCTTCGCGGACCTCTGGTGTATGAAGGGCGTCAGGGCCATGCTTATTATCGAGGCCGCCAGCAGCGCCTGGTAGAAGCCCTCGTTGAGCATGTTATAGTCCTGCCCCATGTTCATGAGTATGAACGAGAACTCTCCTATCTGGGCGAGGTTCAAGCCCACGATCACGGAGAGCCTGAACGGGTACTTCAATATCTGCCCCACGCCGATCACGATAAGGGCCTTTACCGCGACGATTGCAATGACGAGCAGCACGACCCAGTGCACCTGGCCCGCGAAGTAGCTCAAGTCAAGGAGCATGCCGATTGAGATAAAGAAGAGGCTTGAGAAGGTATCCCTGAACGGGATGACCTCCGCGACTATCTGGCTGGAATACTCTGACTCGGAGATCGCAAGTCCGGCTATGAACGCGCCGAGCGCAAGCGATAGGCCGAAAAGAGAAGTGAACCAGGCCGTGCCGAGGCAGACCAGGACTATCGTGAGGATGAAGACTTCCCTGTTCCTGAGCTTCACGACCTGGTCGAAAAGCCGGGGCATGAGCCAGACGACGCCCGCGACGATCACGGCAAAGGCGATGAATGAGACGCCGAGCTTCTTTGCTATGTCAAAGGCGGTCGCCCCGTCGTTGAGGCCTATGGACTGCAGCACCATGACCATGAGCACGACTGCCAGGTCCTGGAATATGAGCACGCCTACGGAGAAGTTGCCCTGCGGCGAGCTGACCTCCCCCCTGTCCGAGAGGAGCTTCAATACTATGGCGGTAGATGAAAGGGAGATGATGAAACCCAGGAGCAGGGCAACGGAGAGGCTCTGGCCGAAAAGGAGCGCTAATCCGAGCACAAAGAGGACAGTAAGCCCGACCTGCAGCCCGCCGCCCATTATGCCTTCGCGCCTGATGTTAAGGAGCTTTGATATCGAGAACTCGATGCCGATGGTAAACAGGAGCAGCACCACGCCTATCTGGGCAAGGGTCTCGACGGTGTGGACATCGGTGACAAGCCCGAAGCCGTAGGGGCCTATAAGCACGCCTGTCAAAAGGAATCCTACCACTGTCGGCAGGCCGAACCTTGAAAGGAGCATGCTTAGCGGCACGGAGACCGCCATCAGGACGACTATATCTCTCAGGAGGGGTATATTTTCCATCAGGTAGTTTGAGAAAGGCTTGTCTGAGGGGGACTATTTAAGGCTATCTCTAAAAATTAGGATTTTTTTCTGAGGTCAAGGAAGGGCGGGAATAAAAAGCGCAGCATATGTAGTGTATATGTGAGCATTTTTATTTCCGTCCTGACACAGAGATCAGGAAAAAGAACAATTTTTAGAGTTAGCCTTTACTTTGAGAGGCCTCCTTGTGCTTAAGCTTCTTTATCTCTTCCTCAAGGGCCTCAGTCTCTGCCTCTATCTTCTTTATCTCCTCTATATGCTTTGCGACTTCCGGCTTTTGCAGGGGGTTTTCCCAGGGCAGCTTTGCCGATTCATAGACTATGCCGCCAATTTCCTTGAAGTGCCTCTCGGCGTCCCTGTGGAGATTATGGATCTTGAGCCGGAGCTTGCCTATCCGGGCGCTCTCCTTTACGACCGTCCAGCTCTCCTCTACAGCCTTCTTAAGCTCGCTGTTTACATGGTCCCAAAAACCCATTATCCCCCCTTTCCCTCATTCGTTCAAAGGAAAAAATAAGTCATTTCAGAAGTTTTCAGCAATGATAATAAATCACCGCCGTGCTTTTGTGTCAAGTGGAGTTCTTCTGTTCCCCTGTTGAGTTTCAGTTTGCTTTAATCGTGCATCTTTGTACCTTATACCCTCCCCCTTGACGGGGGAGGGCAGGGTGGGGGTGAAATACTTTTCACCCATACCTTAAGTCCCCTCCCGTCTCAGGGAGGGGAAGATTACAGCGCAACCCCCTGATTACCAAATAGTCTTTGCAATATACACAATGTTACAGTATACTTTCTTGAAAAATACCCAAAAAACCTATGGAAAACGTGAAGACAGCCCGGATAATCAACGGCAAGGAAATAGCTGCCCAGGTAAGGGCGGAACTCAAATCCGAGATACAGGCGCTTAAAGAGAGTTCCGGGGTAACCCCCGGCCTCACGGTGGTGCTCGTTGGGGAAAACCCGGCCTCTGTCGTATATGTCAGGAACAAGGTCAAGGCCTGCGAAGAAGTAGGCATAAGGTCTACCCAGCATAAGCTACCCGGGACAACCACTCAGGCCGAGCTCTTGAAGCTCATAAAAGAGCTAAACGCCTCAAAGGAAGTCCACGGCATACTCGTCCAGCTGCCCCTTCCAAAGCAGATAAACGAAGAGGCGATACTCGAAGAGATATCCCCCCTCAAGGATGTCGACGGCTTCCACCCCTATAACATGGGCCGCCTGATGATAGGCAACCCGCTCCTGCAGCCCTGCACCCCTTTTGGAGTGATGAGGCTCATTGAATCAACCGGAATAGACCTGGCCGGCAAGGAGGCTGTGGTCGTGGGCAGGAGCAATATCGTGGGCAAGCCGATGGCGATGATGCTGCTCCGCAGGAACGCCACCGTCACCATCTGCCATTCAAAGACAAAGGACCTCGCCGACAGGATAGCCAAGGCCGACGTTGTGGTCGCTGCCGTTGGCAGGGCCGAGTTCGTCAAGGGCGACTGGATAAAGCAAGGCGCCGTTGTAATCGATGTAGGCATTAACCGCACCCCCGAAGGCAAGCTCGTGGGGGATGTCGATTTCGAGGGAGCTTCTCTTCGGGCCGGGTTCATTACCCCTGTGCCCGGCGGCGTGGGGCCGATGACAATAGCGATGCTCCTGAAGAACACAGTAGAAGCTGCAAAGAAAAGCGTCTAACAGGCTGCTGAAAAAGTCCATCTGCTTGTCGAGTCGCGGAGGTCACTGCGGCGAACGAACAGAGTACGACTCGCTCCTCGCTCCCCGGTTTAACCGGGGCCTCGCATATGGAGCTTTTTGAGCAGCCTGAACTAAATCGAATTTTCCAGGCCCCTTAAATGATAATCACGAAAAAAAAGGATATACAGGAGATACTCGCCTCCCTTGAGGGAAAGAAGAGCGTATATCTTTTTGGATGCAACTCCTGCGCCGAGCAGTGCTCCACCGGCGGGGATAAGGAATTGATGGAGATGACCCGCGTTCTTGAAGAAGCGGGCATCAAGGTCCTCGGCACGAATCTTCCGGCAGAGACCTGCTACAGGCAGCTCGTGCTAAAGGCTTACAGGGAGGATGTTTCGATAAAGGACGCCGAGGCCGTCCTGGTGCTTGCCTGCGGCGCGGGCGTAAGGACTATTGCCGACGTTGCCGATGAGACCCAGCCTGTGCTTCCTACCCTGGACTCGCATTTTTTAGCGACGGTCGAGCGCGTGGGCAGGTTCTTCGAGGGCTGCTCCCTTTGCGGGGAGTGCGTGCTTGCCGACACGGGCGGCATCTGCCCGCACACCGAGTGCCCGAAGAGTCTCCTGAACGGCCCCTGCGGCGGCGTTGCCGACGGCATGTGCGAGGTAAACATGGAATGCGAGTGCGCATGGGTGCGCATCTACAAGAGGCTCGATAAACAGGGGAGATTGAACCTCCTCATGAAAATAGCCGAGCCAAAGGACCACTCCGTAGGCATAAGGCCCCGTAAGGTGCTCCTCCGTGAGCCTGCCCGGCAGGCTGACAGGAAAGAAAAGAAGGGACATTGACACATAGCAGGCATGAAATAAGTCCATCTGCTTCGTTGTTATATGGAGCTTTTTGAGCAGCCTGATTAAATCTGAATTCTTTATCCGTTTCTGGAACTTTTTACGCCTCTCATCCGTTCTATTTCCGATGGCGAACCTCCATAAGGCCTTCTATTTCCTATTGCTCCTGCTCCTGTGTACGGCAGATGCCGCGGCAGAGCCTCTTTCTCTTCCGTTCAGGCAGGGGCTCTCAATGCTCTTTGAGAACAACCTTGAGCTTGGAGTGCAGAGGCTTGAGCCAAAGATAGCTGAAGCGAGGGTCAGGAGCGCGCAGGGCGCCTTCGACCCGGCGCTCTTCGGTTCTTTCGCGAGGCAGGATACATCTACCCCGTTGAGCGCCCGTTCGAGCGTGGCGGCAGGCGGCTTGAGGTCAGTCGAGTCCGAATCATACGACCTTCAGGCAGGCCTCACCGGAACGACGACATTCGGCACGGAATACACGCTCCAGGTCAACAGCAACTGGACTGCCGACACATTCAGCGGCTTCGAATACGAGTACGATTCGTTCACCGGGGTATCCATCCGCCAGCCGCTGCTGCGCGATTACGGGGATGCCAACCTCCTGGAGATACGGCTCGCTCAAAAGGACAGGGAGATATCGGTTCAACAGACGAGGCGCGTACTTCTTGACGCCGTATCGGCATACGGGGACGCCTGGTGGGCTCTGGCAGAGGCCAGGGGCGCGCTCGACGTGCGGCTCGAATCTCTGAAGCTCGCGGAGGTGCTCTTGGAGGCGAACAGGAAAAAACTCGAAGCCGGGGTCATATCAAGGCTCGACCTTGTGCAGGCAGAGGCTGCCGTAGCTTCGAGAAAAGAGGACGTGCTCATAGCCGAGAGGAACCTTCAGGCAGCGGAGAGGACATTGAAGGAGCTTATAGCGGCGGACGCTTATGCCATAAAGGACAGGGACATCCTGCCAATCGGCGACAGCACGCTAAAACCAATCGGGCAGAGCCTGCAGGAATCGATTGCCCGCGCGTTGGATTCAAGGCCTGAGTACGAAGAATTGAGGGCAACGATAGAGCGGAGCAATATAGCCGTCAAATACAGGGGCAACCAGACCTTCCCTGAGCTTGACCTCGAGGCCTCCTACGGCTACAACGGCCTGGGGGACTCTTTCTCCGACTCGTTCAGCTCGATAGATGAGAACCCCGAGTGGAGGCTTGGCCTCGCCTTCAGATATCCTCTGGGCAACAGGACAGAGCGCGCAGAGCTTGAGGCCGCAAGGCTCGAAGCCCTTCAGTCCAGGATACGCCTCAAGCGCCTTGAACAGGAGATAGTCTTGAGGCTCGATGAGAGCATGAAGGAGGTCTCGACGGTAAGCCGGAGGCTTGAGGCCGCTGAAGACGCTGTGAGGCTCGCCGCTGAGACGCTCTCGGCAGAGGAGAAGAAGCTCGCCGCGGGCCGCTCTACCACCTTCAATGTCTTGAGGATACAGGACGACCTCCTGCTCTCGAGGCTGAAGCGCCTCGACGCCGTATCAGGCTACAACACCGCGCTCTTGAGGTTCTACAGGGAAAAAGGCACGCTCCTTGAGGAGCTGGGCATAAACTTGAAAGACATATCAGAGGCAAGATGAGGAAGAAGATTATCATAGCGTTCATAGCCGCGGCTGCCGTAATCGCGGGCATAGCTGTTTACGCATTCAGCGGAAAGGAGACGCCCGAGGCCGAGCCGCTCCGGACGGCAAAGGTAACCAGAGGCGAGCTCAGGCTCGAAGCTATGGCAAACGGCATCATAACCCCCGATGTCGAGGTCATAGTCAAGAGCAAGGCAGGCGGGGAGATAATCGACTTTCCCTTTAACGAAGGCGACATAATCAAAAAGGGCGAGGTCATCGTGAAGCTCGACCCTGAGACCGAAGAGGCGCGCGCAAAGCAGGCAGAGGCGACCCTCCTGATGACAGAGGCGCGCCTTGAGAAGGCCAAGATCGGCCGCAAGGACTCCGAGGTAAAGTTAGGAAGGCAAACCAAGCTCTTCGAGGACGGGATCATATCAAGGCAGGAGCTCGAAGACTCGGAAATAGGCTTTCAGAAGGCAGGGACGGATGTAAAGCTCTCGCAGGCAGAGCTCATGCAATCGAGGGAAGCCCTGAACGAGGCAAACGAGAGGCTTGCCGACACAAAGATAAAGGCCCCCTTCACCGGGACAATATTAAAAAAATTCGTGGACAGGGGGCAGGTGATATCCTCCACCCTCTCATCCGCTTCCGAGGGCACGCAGATATTCAGCATGGCGAACCTGGACAATATATTTGTCACGACCCATGTTGACGAGGTGGACATATCGAGGATAGCGCCGGGGCAGGCCGCTATTGTAAAGGTCGATTCTCTTCCGGGACGCGAGTTCACAGCCACAGTCGAGCGCGTAGCTCCCAAGGGCAGGACCGAGATGACGGTCACGATATTCGATGTCGTCGTAAGGGTGACTGACAAGGACAAGGCGCTCCTGAAGCCCGGCATGACGGCTGACGTGAACATAACTACGAGCGTTAAAAATGACGTGCTTCTTGTGCCGAGGGACGCCGTGAAGACCAGGGACGACAGGAAGACCGGGGTCTATATCCTCAAGGCCGGGGCGCCTGAGTTCGTGGAGGCCGCGTTCGGAGATACGGACGGCGAGAGGACCGAGGTCAAATCCGGCGTGGCAGAGGGCGCGGAGGTCGTGACGTCTTCGGTCGCCCCAAAGATGAACAACAAGAACTCAAAGAGAAGGCTCTTCTTCTAACAGGCTGCTGAAAAAGTCCATCTGCTGCGTTGTCTCCGTCGCTCGTCGCTGCGACGTACATGAAGAGTACGACTCGCTCTTCACTCCTCGACGCCTTGCATATGGAGCTTTTTGAGCAGCCTGATGGAGCTTTGGTAAAGGTTCTTAGAAAATGATAGAGCTCTACGGAATAACAAAAAAATACAAAATAGGCCACGAGCTTGTCGAGGCGCTCTCCTCCGTTGACCTGGAAATAAAAAAGGGCGAGTTCGTCGCCGTCATGGGCCCTTCGGGCAGCGGCAAGTCCTCTCTCATGAACATCATAGGCTGCCTTGACAGGCCCACCAGCGGCGCCTATACGCTAAACGGCACAAGGGTCGAGGACATGGACGACAACGGCCTTGCCGCAGTGCGGAACAGGAACATAGGCTTTGTCTTCCAGAGCTTCAACCTCCTTGCCCGCCATACCGCCCTTGAGAACGTCGAGCTGCCTCTCTTCTACGCCGGGGTCGTGGATGCCAGGCCAGCCGCGCTGGAGGCCTTGAAGGAGGTCGGCCTTGAAAAGAGGGTCCACCACAGGCCTAACGAGCTCTCTGGCGGCGAGAGGCAAAGGGTCGCCATAGCCCGCGCCCTTGTCCTCAATCCGCCCCTCATACTGGCCGACGAGCCCACCGGCAACCTGGATTCGCGCACAGGCAAAGAGATAATGGAGATGTTCAAAGACCTCCACAGCCGCGGCACGACCATCGTAATGGTCACGCACGAGAACGACATAGCGGCCCATGCCCAGAGGATAATAACGATACGCGACGGAAAGGTGCTCTCTCCCGCATGAAAGAATATTTTGATTCCGTATTTGCAAGGACCCGGGGTTCGGGTAACTTCGGCTGCAAAGGGGCCAAGCTGGGGCTGCCGGCCCGGGGCCGGGCTATCGACGGCCCTGTCCGGCGCGGTGCGAAATTTGTAAGCGAATCTGAAGCGGGCCAGCCGCTCTATTACGGGTCTGGCCGCAGCCCTCGAAAAGGTCCGGTCAAAAAGAACGGTTAACCGATGCTCTTTCTCCAGATAATCCGCACAGCCTTCAGGGGCATACTCGCCAACAAGATGAGGACTTCGCTTACCATGCTTGGCATCATCATCGGCGTCGGCTCGATCATAGCCATGCTATCCATCGGAGAGGGCGCGAAGATGCAGGTAATGGAGTCCATCTCCAGGTTCGGCACCAACCTCCTTCGGGTAAGGCCGGGAGCCGCCCGTCTCGGCCACATAAGGACCAGCAATGTCGAGACCCTTACAATACGGGATGCAGAGACGATCGCCCGCGAAGTGCCGGGAATAAGGCGCATCGCTCCGGCGGTCGCCCGCTCAGGCCAGACCAAGTTCTCGAACAAGAACGCGACCACCATGATCACCGGCACAACCCCCGAATATATCGAAATAAATAATTTTCAGGTTGCGGATGGGCGATTTTTCGATGAGACTGATATTAAGCTCGTGAAACGGGTGGCTGCCATAGGCAGCACCGTAAGGAGGGACCTCTTTGGCGAGAGCCCGGCCCTGGGCGAGGAGATAAAGATACAGGGACAGACCTTCAGGATCATAGCGGTGATGGCTGAGAAAGGGCAGAGCACATTCGCCGACCCGGATGACCAGATATTCATCCCGATCTCCACTTCCCAGAGGAGGCTCTTTTACCAGGAGCACATAAACGACATTAACATCCAGGTCGAGGACGCCTCCCGCATACCCGCCGTTAAGGAAGGCGTCGAGCGGGTCTTGAGGGAGCGCCACAGGATAGCCCCTGACGCTGAATCCGACTTCACGATCCGGGACTTCACGGAGATGGTAAAGACCTGGCAGGAGACCTCCCGGACATTCACCGTGCTCCTCTCAGGCATTGCGGCGGTCTCCCTGCTTGTCGGCGGCATCGGGGTCATGAACATAATGCTGGTCTCTGTCACTGAGCGCACAAAGGAGATAGGCATAAGGATGGCGGTCGGCGCGAGGAGAAAGGACATACTGAGCCAGTTCCTCATCGAGGCGCTGGTCATAACCGTATGCGGCGGCATCATCGGCATAATAACCGGCACTTCCATTGCAATCCTCCTCTCCCGCTTCGGCCAGTGGGATACGGTAATAACGGTCTGGTCCATCGTGCTGGGCTTTCTCTTCTCGGTAATCGTGGGACTCGTATTCGGCATATACCCGGCCCGCAAAGCCTCGCTCCTGGACCCGATAGAGGCTCTCAGATATGAGTAGGGCAATAAAACCAAAGGTCAAAAAGATAAAGACGGCCTTCGTCTACTCAGACAGGTTCGGGGCCTATTACTACGGCATAGACCACCCCATGAAGCCCGTGAGGCTCAGGCTCGCCTACGAGCTTATGGAAGAGCTCGGGCTCAATGACCTGCCGTCTTCCAGGAGGGTAGAGGCCAGGCCAGCCGCAGAATCTGACCTGCTCCTCTTCCATACGCCCGAGTATGTGAAGGTATTGAAAGAGGCAAACACGGGCATCATTCCCGTGGGCGGCTCTCAGCACGGCCTGGGCTATGCCGACAACCCGGTCTTCAAAGGCGTCTACGAATGGTCGGCGCTTTGCGCCGGAGCCTCGCTTCAGGCAGCCGAGCTTGTTGCCGAAGGCAAGGCGGATGTCGCCTTCAACATGGCGGGCGGCCTGCACCACGCCATGCCCAACAGGGCATCCGGCTTCTGCTACATAAACGACGCGGCCGTGGCGATCAAGTACCTCGTAAGCCTCGGCAAACGGGTCGCTTACATCGATATTGACGCCCACCACGGCGACGGGGTCGAATTCGCCTTCTATGACACGGACAGGGCGCTTACCATCTCTCTCCACGAGAGCGGCCAATGGCTTTTCCCGGGCACCGGCTCTGTTACGGACATAGGCATAAACGCCGGAAGGGGCTTCTCAATCAACATGCCCCTGCCCCCCTCTACAGGCGATGAGCTTTTCCTCAAGGTCTTCGATGAAGTGGTCCCGCAGTTTCTCGATGAGTTCCAGCCCGATGTAATCGTCACGCAGCTCGGGGTCGACTCATTCGAGACAGACCCTATCACGCACTTGAGCCTTACCACGAACAGCTTCGAGAAGATTATAGAGCGGTTCCAATCCTCAGGCATACCCTGGGTCGCGCTCGGAGGCGGCGGATATGACCTCAGCAATGTCGCGAGGGCATGGACCCTTGCCTGGGCCATAATGAACGGCCAGAACGCGCCCAACATCATACCTGCCGCTTTCATCAGGAAAAACGGGGACATCTTCAGGAACGGCTTTCTGCGCGATATCCCCATAGCCCCTTTCACGCTCCGGGACGAGGAGATGAAGACCCTCGAAGCCGACCTCTATTACCTCAAGAATACCGTACTGCCCCTCATGAGGGAGGCTAAGGAAAAGCAGGCCTGAATCTCCCCCTCCCTTCACCCACAAGCCCCTTTTTGACAAAACCACCTTGACTTTTTGACAATATTCGTGTATCTTTTTGTCAATACTCGTTTGATACTGCACCTTATTGGACAAAATGGCTAAAAGAATCCCCGAAAAAGATATTCGCGATTTTATTCTGGATAATATCGAAGCCCACCCATCTGGCCTTGCCAAAATGGTATCAGAGCGGTTTGGTATTACGAGGCAGGCGGTAAATTATCGGATCAAAAAGATGGTCGAAGAGGGACTTGTCATCGCTTCCGGGACCACAAAGAATAAGAACTATTCTTTACGTCCAATCGTTCAAAGAGAGTTCAGCGTCGAAATCTCTTCCGGTGTTCAGGAACATAAGGTCTGGAGAGACCTGATAGAACCTTTAACCAAAGACCTCCGGAAGAATGTCATTGATATCTGTTCTTATGGGTTTACGGAGATGTTCAATAATGTAATTGACCATTCGGAAGCAAAAAACGCGCATATCTGGTTTACTCGTCTGCCGACCAAGATCAGGATCATTATTGCGGACGATGGAATCGGGATTTTCAACAAAATAGTTCGGGATTTGGGGCTTGAAGACCACAAGCACGCCATACTTGAGCTTTCAAAAGGTAAATTGACAACTGATCCCAAACACCATACTGGAGAGGGAATATTTTTTACTTCGAGAACGTTCGATTCTTTCGCAATTTTATCAGGGAAATTGATTTTTCATCGTTTCGAGGGAAGAGATTGGCTTGTAGAAGATAGAGACCTGGATATTATTAAAGGCAACACCATAGTTGTGATGGAAATAAAGCCAAATTCCGAAAAAAAATTGAAAGATGTGTTTGACCAATTTTCAACGGAAGAGGACTACGGCTTTACAAAGACCATAGTGCCAATCAGTCTGGTTAAATACGGTGAGGAAAACCTGGTATCCCGCTCGCAAGCCAAACGATTAATGGCTGGACTTGACAGATTTAAAGAAGTTATACTTGATTTCAAGGGCATAACTTTCATAGGACCGCCCTTTGCCGATGAGATATTCAGGGTCTTTAAGAATGAGCATCCGACTATCCGCCTCTCCCCTATCAATACGGCTGATGACGTTAAAAAAATGATTGAAAGAGCAAATCAAAATATCTAGGGAATCTCTGATCAATTCAAGTTTAGGGAAGCGAGTTTGTTAATGAGTCACCAGACAAGAGGAGAAACTTCATTTTCCAAGACGCCTGATGGCGTGTTTTCCGCATTTGATTCCTATTTTTCCACCC
>Ga0209431_10001722_pt1 | contig 17971 bp, 20 predicted proteins | sample RifCSP13_3_FD_184021 | JGI IMG/M metagenome (GOLD analysis project Ga0209431, IMG submission 184021) | Soil microbial communities from Rifle, Colorado - Rifle CSP2_sed 13_3 (SPAdes) (version 2) | ecosystem: Environmental > Terrestrial > Deep subsurface > Rock core/Sediment | place: Rifle...
ACCAATAAAACCCCCATAAATCCGGACCTAATTTTCATCAGGGGTGGAAAGACCAGATAGGACTCATCACATAGAGAGCCATCGGAACACTTTGTATCTCTGGCCAACCCTGAGTCATCCTTATTTGGCAACGACGGTTATCGCTTCCAGAGGAGCGGCGAGTCAACAATCGCCCCTGGCTCCTGGGTGATTTCCAAAACCTCGAGCGCCTGCCGGATAACAGTGCGATGAGTTTCAGTGTCTTTGGAAGGTCCCAGTGGAGCGCCAAGCGGAAAATGCACGAAGAGTGTTCGGGGAGGTTTCACGTTCTGGGCTACCTCCCTGCGCATCACGATGCAGACGGTAGAAATACCAGATTCTTCGAGCACACGGGCGATCAGTCCCACGGACTGCTGGCAGATTGGTCAGCAAGGGACCAGCAAGGCTACTTCTGCACCCGCCGCCAATAATTGGCTGGCTGCTGCCGGCGCAGTCGTTTCGATCAGTTGCCGGGGCTGGGGTAAAAATCCGGAGAAACTGATTGCCGGGTCGACGAAACGACCGATTTTCCCTTCGCCAGCAAACTCCGACAAGTAAGAGAGTGGAAACCCGACGTTCGGATCCTCCGTGACGTGAGTCTGGTCATAGTGCTCATGGGCAAACACTAGCGTTTCGAGAGGCGTGTGGATGGATATTTCCTTGAACGACGGATCGCCGTAATAGTTGGATGCATCGAAGGGGCAATCAATCACCTTGCGGTATGCTCCGCAAGTCCCCACCAGAGCCAGAGCAACCTGGTCGAGTGGTTTTCGCAACGGGGCTCAGGGCGCACTTTCGTTCACCACCCATTCAAAATGAGAATCCCACTTCGTACGGACGATGTTATAGGTGCGCTGAAGCGATTCGGTATTGATCATGACTTCAAGGTTGGTATATCCTAGTCTCGGGCTTGAATGCCGCCCAAGAGAACCAGAAGTGGTTGATCGCAACCACCGGCTCGAGTTGCTGCCCGGCCATTTCTCCGCTGACCGCCTGACCGAGCAAATTCCATTCACTGTTGGTTTCCCGATCGACGATCTGGCCTTTTTCCGCGCTGAAATGCAGCTCCCGTCCATCTACGACCCGGGAATAGGCGTTTGCCGAACCCACGTCTCTCCCACCAGCGACTGAGCCAGCATCCAGGGCGGATGCTGTGCCCGGGGCCCAGAAAATCGCTACGGGCTGACCCCCTACGGTATCATTGACGACCTGCACCTCCTGAAGCACGTCATAAGGATAGGCGACAGCTTCTCCGTTCAAGTCCACGGTCAGCACCCGCGCTACTGGAGGTAGAACGCCCGGAGTCTCGGGTCCGCGATATAAGAACGGCGGGTTGTTGACGTCATCGTAACCGGCGTATGGATTTTGGCCGTACGAGCGGGCGAAACCCGTCTCTCGTGAGAGCACCAATCCATCCGGATAGGTGGATTTGAACTCTTCCCAGGAGATGATCGCAGCCGGGTAAAATTTCAATCGTGCGCCGGTCAGCTCGCCTGCAATTGCCTCGCCATTGGCTTGCTGCCACCAGGTCTCGGTTTGCCTGTCGTACATGATCAGGTTGCTGTAGCGCAGCCGGCCAGTCGTACCGAAGTCGAAGGTCCTACCATCCAGCGTACGCTGGAAAGCGATGGCGGTATTGCACAGGGGGCAGAAAGTCACGGCAAGGGGTAACCCGCCGACGGTATCGTTGACGATCTCGTGCCAGATCAAGATCTGGAGCGGATAGGCGCGCGCCTCATCTCCCACCAGGATCAGTATGACAGGCTCAACCGGTCTGAGCCAGCTATCTGCTTCATTGACGCTGACGAATATCGGTTCGTCGATGGCCGGGATGCCATCTTTTGGCGGGCCACCGGAAAGGATCTCGCTGTAGGGCACAGTGTGCTTACCGAAGTCGGTTGAAAACTCGATCGTCGCTCTGGCTGGCGGGGCTTCCTCAGGGAACTGGGCTTTTGCAGATTTTGTTTCCACTGGGGTGATTGCAGGGGTGTGGGCAGGCGAGGAAGTTGGATGGGTTTGCGTACTGGTTGAGTTCGTTGGAGAGGGATTCTCACCAATCGACACCGCCCCTGCACAGGCTGAAATCATAAGATTGGCCAGGATAAAAATCACAAAAAAGCCTTTTCGATTCATCATGATCACCGTTAACCATTACGGACAATGATTTAAAAACCACAAGGCTATCGTGGCATGCCAAGGGTTTGCTTGCGCCTCCATTGATCTTCAAGCTCTTTTAGTTTTTGAAGGTGGTGTTCGCGGCAATCCGGGCAATGTTTCAGGTGTTTGTATGGGGACAACCTCTCTATGTTCAAGACGCGGTAAGGGCGTAGAATATTACCTGCAAAGCGTGCAAAAGCCTGACACAGGGCGCCAGATATAGTTAGAGTTTGGTCACCTTTAAAGATAATTTCCTAAGAAATAACAGGGTGGAGGTTTGGATTCGGATGAATCCCACAAACCCTCAACCATCCTCTTCCATCTTGCGCCAGGAGCTCGCCCGCCGCGCTCGGTCCCCAACTCCCTGGCTCGTAGATGTGAAGCGGAGGACCAACCGCCGCTTCCCAAGCGGCCAGGACAGGCTCCAGCAGCTCCCAGGCCAGCTCAGCCCGGTCGCCGCGGGTATAGAGTGAGGCATCCCCGTTTAGCGCATCCAGCAATAATCGCTCGTACGCCTCCGGAATGGGAGATAAGCCGAACGCTTCCTGGTAATGGAATTTCATCTCGACCGAGCGCCTCTCTCCAGCCGTGTCAGGGACTTGTATTTCAAACCGTTGGTGAAATCCCTCGTCAGGCTGGAGGCAAAAAGATAAAAGGTTGTGTTGGAGTTGCGCTCCAGCAGCTTCAACAAACATCGTAGCCGGGGGAGCTTTGAATTGGATGACGATTTCGGTGGCTTTCTCCGCCAGCGCCTTGCCTGATCGCAGGTAAAACGGCACGCCTTGCCATCGCTGGTTGTCGATGAATAAACGCAACGCGGCGTAGGTCTCGGTCTTGGAATCTGGCGCAACCCCTGGCATATCCAGATAACCGCGATATTGGCCGCGTACTGCTGCGGAGGCGATTGTCCCCAGAGAGATCGGGTGCACAGCCCGGAGTACTTTCACTTTCTCTTCGCGCAGGTCGTAGGCGTTGAACGAGGCTGGTGGTTCCATGGCAATCAGGGAAAGCAATTGCAGTAAGTGGTTCTGAAACATGTCGCGCAATGCGCCGACCCCGTCGTAGTATCTGGCGCGAGAACCTACATCCACCTCTTCAGCCACCGTGATCTGAACGTGGTCAATGTATTTCTGATTCCAGAGCGGCTCGTAAAGCGAGTTGGCATACCGGAAGGTCAGGATATTCTGAACGGTCTCTTTACCCAGATAGTGGTCAATTCGGTAGATCTGGTTCTCGTCCAACACCCGGTGTAATTCCCGATTGAGATTTCGGGCAGATGCCAGGTCTGTTCCGAAGGGCTTTTCAATAATCACCCGCCTCCATCCCTGAGACTCTTCTAATAGTCCAGTTGCCTTCAATGAAGCCGGGATAACCGAGAAAAAGCGCGGCGGCGTCGCCAGGTAAAACAGTCGATTAGCAGGCCTGTTTTCCAGCCTTGTCAATATCGCGGAAAGCCGTTCATAATCTCCCGGTTGTGTGAGGCTGCCTGAAAAATAGTACAGATGTGAAGCAAAGCTCTCCCACTCTTCTTGAGCGTATTCGTATTCGGTAAATTGTCGGAGGTCAGCTTGAATTCGTTCTCGAAAAGCATGATGATCCAAATCGGAAGACGAAAACCCGAGGATGTGAAATTTCTCTGGTAGGCGGCCTTTGCGATACAGGTTAAACAAAGCCGGGATCAGCTTGCGTTTGCTCAAGTCGCCAGATGCGCCGAACAGAATTATTCCGGTTATGTCTGTCATTGGACCTTCTCAGGGATAATGGCATGTCCACCAAACTGGTTCCGTAAGGCCGCTAGCAACCGGTCAGAAAATGGTTCTGGACTACGTGAACGCAGCCTCCGTTGCAGTGCCAGAGTAATCACCGGCGCGGCCACATCCAGATCAACCGCTTCGAATACGGTCCACCAGCCCTCCCCAGAATCAGGCACCCAGGCTTTGATACCTTTCAAATCCTGATCCTCCGACAGTGCAAGCGCGGTCAGGTCTAACAACCAGGAACGAACGACGCTGCCAAATTGCCAGATCTCGGCGATTTGATGTAGATCCAGGTCAAATTCCCTCTTGGCTTTCAAAATCTCGAAACCCTCGGCATAAGCCTGCATCAGGCCGTACTCGATGCCGTTGTGAATCATTTTCGCGAAATGGCCGGCGCCACCAGGTCCAACATGCCCCCATCCCTTTTCCGGGGCTGGTGCCAGGGTTTCGAAAATTGGGCGGTGTCGCTCGACGTTATCTGCCTCGCCTCCGATCATCAGACTGTACCCTGCGGATAAACCCCATATCCCTCCGCTGGTACCAACATCGATGAGGTTCAGACCTTTTTGGCGGAGCTGTTCAGCGCGGCGTTGACTGTCCTTATAGTTTGAGTTCCCACCGTCTATAACCGTGTCGCCAGTTGTGAGGTGGTCGGCCAGGTTGTTTATTGTAGTTTCCGTGATTATGCCGGATGGGACCATTACCCAGACACTGCGCGGCGGGGTCAATTTGACAACAATTTCCTCCAAAGTGCGGGCGCCCTCTGCTCCGGAACTCTCGAGCTGCCGGACAGATGCCTCGTTGATATCGTATGCAACCACCCGGTGTCCTCCTCGTAAAAGGCGAACTGCCATATTCGCGCCCATTTTTCCCAATCCCACCATTGCCATATCCATACTGTTCCTCCTTTTCTGCGAGGCAATTGATTCTCCTCCTATGTTTGACCTACGGGCTGCCGTATAGAGGGATACGCGCCCCATTCACCATTTTAGCCTCCTCCGAACACAGGTAGACGATGGTTGAGGCAATTTCTTCTGGCGTTGTCCAGGCCGTGTTCGTCGGGCCGGGTTCCCGGTCACGTTCGTGCTTAACATCGATAGTCTGAACCCGGATCACGTTGGCGGTCACACCGCTGCCTTTGATTTCTTGCGCCAGAGCCAAAATCAAAGCTTCTTGGGCAGCCTTGGCTGCAGCGTACGGTGCACTTTTCGCTGAAGGTATTCCTGCATTGGGTGATGAGATGGTAACCAGGCGCCCCCAATGGTTGGCAAGAAAATGAGGGACAAACGACTTTATCAGCCGGAATGTTGTCCAAACATGCTGGTGGAGCATCTCCTCCAATTGGTCAGGTTCCACATCGACCAGCGACTGTCTCCCGGTCCATCCCCCTACGAAGTGGAGCAGCATATCAGCCCGGCCAAATTTTTCCTTGGTCGCCAGTAAAGCAGTATCTCCTGACTCTGGAATGCGAAAATTCAATGCTTGGGTCAGCCACCGTTCGCTTGGGAGTGCCAGTTCTCCAGCTAGCTTATTCAGGTTGTCCTCGTTGGAGCTGAACATTGCCAGCTGTGCCCCGACCTGGCTTAAACGGCGCGCAACCACGCGTCCCAGCCCTCCCGTTGCACCTGTGATCACCGCCACCCGATCTATATGGTTCATGTTCAACTCTCCTGACTTGCCTTGATTTGCTCTACCATCTTCGTTTCCATCCCCAGGCTTTCCACGCCAACACGTTGGTTATGTTCGGCGATGAGCTGTCCAACGACCTTGGGTAACCTCTCGGGATCGTCGACAACCCATCGCTCGTCTAATAACTGTTCCTGATGAATTGGCTTTCTGGTAAACGGTGTAGTGACGGCGATGCAAGCCATACCCGCCGCTAATGCAGCCTTTACTCCGCTGGGTGAGTCTTCGATCACCAGACACTCCGCTGGCGGAACTCCAAGTTCGATAGCAACAAGCTGGTAGATTTCTGGGTGGGGCTTGCTATGCTCCACGTCATCCCGGCTGGCGATAAAATCGAAGACGCCTTCTAGCCCTAGAACGTTCAGGACACGCTGGACCTGCTGGCAGTAAGACATGGTAGCAAGGCCCAATTTGCATTTCGCCTGCCTGGCTTTCTGAAGCAGGGTTACGTTGTGTGGCCATTGGTTTGTGCGTAGTATTTTCGGGTCTGTGAGAATTTCCTCATAATAGCGCAGCCGAAGTTGAATAAAAGCCTGCCAGGGCGTTTCTACTCCAAACTCAGCCAAGCGCTCCTGCGCACGCTTTTCCAGGCTAAATCGTTCCATGAGCCAGATCGCCACTTCGTTACGAGATCTGCCAACAACTTCTTGAAAAGCCTCCATTACCTGTGCTTCCGAGATATCAAATGGACACAGTTCGATGACAGCCCGCGCGTAAGATAATGCTTTGAGCTTTTCGGTTTGTACCAGGGTGCCATCCAAATCGAAGATCACGGCCCGGATCATGGGATTACCACCTGATCTTGCTTTAAATCCGCCAGCTTGTTGACAATACTCTTCGTCAATGAAAGATAGGAGTTGAGGAAGGCTGCGACGCCGTCATCCAGCAGACGCTGGGCAACCAGATCCAGGTCAATTCCTATGCTCTTCAATTCTTGGAGTTGCTCGGTGGCGATGTACAGGCCGCTTTCGAGTGTGCTGGCAATCCCTCCATGATCCAGGAACGCCTGCAGGGTTGCTGGCGGCACGGTATTCACGGTGTCTGCACCGATCAAGGCTTCGACGTAAAGCGTGTCGGGATAAGCGGGGTTTTTAGTGCCCGTGCTGGCCCACAAGGGCCGCTGAACGCGGGCTCCAAGCTCAGCCAAGCGCCTCCAGCGCTCGCCGCTGAACATTTCGCAAAAGCGCGCATAGGCAACTTTGGCATTGGCTATGGCGATTTTTCCCAGCAAGGTCTGATTTCCGGCGGCATCAAGCTGAGGATCAATGGCGGCGTCAATGCGGGAAATGAAGAATGAAGCTACCGAGGCGATGGTGTCAATCGGCTGACCATCTGAAGCGCGCTTTTCCAACCCTGTTAAATAAGCCTCAGCCACCGCGGCATACTGGGGTACAGAAAATATCAGGGTGACGTTGACATTCACACCCCTGGCGATTAATGCTTCAATAGCATGGATCCCCTCATGTGTTGCAGGGACTTTGATCATCACATTAGGGCGGTTCAAAGCAGCAGATAACTTAAGGGCTTCGCTGATCGTGCCCTGGATATCATGCGCCAGGGTGGGTCGCACTTCCAAACTGACGTACCCATCCCGGCCGTCAGTGCGTTCATAAACAGGGCGCAGGATATCTGCGGCTTCCTGGATATCTTCAATCGCCAGGATTTCAAAGATTTCATCAGAAGATAATGCTTGATCTGCCAGAGCTAATAAAGCGTCGTCATAATCCTGGCTGCCGGCGATTGCTTTCTCGAAAATCGTAGGATTCGAAGTCACGCCCATGATTCCATTCTCGACCAGGTGTTGAAGCTCGCCAGAAGTCAACATTGCCCTGCGGATATTGTCATACCAGATAGATTGTCTGAAGGATTGAACTTTTTTAATTGAATTTACCATCATGCCTCCTCTAAAAGTAAGTCCAACAACAGGGCTGCTGTCCAGGAGAACGATTCTGAACCAAGCCCCTGTCCAGTGTCAGGATCGAAGTATTCGTAGAAACCAGACTCGCTTGGAAGCTTAATGATGGCTTGCTTGATATGTTCTGCATAAGCGAGGAAACCATAGCGAACTAATCCGTGATAGAGAACCCAATTTATGTTGATCCACACCGGGCCCCGCCAATACCGGCTCGGTGAATAACCAGGCTCCAACTTGTCGTAGCTTGGCACAGCCCAACAAACCTCGTCTAAGGGGCAGAAACCATAAGTATTCAGATTCGCCAGGATTAACTCCGCCCGTGCGGCAGTAGGGACGCACGCGTACAACGGAGAGAAACCAGCGGCCACGTGCGCATGGATGGCTTGCCCGCTGAACAGATCATAATCAAAGTAAATGCCATGAGTAATATCCCATAATTTCTCATTCATTGTATTCGAAGTCTGCATAGCCCATTGTTCATAGAGACGAGATTCTTCACCCAGTATCTGAGCGATTATGGATAGATCACGGTTCCCCTGTACGAGGAGGGTATTAAAAAGCACGTCCTGGATAACGAATGGACTGGATTGGAAGATCTGAGCTTCCTCGTAATCATTCTCATAAAAGATTTTTACCAAATATGCATAACGGTCATACTCTGCCGTAGTGGGTCGCTCGGTCACGTTCACAATGTCTGTATCCACCCGGCGGTATTCTGGGACCATTCCGGCTTCGATTTTGATCCGGGAAAGCGCTTGATCCCAGATGGGAGAGTTATCCTGACCCGATTCCCACGGGTGTCGGATAGCGATCAACCCATTCTGTTCCAGGTCTCGTTCGTTGTACAAGTAAGCATGCCAAGACTTTAGTTTGGGAAACATCTCCCGCAGAAAGGCCAGCCCGCGATCTTCATCCGGATCTTGACGGGCTATGTGTAAGATCGAGGTGGCATGCACCGGTGGTTGGATAATCCCTGAGGTCATCACACCCTGAGGAGCATGTGGAGAACGATAAACCCGCCAAAATTCTGGACCAGGCGAGTAATCGCTTGCCGCTCGATTAAATATGATGTGCGGAAGCAGGCCATTCTGCCATTGCCCTTCGAATAATGAGCGCATCTCCTGTATCGCGCGAGGTGAGTCGTAATGAGCATAAGCCATGGCGATAAATGCTGAATCCCAACTCCACTGATGGGGATAAAGGCGTGGCGCAGGTTTTGTTGCATAACCCAACCAATTCTGCTCTAACACGTTCTTGGCTTGCTGTATCAACCCTTCTCGCGAGGTCATGATTAAACTCCAACAGTCGTCCGAAATTTGACTTCCCCGGTTAACGTGCGATGCACCGGACAGCGCTCAGAAATTTCTTCCAACCGCCGGATTTGTTCAGGAGTTAGATTTCCTTCCATCTTCAATTCCACATCGATGATGTCCACTTTAGCATCCGGATCGCTCTCACAATCTTCGCAGTCTTTGGCGTGAATCTTATTAACCTTCGGTGCTAGTTTTATAGGCTGAACGGAGCGAGAGAGAAGTGTACGCAGCCATCATCATCGGTTTGGATACCGTCCCACTGGACGAGCAGGTTGAACATCGCCATCGTGTAAGCCAGGCGGCTTTGGAAGTAAGCCCAAACCCGGTGCATCACCTTCTTGAAATGACACACCAGGGTCAACATGGACAGTACCGTTTCGACGATCATGCGCGTGTTCCACTCGCCCCGTTGGCAAATCCGGACGTTTTCCGGATGCCAGTCTTTCTTGACAAAGCCTTCATCACTGAACAACACCATCTGGGCGGCATTGCGCTCGGCAACCTCCTGAAAGGCGCTACCATCGTAGACGTTAGCTGTGTCGACATCCCAGTCTACGATCAAGCCAAGATGATTGAGTACGAAAAACAGCTTGCCACCGACGATCCAACGGCGGTTCGACAGCCTTTTCTTGCCGATTTGTTGTTCACTGCGGCCTTCCCGACGCGGATGGAGCAATTCGATGCCATAGGTATCGATCAAACCCAGCAGGGAAGGCTCAGCCATAAAGCGCCGCGTCCAATGCCGATGGCTATTGAACAGGCGAAACAGACGGGTGCGCACGGGCAGTTGCGGAAACAGTTGCCGGTAGTCTCGCTTCAGCCAACGATAAAAGGCGCGATTGCCAACCCCTTTGATGGCGAACAGGATCGCAATCGTGATCACTTCGCTGGGATAGAGACTGGCTTGGGAATGCTTCTTGGCATCTGGCATCTGATCATCCACCCGGCAAAACAAGTCGATGATAAAATCCTCGGTAGTCATGAGGGTACGCTCCTTTGGTCTGGTCGACTTTTGGAGCAGTGTACCTCATGACTTTTTCAACTAGTGCCATTGGTTATTAGTTTCCAACCTAACTTCCACATGATTCAACTGCCAGCCTTTCCGGCGGGCGTACATCATCACGGTCATCACTTTACAGGCGCCTAAGGCCCTCAAGAGTAGCGCACACGGATCCGGGCCGGCATCGTCGCCGACACCGGCCGGCTCGTCTGCAATGAATTTGTGACGACCGGACTGAACTTCCACCTTTACATTCGTCAGGCTTTTTGCAATAATTTTCATATCTGGCTCGTTATCGAGGAGTTTTACACATTAATTAAACTGTCATCGCTACCAAAGGGATTGGGCACATATTGATCGGCAGCCTCATCGTTCTCCCAGCGGCCCTCATCCAAAAGGTAGCGGAAATAATATTCCTGACCAGTCTTCAAGGTAACTGAGGCTGTAAAACTGCCATCTTTGCGTCGCTTCATGGGCACGCAGGCCTTCTCCCATTCAGTGAAATCGCCGCATAAGAATGCTTTTTCTGCGCCATTTCCGGCCGGGATCTCGAAAGTAACCCGGCAGGTCTTGCCATTCTTATAAAAGGACTTGGTAATCATCAAAGCAACTCCTGTTGAATATGAAAAACCGGTTAAACCTTCCCGTGGTAGAGATTATTCCTGCAATCTCAGGCGCTTACTCGATCCCACGTGCGCTATTTGGCTAAGTTACTCCAATCGTTGCAGTAAAGAGACGAGTTCGTTGATCGAGGGACGGTCCGTCGGGTCGAGACTGCGATAAGCCAGGCGAATGATTCCATTCCTATCGACGATAAAATCACCTCCCAATTGGGCGCTGTCGCCCTGTATGCCGCGCCATCTTCGCCCAGAAAGCAGCAGACGGGCATAAGTGAACCACACTTTCGGACTCCATGATCTGGTCAAGGAATGTTCAAGACCATACGCCTGGTAGGCTTTCCTTTGCGGATCCAGAAAAAACTCAAAGGGTACAGCGGTTTCCTGCAACCAGATGATGGCTCCTGGGAACGTCCCGAAAGAAATAATTGCTACCCGGGTATTGAGCCCTTTGATAATTTCACTGCTCTGGCGCAACTGTGCCACGTGCTCCCGGCAGGGCAGTCAGCCAAGGTGGCGCAGGAAAACCAATAGAGCGTGCGTACCTTTCTGCCAGGTTTCGGCTAGTTGGCGAGGCGCTCCATCTGGTGCGAACACACGAACGTCTGGCGCTTTATCACCTGGCTTGACCATTCTTCAGCCTCTTGAGAGAATTCAGGTATGCCTGAACGGTGGCGACGTAGACTGCATGGCTCCAGGTTAATGGACTTACAGACAACGGCTCGTTTGAATAGGGATGCATCTGTTCAGCCAGAACGCCGCTGGGCAAGGCGCACCTGGCCCCCCATTCCAGGAGTTCCAGAGCGCGTTTCAGGTCGTCGGGAGTCTTAGCAGTGACCGCGTACCACTCGGCCAGCCATAAAGTGCAGATGAACCAGGGATTGCCAGGCACATTCGAAATATCCTGGCTCACTTGCTGGTAACCATCGTTCTCGTACCTGGCAATCCCACCGAACCTGGTTCTGACCCACAAACGCCGGTAGATGGCTTCCATGGTGGCGGTTATTTTCGAATCGTCCGGGGCGTACATGCCGAACTGCCATAGACCAACCAGGGAGGCGTCCAAAACGCTGTCTACCTGCCAGTAGCCATCAGGCGTGCGGTTGATCATGCGGGCAAAGCGTTTCAGCTCAGGCTGCCAGAGGTAGCGATCCACGCCAGATTTGATATCACTGGCTGCGTGCCGATACTGCGCGGCGCGCTCCATCTCACCAAATGCCTCGGCGAAGTTCGCCGCAGCCTGCAGCCCACCCCAGGTCGCCCCGGCGGTCCAGCCCAGGACGCCATGGCGCTCCTCCCAAAGATCGTAGCTGGGCAGGGGAAGCCCGGTTTCCTCATCACGAAATGCTGCCAGAAAATCGGCCATTGGGCAGATCAAGCCTCGATAAAGCGGTTTGATGAAGTACACGTCGCCGAAGCGTTCGAAGTGCTCCCACAGCGCCCATAACACCAGCGCGGTTTCGTCTTCCTGGATGGGCAGGTCTTTCTTCCCATCCCGGTACCAGGGGTGCCAAGAGGACGCTAATGTGCCATCGGGGTTATATTTATGCAGCAGGTACCCCTGCCTGGTCAGCACTCGCTGGCAAAACTGAAAGAAAGATCGGGGCAGATCCAGATAGCCGGCCCGGTTGAGGGCATTGGCGACCAGGGTGCCATCGCGCGGCCACATGTAGCTATACGTATCCCGCACGGCGGAAGAGATATCGGAATCGTTGGCGGCGATAATCGCCCCGGCGTTGTCTATCTGGGTGCGGATCACCAGCAGGCTACGTTGGTACTGCTCTGCCACTGGGGTAGGCAGGCTGCTCAAATCGGGCAGGTGGCTTTTGAGCCACAGCTTCCAGAAAGCCGAGGCGCGCTGCAAGTATGACTCTGGGCCACGCTGGCGCACCAGGCGGTTGATGGCAACGACGCTTTCGAAATTCTCTCCGGCTGCCATCCAGTACCAGACCATACGGCTGCCTTTGCTGGGCACGTGAACCGTGAGGCCGACTGTCGAGTCAACCGAGCCGTGCGCGACGCTGCCCCCCTCCAGCTTTCCATCCTCCGCGTCTTTCCACGTTCCCTCGAGGTTGCGAATCTCTTTCAGGCCACAGGCCCATTGGTGTAAGCCAACCGCCAGACCAGGATGGCTATCGGGTGTTGATTCCCAACCCGGGCCTGGGTCACTGTCATCCACAGTAACCGCGCCGTTGACCAGAAACCAGCGGGCGCCTTTATAGTGCAAGATGGCTCGCCTGTCCGGTTCGTAGTAAGCCGTGTCGCCGACCTCGTTGCCACCGATGTGAAAATCGTGATGGAAGAACAAGCGCACTTCTTTCTCCTGTACGGCATGGTTCTGAATCTCGAAGCGGCGCACCAGCAGGTTTTCGTGAAAATCAACCGCATCAGCGACCCTAAGCACGATATCCAACTCCGGGTGCTTCAGGGTCACATCCGTCACCAGAGTTTCCGGCAAGTATTTCAGCTCGCGCTCCCAATGGCTGTCATCCAGCCAGCGGAACTGCCCATCCACCCAGACGCCCAAACGAAACGCATGGCCCAGGGCATGGTTTTCCTGGCCTACGTGCGGCCAATACAGGTCTCGAATCTGGTAATCCTTGTCGAAAGCCACCAGCAGGCTGCCATTACCAAGGGGTAAATCTCGGGGCACAATTCCATCCTTTAGTACAGTTATGTTTCTCAGGAATAAAGACCAGGTCATAAGACCAATTCTTACCCCATCAGGGAATACTGGCGACGAGATTCATGATCGTAAGAAAAACCGCCTTCAACACGTCAGGTAATTGTTCCAACCTCGGCACCTCCTGAAGAGCCATATTTTCCATAAGAGAGCAAAACTTCTATGTCCAACGAAAGCATGAAGATCCCGGAACGCACAAAACAAGATGCAGATTATGTTTTTTACGAACTCACCCGCAGCATCTGTCCAGTATGCCGCCGGGTGATCGATGCCCAGATTCTCCTGCGGGAGGATAAGGTTTTCATGAGGAAACGCTGTCCGGAGCACGGTCTTTTTGAAGCGCTGGTTTACGCGGATGCCCAGGCATACACTTCCGCCGCGAAGTTCAACAAGCCGGGGACGATCCCACTCCAATATACAACCTCCATCGAGCACGGCTGCCCGCACGACTGCGGCTTATGCCCCGACCATCAGCAGCATGCCTGCGTTGGTATTATCGAAGTGAACAGCGCCTGCAATATGGATTGTCCCTTGTGTTTTGCCGACGCCGGCGCCGGGTTCAACCTGACCCTGGGAGAGGTAGAAGGCATCCTGGATCATTTTGTGGAGACGGAAGGCCATCCAGAGGTCGTACAATTTTCAGGGGGCGAGCCGACTATTCATCCCCAAATCATTCCGATGATTAAGGCGGCCACAGCGCGGGACATACAGTACGTCATGCTTAACACGAATGGCAAGCGTATCGCCAACGACGACCAGTTCCTGGAACAACTGGCGGAAGTTCGACCGGTGATCTATTTCCAGTTCGATGGCTTCGATCCAGAAACGTATCGCATCATTCGGGGCGAACCGCAGATCTTGCCAGAAAAATTGCACGCCCTGGACCGGCTGGCTGCCAGCGACTTGCCAGTGGTGCTTGTACCTGCCATCGAACGGGGTGTCAACGAGCATGAAGTCGGTCGTATCGTCCAATTCGGCATCGAGCATCCGGCGGTGCGCGGCATCAACTTTCAGCCTGCTTTTCATGCCGGTCGCCATGGCGAGCACGACCCCCTGCAGCGGATGACCATTCCCGATGTGGTTAGATCTATCGAGGAGCAGACGGATGGCCTTTTCACCATGAAAGATTTTGTACCGGTGCCCTGTTGCTTCCCGACGTGCAACTCGGTTACCTACGCATATATTGACGGCGATACGGTCTTGCCGCTGCCGCGCCTGCTCAATGTAGATGATTACCTCGATTACATCACCAACCGCGTCTTACCTGACCTGGGTAATGAAATAAAGACTGCCCTGGAAGGGCTTTGGTCTTCGTCGGCTGTGCCTGGCTCGACAAAAACACTGCAGCAATTTGCCCTCTCCTGTGCGGCATGCGGCTTGCCGGATGGCAGCCTTGACCTGGGGGAATTAGCCGAACACGTATTTACCATTATGCTCCAGGATTTTATGGACCCCTGGACCTTCAACCAAAAAAACCTGATGAAATGCTGTAAGGAAATTCTCTTACCCGACGGCAAACAAGTTCCCTTCTGCGCATATAACAACGTCGGTTATCGCGAACAGGCACGTACCCAGCTAACCGCTCGCCAGGCGGCACGCCTACGCGCTGAACGTGCTGAGGGTGTATTCAACTCTCCGCCGTTGACGTTCAATTTCGACCAGCCTTTTTCGTCGCATAGAATTGGGAATAAGAAATGACCGGACAAATGGAGCCCCCGAAAGTTGTAGATATAAAGGGTTGCTGCGCCAGGCTGTACGCCAGCGACTGGGCGCAGGCGCTGCTGGGCGAGTCGTTTCATCCTGGCGGGGTGGCGCTCACCAATAGGCTCGCCTCATTTTTGAGACTGGGACCAGGGCGACGCCTGTTGGATGTGGCCTCCGGTAAAGGTACGAGCGCCATCCATCTGGCCCAGCGCTACGGCTGTGAAGTCGTGGGCGTAGATTACAGCCGTGAGTTGGTCGTCGAAGCGACGGCAGCCGCAGAGGCGGCGGGATTGGCGGATCGAGTGCAGTTTAGAACCTGTGACGCCGAAGCATTGCCTTTTCCCGATGGTTTTTTTGATGCATTGATCTGTGAATGCGCCTTCTGCACTTTCCCGGATAAAACTAAGGCGGCGAGCGAGTTTGCCCGTGTGGTGCAGGTGGAGGGGCGCTTAGGATTGAGCGACCTCACCCGGACCGGCGAACTGCCTGGGGATTTGGATGACCTGCTGGCGTGGATGGCCTGCATCGGCGGCGCCCGGCCCCTGGAAGAATACATCAGGTACCTGAAAGCAGCCGGCTTCGAAATCGAAACGATAGAGGTGCATAATGATACCCTGAGTGAGTTGGTCCAGGACATCCGTGCCAAATTGCTGGGAGCCAACCTGCTGGTGAAGCTCAAGAAGCTCGATCTGCCTGGGGTAGATTTTGACCGGGCTCGACACCTGGCGCGCTCGGCAGCCGAGGCGGTATGCGAAGGTAAATTTGGCTACGCCTTGATGGTGGGGGTCAGACAGAGCATGGCAGGTAAGATTCCCGGAGGTAATGTTCTCTAAGTTTATGGACGGTTCTAAGGAGATGCTCATGACAGATTTGGAAACTTTCCGCGCTGAGAAAGACGCCTTCTTTGCAAAACACCTGCAAAGTCCTTTAACGCGCAAACAGAAGAAAGCCTTCCAGGGCCTGGCTTATTTCCCTGAGGCGCCTGGCCTTCGCTTTGAAGCAGAAGTGGAACGATATCATGCCCAGCAAGATATTCAGCTTCAGACCTCCACCGGCGATTTCCAAACCTACCGCCACTATGGGAAATTCCGTTTTCGGGTGGATGGGCAGGATGCAGAGCTGACGGTTTTCGCCGACCATCATGGATTCTTCCTGCCCTTCGTCGATATCCTGGCTGGTCAGGAGACTTACATGGCCGGGCGATATCTGGAGCCCGAACCTATTGCGAATGGCAAGTTCCTGATCGACTTCAACCTGGCCTACAACCCCTACTGTGCTTATAACGAGAGCTGGTCTTGCCCGTTGACCCCATTTGAGAACCGGCTGAAAGTAGCCATCCGGGCAGGTGAGAAAATATTCCACGAATAGATCGTGAAGAGGAGTTACGATTGTGTCGAAACCAATGCACGTTAGTGATACCGAATTCGAAGAAAAAGTCCTGCGGTCGAAACTGCCGGTCATTGTGGATTTTTGGGCGCCCTGGTGCGGTCCGTGCCGCATGATCGCCCCGGTCCTTGAAGAGATCGCGAACCAGTACGATGGCAAGTTGATTGCTGCCAAAGTGAACACAGATCAGGACCCCGAATGGGCGATCCATTACGGCGTTCAAGGCATACCCACCTTGCTTTTTGTTGAACATGGGGAGGTGAAAGATCGCCTGGTAGGCGCTGCCCCCGCGCCAGTCCTCAAGGCTTGGGCCGAGGCGCTCCTCGAGGAGGCGCAGCCGGTTCATGAGTAGATTGCCCAGGGACCAAATCCACGCACTACCTGATTTTGGCAATCCCGTTCAGCGTAACGACGGGCAGGGAAGACAGATAGACTGGTTGATCGGTTTGAGAGAGAAACTCTTAAACGGGTTGAGTGGGATAAAACCCGGCGATGTGCTGAACGTTGCCCCGGCCGGGTCCCTCCCTGAAGATGGGATCGACCCTGCCGCTGATCTCAAGCGCGCTTTGGACCGGATCAAATCTGCCGCCCTGGACGAGTCCGGCGCTCATTTGGATTACGCCTCGCTCCGGGCAAGCGCGGCCTACCAGGAATTCCGCAGTGTTTGTTCGCCTCGCCTGAGGACATTCGATCCTGCCGGATTGCCTTACGAAGGACAGATGGCATTTTGGATCAACCTGTATAACGCCCTGGTGATGGACGCGGTGATCGCTTTTGACGTTCACCACAGCGTGGGGGAGGGACGCCTCGGGCGGCTGACTTTCTTCCGGCGGGCTGCATATAACGTAGCAGGCCTGCGGGTGAGCCTAGATGATATCGAGCACGGTATCCTGCGCGCCAACCGTGGTCATCCCTTTCTACCCGGGCCGCACTTTACTTCCAAAGACCCGCGCCGCGCCTGGGTATTGCCGCTGGATCCACGCGTGCACTTTGCCTTGAACTGCGCCAGCCACTCCTGCCCGCCGATCCAGGTCTATTCCGCCGATCATCTTGAGACACAGCTAGACCTGGCAGCACGTAACTTTATTAATTCTAACGTGAGGCTAGATCCGGCTAAACAGTTGCTTGTCGTCTCCAGAATCTTCCACTGGTTCAAAGGCGACTTTGGCGGTCAGGCGGGGATGATTTCATTCCTGATCGATCATCTACCTGAGGACGAGCGCCGCGCCTGGTTATCCAAAAACCAGCAGGTCATCCAGTTGCGTTATGCGCCATACGATTGGAATCTGAATTCTTTTGTATACCATTAGCCTGACGTGAACGGATCAGGCTGCTTCCCGGCCCGGATGTCGTCCAGGACTTTCTGGATCATCGTTGCCGTCATTGGACCGGTGTGTATATACCGGATGACGCCTTCTGGATCGATAAACCAGCTCGTTGGCAGCCCTATTGGCCTGAAGATTTCCATGAGACTGCCGTCTGCATCAGGCAGCAACGGGTAGGGGACGTTGAAATCCTGCCGGTAGGTTTCAATCGCTTCAGGTGTTTCACCCAGGTTCAAACCAATCACAAGCAAATCGTTCGATTCGTCTTTTGCCAGATCAACCAGCTCGGGTGTCTCAGCCTGGCAGGGTCCGCACCAGGAGGCGAAGGCGTTGAGCAGCACGGTTTTGCCGCGCAACTCGCTCAGGCTTAGGGTTTCCCCATCGAGTGTAGGCGCCTCGAAGTCGGGCGC
>Ga0209431_10001724_pt1 | contig 17960 bp, 14 predicted proteins | sample RifCSP13_3_FD_184021 | JGI IMG/M metagenome (GOLD analysis project Ga0209431, IMG submission 184021) | Soil microbial communities from Rifle, Colorado - Rifle CSP2_sed 13_3 (SPAdes) (version 2) | ecosystem: Environmental > Terrestrial > Deep subsurface > Rock core/Sediment | place: Rifle...
GTTTCACACCCCGTTAGGCGTTATGCTGAATGAGAAGGACATGCACAATAGTCGCTGCATCCGATGTAACACCTGTGACGGCTTTCCGTGCCTGGTGTATGCAAAGTCGGATGCCCAGGTGGTCTGTGTTGAGCCTGCGATTGGACATCCGAACGTTACGCTACTTACACATGCATATGTTTCACGCCTTGAAACTAATGCCTCTGGGCGAGAGGTAACAAAAGTACACGTAGAGCGAAACGGTGCTAAGGAGACTTATTCTTCAAGCATCGTTGTAGTTTCATGTGGTGCAATAAATTCCGCAGCGCTACTTTTGCGTTCGGCGAACGACAAGCACCCTCGCGGTCTAGCAAATAGCTCGGACGTAGTTGGCCGCCACTATATGGGGCACGTTAACTCAGTGCTCATGGCAATTTCAAAGTGTCCCAATCCTACTATCTTTCAAAAGTCCCTTTCAGTCAACGACTTCTACTTCGCTTCGAAGGAGTGGGAATATCCAATGGGTCACATCTCCTTCGTTGGCAAGCTAGATGCGGTCACACTTAAGGCAGGAGCGCCGGCATTAGTTCCAGGTTTTACACTTGAGCTTATGGCCACGCATTCGCTTGACTTCTGGCTCACATCAGAAGACCTGCCGGATCCAGAGAATCGTGTTACGCTCGATAAAGATGGGAATATCGTCCTAAGCTACAAACCGAATAACGAAGAGGGTCACAAACGTCTTATCAAGAAACTAGAGAGCTTAATGAAGCAACAGACTAAATGTCCGGAACATGGGCACGATTGCCACCAGGGACTATTCTCACGGAACTTATTCGTAGGCCAGCGAATCCCACTCGCCGGCGTGGCGCACCAGAATGGTACTATCCGCTTTGGACGTGATCCTAAAACCTCAGCTTTAGATGTGAATTGCAAGGCACATGATTTGGATAATCTCTATGTTGTTGACGCTAGTTTCTTCCCATCAAGCGGCGCAGTGAATCCTGCACTTACCATAATGGCGAATGCAATGCGTGTCGGCGATCATTTGCTTGAGCGACTCAGGTGAGAAGATAGGCAAAATAATAAAAGTCTACATGCAATTTAAACGGACGTTTCTTCCTCTTTGGTTTCTTTTAGTAATGGGGTTATTGGCGCAAACAGCGCTGTCACAACAGCTAAGCCAACAACCTAAAGTTAAGGCTGTAGATGCTATCGGCATAACTGTTTCAGATATGGATCGAGCAGTTGATTTTTATTCGAATGTATTATCGTTCAAAAAGGTATCAGATATCGTCGTGGAGGGTCAAGGCTATGAAGAGCTTTTAGGTGTACCTGATCTTCGAATACGCGTTGTCCGTATGCAGCTCGGAGATGAGTACATTAACTTGATACAATATATAGAGCCATCTGACGGGAAGCCAATCCCCGTTGATTCTCGGAGTAATGACCTATGGTTCCAGCACTTTGCTATTGTTGTGAGTGATATGGACAAGGCATATGAGCATTTACGCAAACATAAGGTCAGTCACATTTCAATTAATCCTCAGACACTACCAAAGTCAAATAAACCAGCGGCAGGGATCAGGGCGTTTAAGTTCAAAGACCCAGACGGTCATCCCTTGGAACTCTTATGGTTTCCGCCCAACAAGGGCGATGCCAGGTGGCACCGTCCAACTGATAAGCTATTTCTGGGGATTGATCATACGGCAATCAGCGTGAATGACACAGAGGCAAGTCTTAAGTTTTATAGAGATCTATTGGGGATGAATGTGCTAGGAGGGAGTCTCAATATCGGCACCGAACAGGATAATCTGGATAACGTTTCCGGCGCTAGGGTTCGCATTACTGCACTCCGACCTTCTGCAAACATACCTGGTATTGAGTTTTTAGAGTACGTGTCTCCTGAAAATGGCAGACCTACCCCGTCGGATATAAAGGCCAACGATATAGTGCATTGGCAAACTATTTTGATAGTTGACGATGTTGAGGTAGCTGAAAAGTGGCTACGAGAACACAACGTGCGATTCGTTTCAGACGAGGTTAGTATTTTGACTGGTGGTAAACTCGGGTTTAAGAATGGGATCAAGGTGCTTGATCCAGATGGCCATGCGATGCTGATTGTGGGGAAATAATTAGCTAGTGTAAGAGTGATATTATGAATTTAAACAGACCGATTTTTATTCCAGTAATTCTTGGTACCTCAAGGCAGGGACGTATGAGCGAACACGTAGCCAAATTTATTTTGGAAGAGGTATCTAAGCGAGATGGTGTCGAGGCAGAGTTAATTGATATTCGTAATCTCTCGCTGTCAACTTCAGATGCCGGGGAAAACATTAAGGATGCTAAATTCTCTGATACTGTCATGCGTGCTGACGCTTTGATTATTGTTGCGCCGGAGTATAATCATGGCTATCCAGGACTGCTTAAGCACGTTCTAGATACAAACCTTATGGAATATATACATAAGGCTGTTGGCATATGCGGCGTTTCCGCTGGAGGGTTTGGTGGCACCAGGGTGATACAAAATCTGCTCCCTGTGATGAGAGAGCTAGGCCTGGTTACCATATTCTGGGATGGGAACTTCTCTAGCGTCCAAAATATATTCGATGCATCGGGTAAACTCCTGGACCAGGCTTATATTAAACGCATTGATAAATTTCTAAAGGAACTAATTTGGATGGCGAGGGTTTTAAGATATGGACGAGAGAACGTCCCGTTGGAATAGTAACATAGGACTCTTTTCCTTCCCCCCTTGTGTGGGGGAAGGTCAGGATGGGGGGGAATAAACATACCCCCACCTTTATCCTCCCCCGTAAGGGGGGAGGAAATGAAAAACAAGGTGGCTAAATGGCAAAAGACGTTAAATCAAAAGTCAAGAAGATGATTTGTCCTGCTTGTGGTGTGGAGATGAACTACCATGCTGATAAGATTGATTACACTGCCGCATTAACTCACCCAGATAAGATGGACCCTGACCTTGGTGGCATGCTCGAGGAAGTTCATACATGTCCTAAGTGTGGAGGTACAGAAGTTCGGATGGCAATTTAGATCATTATCAAAAGGAAGTAAAAGGGTTGATATTCTAATGATTTACGGTTTAATACTATGAAAAGAAAATAAGAAAGGGGGTATACAGATAATGGCAAGACAAAAAGGTTCGAGTCCAAAGAAATCGAGAAAAAAGATGGAGCTTGATGAAAGGACGCTCCAAGAAATGATTGCGAAAAAGGCTCACGAGCTATATGAAAAAAGAGGGGGAGGACACGGCAGTGACCTTGACGATTGGCTTGAAGCGGAGAGGATTGTGATAGGAAAGAAAAGAAAGAAATGATTTGATGGTTCTTCGGTTCTTGTATTAACCTAAGTTGATAATTAAAAACTGTAATTTAAGCCTGTTTTTACGAATGTAAATAGACTAATGTATGATCAAAATAGGTTTTTTGAAACCGGTGTAAAAGATAATGCGTCTAATATTGGTTAAAAGTAAAAGAAACAGTGGAGGATATAAAAATGAAAGCCATTGTTGTTATCCCTGGTAAGCCTAACTCTGTTCATCTACGCGAGGTTCCAAAACCAAAGGTGAGTGATATACCAAATGGACGCGGCGTGCTTGTTAAGATACTTCGCGTCGGTGTAGACGGAACTGATAAAGAAATAAACGCAGCGGAGTACGGTGCGTCCCCACCCGGTGACGATTATCTAATTTTAGGACACGAATCCTTTGGCATTGTTGAAGAGGTTGGATCAAATGTTACGGAGTTACAACCCGGCGATTATGTAGTTGCAACTGTACGCCGTCCGGGCAGCTCTCCTTATGATCAAATAGGGATGTACGACATGACTACAGATGACGTTTACTTCGAGAGAGGGATAAATCTTCGACATGGATACTTGACCGAATACTATGTAGATTCGCCGGAATATATTATTAAAGTACCACAAGGGTTAAAAGATGTAGGGGTTCTTCTCGAGCCCACGAGCGTGATTGAAAAAGGAATATTTCAGGCTTATGAGATTCAGAGGCGGCTGCGAATATGGCATCCTACCCGTGCCGCAGTGCTTGGAGCTGGAACGATTGGTCTTTTAGCAACCATGGCTCTTCGCTTAAGAGGGCTTGAAGTCTGTGCTTTTGGATTAGCGAAACCACCATACTTAAATTCAGATCTAATAGGGCAAATCGGTGGTTGCTACCATAGCACAGGGGATATAACCCTTACAGAGTCTGTGAAAGAGCATGGTCCATATAATATTATTTTTGAGGCTACAGGATATTCTCCTATTGTCTTTGAAGCCATGAATATATTGGGAAAAAACGGTGTGCTTATTCTTTCGAGTGTAACAGGTGGTGGACGAAACATTGAGGTGCCGGCAGACCAAATCAATCTGGGATTCGTACTTGGCAACAAGGTTGTTGTTGGTACTGTTAACGCTAATCGGGATTACTTTGAAATAGGGGTTAAGGACTTCTCTCAAGCAGAGCTTCAGTGGCCGGGGTGGTTGCCGAAATTTCTTACCCATCCTGTAAAAGGTCTCGAAAACTATCAGGAATTAATAAGATCTCTAACTGAGGCAAAGGGAGCTATTAAGGTTTTTTGCGAAGTCGCACCATTGTCGTGATTCGGAGCTCGGAATTCGTGACTTAACTTCATCGTCGGTTTCCTGGCGAATTGCTTGATCAAACGAATCACGAACCACGATTCACGAGACCCGAACTATGGAGGCCAAAAAAGATGACTAGAGAAGAGGAAAGATTAGAGGAAGAACGTAATAGAAAAGCTTATTGGAAGCGCTGGGGGCCTTATGTAAGTGAAAGACAATGGGGGACCGTGCGAGAGGATTATAGCCCTTATGGCACAGCCTGGGACTATTTTACGCATGATCAAGCCCGTTCTCGAGCCTATAGGTGGGGTGAAGATGGAATAGCAGGGATTTCTGACAACCATCAAAGACTCTGTTTTGCTATTGCTCTCTGGAACGGCAATGATCAAATCCTTAAAGAAAGGCTTTTTGGCCTAACTGGTAGTGAAGGCAATCATGGAGAGGATGTTAAGGAATATTACTTTTATCTAGACAATACACCGACACACTCCTATATGAAGTACCTTTATAAGTATCCTCAACGTGCTTATCCGTACTTACAATTAGTTGAGGAAAATAGACACAGAGGCCGTAAGGAGCCAGAACTCGAGCTTCTTGATACAGGAGTATTTGATGGGGACCGATACTTCGATGTCTTTATTGAGTATGCAAAAAATTTACCGGATGATATTCCAATTCAAATAAGCATCATAAACCGTGGCCCCGAAGAGGCAACCTTACATCTTTTACCTACCCTATGGTTTCGTAACACCTGGTCATGGAATCACAGTAACGATAAACCTTCTCTAAAACTTCTTAAAACCAGCTCTCGTACAAGTGTGATAGAAGCCTCCCATCCAACGCTCGGAGAAAGATGGTTTTATTGTGAGGCACCTACAGAACTTCTTTTTACAGAAAACGAAACCAATAATCAGAGATTATTTGGGATAGGTAATGCTTCCCCATTTGTTAAAGACGGGATAAACGATTATATCGTGGACGGACGGAAAGAAGCGGTGAATCCGAATCAGATTGGAACAAAGGTGTCAGTTCATTATTCATTGAAGATTGGTGTAGGAGAAACTAAAACTGTCAGGCTACGACTAAGCCAGTTCAAAAGTTTAGCGGAACCTTTCAGCCCCTGTTTTGAAGCCATTTTACAAGATCGTAAGCGAGAGGCAGATGAGTTCTATGAACGTATTTGTCCATTTCCTCTTACGGACGACATGCGCAATGTACAAAGACAGGCATTTGCTGGGATGCTTTGGAATAAACAATTTTATAACTACGTAGTTGAAGATTGGTTAAAGGGTGATCCAGCTGAACCCACTCCACCACCAGAACGTAAACATGGAAGAAATCACAATTGGATTCATCTTTATAATGATGACGTTCTATCAATGCCTGATAAATGGGAGTATCCATGGTTTGCAGCATGGGATTTGGCATTTCATACCGTACCACTTGTGATGATTGACCCAGATTTTGCCAAGCGGCAACTAATTTTGCTGACCAGAGAATGGTATATGCATCCGAATGGTCAGATTCCAGCCTATGAGTGGGCGTTTGGGGATGTGAACCCTCCAGTTCATGCCTGGGCAGCATGGCGAATCTATAATATCGAAAGAAAGATTTATGGCCAAGAAGATAGACTTTTTCTTGAGCGTGTATTTCAGAAATTGCTTCTCAATTTTACATGGTGGGTAAATCGTAAGGATTCTGAAGGGAAGAACGTATTTGAGGGAGGATTTCTTGGGCTAGATAATATCGGTGTTTTTGATAGAAGTGCCCAACTTCCAACTGGTGGTCACCTAGAACAAGCGGATGGAACAAGCTGGATGGGGATGTATTGTCTTAATATGCTTGCTATAGCCCTTGAGCTTGCGAAGGATAATCCGAGTTATGAGGATATCGCCAGTAAATTTTACGAACATTTTATTTACATTGCAGATGCTATGAACATAATTGGAGGTGAAGAAGCAGGACTCTGGGATGAAGAAGATGGTTTTTACTATGATGTTCTTCATCTGCCAGATGGGCGTTATCACCCCTTGAAGGTGCGTTCTATGGTTGGACTCATCCCGCTATTTGCTGTTCAAACACTGGAACAAGAAACTTTACGAAGACTACCTGGGTTTAAGAGTCGTTTAGAATGGTTTATTGAGAATCGCCCAGAACTGAGAAAAAATGTCGCCTGTATGAGAACACCCGGAATGGGTGAAAGAAGACTTCTCTCTATTGTGAATCAGGATAAGCTAAGGAAAATACTACGAAGGATGCTCAATGAAAAGGAGTTCCTAGGGCCTTGCGGTATTCGTGCCGTTTCTAGATACCATGCTGAACATCCTTATGTCTTTGATATAAATGGACATGAGTATCGTGTTGATTATGAACCAGCGGAGTCATCAAGTGGCCTTTTTGGAGGCAATTCAAACTGGCGTGGGCCTATTTGGTTTCCTGTAAATTTTCTTCTCATAGAGTCTCTACAAAAATTTCATTATTACCTGGGAGACAATTACAAGGTTGAATATCCGACCGGTTCTGGAAAGGAGATGACCCTCTGGGAGGTAGCAACAGAGTTATCCAATAGGCTTATGAAGATTTTTCTTAAAGATCCATCTGGACGCCGTCCTGTTTATGGAGGGAGTGAGAGATTTCAGACTGATCCTAATTGGGGAGATCACATTCTCTTTTATGAGTATTTTCATGGTGATAATGGTGCGGGCATAGGTGCAAGTCATCAAACTGGCTGGACTGGTGCAGTGGCAAAACTCGTTCAGCAGTACGGTGAATATCATATGCAACAAAAGGCGCCTGAAGTAATCAATCTAGTATTAGATAAGGCGAAAACACGCGATAGAAAAAAAGGTATCGAATATAAGAAGACAGGATGAATTTTCCTATTACTTTGTTAATTATCTCTAATAACCTCTCTAGAGCAAATCCTCAATCATCTAATACTTAGAAAGGGAGCATATATAAATAATGTTTATTGAATTTGGGCGAGAAATATGTGGTGAACTTTCAACTGCAGAAACTAGGGAATGGTTAGTAACAAACGGCATCGGGGGTTTTGCATCAGGGACAGTTGCAGGTTTACTAACCCGCCGATATCATGGATTACTAATTGCAGCACTTAAGCCGCCTCTGGGACGGACTCTGCTTGTTACCAAACTCGATGAAACTGTTCAATATAATGGAAGGAGGTTACCTCTCAATACAAACCGCTGGGGTGATGGCAAAGTAGATCCACATGGCTATAGGCACATAGAAAGTTTCCACCTTGAAGGAACTATACCCGTTTGGAGATTCGCATATGGAGATGCACTGCTTGAGAAGCGCATCTGGATGAAGCAAGACGATAATACGACTTATGTTCAATACAACCTACACCGCGCGACCAGACCGCTTCAGTTAGAAATCAAGGCGTTTGTCAATTATCGTGATTATCACAGCACTACTCACGGTGGAAACTGGCAGATGAAAATTGATCAAGTTGAACATGGAATCTCGGTGACGGCATATACTGGGGCTCAGTCATTTTTTCTTTTGACTGATAAAGCGGACGCATTGCCGGCACATGATTGGTATTATGGATTTGATTTAGCTGTAGAACGATATAGGGGTTTAGATAATCGCGAGGACCACCTACATGCCGCTACCTTTAGCGTTACCCTTAACCCCGGTGAATTGCTTACTTTTGTAGCTAGTACAGGATTAAATCCAAGTTTAAATGGTGAGGAAGCGCTTGAATTACGTCGTAGTTATGAGAAAAAATTAGTAAGCCTGCTTAATGAAAAGCATCTTTTATCCTCGGATGTGCCACCCCAATGGATTAATCAACTCGTACTAGCCGCAGATCAGTTTATTGTAAGCCGTCCATTACCTAATGAACCTGGAGGTAAAACTATAATTGCAGGTTATCACTGGTTTGGGGATTGGGGACGGGATACAATGATTAGCCTTCCGGGTCTATCCTTATCTACTGGTCGTCCAGAAATAGCCCAATCTATTCTACGTACATTTGCCAAATACGTGGACAGAGGGATGTTACCCAACCGTTTTCCTGATGCTGGTGAACAACCTGAATATAACACTGTGGATGCAACCCTTTGGTACTTTGAAGCGATTCGTGCTTATTATGATGCGACAGGGGACAATGATCTTTTGCATGAACTCTTTCCCGTTTTAGCAGAGATTATAACCTGGCACACTCGAGGAACGCGCTACAATATTCACGTAGACCCGAACGATGGATTACTGTATGCTGGTGAAAAGGGTGTGCAACTAACCTGGATGGATGCAAAAGTCGGAGATTGGGTAGTAACTCCTCGAATTGGCAAACCAGTTGAGGTGAATGCCCTTTGGTACAATGCCTTACGGACGATGACTAAGTTCGCACGGCAGCTTAAAAAACCATACAAAGATTACGAGGCAGCCGCAAAGTTAGCGTTTAAGGGATTTAGCCGCTTTTGGAACGATAAAGCCGGCTATTGCTATGATGTTATAGACGGGCTGGATGGGTATGATGCAACATTGCGACCTAACCAGATATTAGCCGTTTCTCTGCTTGAAAGCCCGCTTAATCCTGATCAACAGCGAGGTGTGGTAGAAGCCTGTGCACGGCATCTTCTTACTTCACACGGGCTTCGGAGTCTTACTCCTGAACATCCACAGTATCAAGGACATTATGGAGGGGATCAGCGTCAACGAGACGGTGCATATCACCAAGGTACGGTTTGGGGGTGGCTCTTAGGCTCATTCGCCTTGGCACACCTGCGGGTCTACAATGATCCTGTAAAAGCCCGTGAATTCCTAGAGCCTATATCACGCCAACTACATTCACATGGAGTTGGGAGCCTTAGCGAAATATTTGATGGAGATGCGCCGATGACGCCTCGAGGTTGCATTGCCCAAGCCTGGACAGTTGCCGAGGTTCTTCGCGCATGGCTGGCTACGGTTTAAACAAATATTTTTGATCTAATTAATCCTGATAGGTGGGGTTTTCCAACCCCGCCATTCGAGAATAAAATGTAGGGGCTGATGCCCTCATCAGCCCAAATGATTCCCGTTCGGGGAACGGGCACTACATTGTAAACAGACCTTGTTGGCAATCTATAAGAAGGCAACTACGCTTCGAGGGGAATCAAAGTTCTCAACTTGGCTTTCCGCCTCACTATGAATGCGGCTCTCTCACCAAGCTTCGGCAACGGAAGGAAGAAAAAGAGTTTTCGTTCGAGGCTATATGCCTAAGTTTCGAGACGATGGCCATCACTTGGTTACGCCAGTGATTGATTGGTCACAAGACGTTGATAAACTCGTAGCTAACAAATAGTGTTTTCGGACTCCGGTCGTAAATCCAAATAGTCAGTTACGGCGTCTAATATTTCTGTAGATTGATGAGTAGATTAATGACTTGTTATGGTTGAGCGAACTCCGAATCGGCTATCAAGATCCAAAAAAGTTGATACTTGTAAACGGGCAACGTCACTGATCTCGGATTATCTGACTGGGGAACTGGACCCTGAAACAACCCTAGCCTTCGAAGAGCATTTAGGCAAGTGTTCAGACTGTGTAGCCTTTTTAAACACATACAAGAAAACAATCCAAATTACTTTTCATTGTTTAAATTTCCATCTTAAGCTTTATTGAATTATAGAACATTTGGATTGAATTAACCTTTTTTAACCTCTTTTTATTATCTTGCTAGAATTGATTTCTCTATATTAAGAGTAATCGGTTAAGTTTTTGTCACTAGAATTAACGATGTGGACAGGTTACTTTAAATATTATAAAATAGACCAGATCATAAATTATATTATTTTCATTGCCTAATTAATTTCAAAGAATAGTATTATAGGGAGGCCAATATGACTATCAATATGAAACAAGCTGCCCTAGAGTATCACAGTAAGGGTCGTAAAGGAAAGATTGAGGTAGTGCCTACTAAACCATGTAAGACTCAATGGGATCTTTCATTGGCATATACTCCAGGGGTAGCCGAACCTTGTAGAGAGATTGAAAGGAACCCAGACTTAGCATATGAATATACAAATAAAGGTAACTTAGTAGCTGTTGTAACAAATGGAACAGCTGTGCTAGGTCTTGGTGACATAGGATCACTAGCTGGAAAACCTGTTATGGAAGGAAAGAGCGTTTTATTTAAGAGGTTTGCAGATATTGATGCCTTTGATATTGAGCTTGATACACATGATCCAGAGGAGGTAATTAAAGTCGTAAAGCTACTTGAGCCTACATTCGGTGGAATTAACCTTGAGGATATAAAAGCACCTGAATGTTTCTACATTGAGCAGGAACTAAAGAGGCAACTTAGCATTCCTGTATTCCATGATGACCAGCATGGAACGGCTATAATATCGGGTGCAGGACTCATGAACGCGTGTGAAATTACAGGTAAGGAGCTAAGCAAAGTTAAGATGGTTTTTAGTGGCGCCGGTGCTGCTGCAATTTCTTGTGCAGAATTTTTTATACTTCTTGGCGCTAAAAGAGAGAACATTATTATGTGTGACAGTAGAGGAGTTATCTATAAAGGAAGAGAACAAGGAATGACCCCTCAAAAAGAAAGGCTTTCGGTTGATACTAGAGTGAGAACCCTTGCCGAATCTATGAAAGGTGCAGATGTTTTTGTTGGACTGTCTGTAGCAGGAATGGTAACTAAAGAAATGGTAAAGTCGATGGCTAAAAGGCCAATTATCTTTGCTATGGCGAACCCTGACCCTGAGATTTCCTATCCTGATGCAAAATCAGTAAGGAGTGATCTGATTATGGCAACAGGAAGGTCAGATTATCCAAACCAGGTAAACAACGTTCTCGGTTTTCCATTCATATTTAGAGGGGCACTGGATGTACGAGCTAGATCAATTAACGAAGAAATGAAAGTAGCAGCTTCTTATGCTTTAGCTAGTCTTGCTAAACAGGGTGCAGATGAATCGGTAGCTAAAGCCTATGGAGAGTCACATTTTGAGTTTGGACCAGAGTATATAGTTCCTAAGCCCTTTGACCCAAGGGTGTTTGTTTGGGAATCTGTTGCTGTAGCACAGGCCGCGATGCAGACAGGTTCTGCTAAAGTTGAAATAGACATAGAAGAATATAGAGAGAAGCTTGAGAGATGGGTTGCCGGAAAATCTTCTAAAGCAAGAAGACATACGAAAAGAAAAGTGGCTAATCGGTGATTTTGTTAACTGAAGCCATTGGCTAGGAATGACATTCAAAGGAACTTTCCAGGTAGATACGATAAATCTATTAATAAATACGATAGGCGACTTAATCTATATTAAGCAAATTTCTTCTAGGCCTGGCAGATTAGAGTTATAGATTTGGGATCGGAAATAAGTAATCTTAATCAAAATAAAAAATTCCGAACTGCACTTCTTTCTATAATCGTATCACTATTTTTAATAATCACAAAGCTTATCGCCGGTTTTCTTACGAATTCTATTAGCATATTTGCCTCAGCGGTTGATTCATTTGTTGATGTAGCTGCTTCATCAATAAACTATTTTTCCATAATAAAAGCTGAGAAGCCTGCCGATAAGGAACATAGATTCGGTCATGGTAAGGCTGAAGGACTTGCAGGTTTATTTCAGAGTCTCATTATTGGTGGCTCTTCACTATATTTGATTAATGTGTCAATCAATAGATTAATTGCGGGAGCGGCTTTACAATCATTAAATTTCGGGATTCTCGTAATGGTCTTTTCTTCATTTGTGAGTTTTTTCCTTGCCAGGTACATAAAAAGGGTAGCAAAGGATACCGAAAGCATTGCACTTAGTACCGACAGTCTTCACTATAGCTCTGATGTATATACGAATTTAGGCATTGTTCTGGGACTTATTACAGTGAGGTTCACAGGACTTGTATATATAGATTCTTTAGTCTCTATCTGTGTTGCTGTGTATATAATTTGGTCAGTTATAGGTGTTTTTAAAGAGACGGTTGATATTTTAATGGACAGGGAACTATCTAAAGAAACTGTTAAAGAGATTGAAGAGATAATCCTAAAACATCAACCAGTTGTAAAAAGTTTTCATAAAATGCGTACCAGACGCTCTGGCTCTAAAAGATTCATAGAGTTCCACCTTGTGATAGACCACAATCTTAGCTTTGTTGATGCCCATAATCTTGCGGAGGAGATTATTAAGGACATCGAAAGCAACGTGCCGAACGCAGATGTGACTGTCCATGTTGATCCACATAGCTACCCAGATTATTCATGAAAGATATTGAAACCTTTTTATAAATCTTGAGTTTATATAAGAAGACCATGATAGGAGATCAAAAGATGGGGAAATTAGTTTTTTTTTCTAATTGTTGTTGCATTATTAATTCTATCAATGCCAGTCAAAAGCTCAGCAGAAAAACATCATTATTTTCATAAACATTATTATCGTCCTTTCGTAGTTGTACCCCGTCATCATAACCACCATTTTCATAGACCTGTGGTTGTAGCGCGTCCGTCTGTATTCACTCGACCTGCGGTATTTGTAAGTCCACTTGTAGTTACAACTCCATTATTTTTCCCATTCTTTTCTTTTGGGTTTGTAATTAGGTAATCTAACGCGGTTTATGGCTAAGATAGGTTTTTATAAAACTGATGGGTTTTTAAAACCCTTTACTTAATTCCTTATGCTACAACCGCAGCTTACAGGCCTACATCCACAGCCTGAACTAACTGTGCTCGTAGGGGAGGTTGAAATTGGGATTGAGCTCTTGGATTTAAATCCGAAGCTAGAAAATATCTTCTCAATATTTTTACTTCCACAATCGGGACAGCAAATTTCTTCGTCTGAACTTAGAACGAGCGACTCAAATTTATTTTCACATTTCTCGCATTTGTATTCAAACAGCGGCACCTATTTGCCTCCTAATTTGATATATGGTTTAAATATAATAACTACAAGAAATCTAGTCAAATTTAAAAGCTCTTCCAAAAACCCAAGCCTGCCCAGTCAAAGATCTTCTGACCATAAATATTTAAATAATACAGATTATTCGTAACCATTAGAATCCCTACAATTACTAGCATCCCTCCAACTGTTACTTTGTATAAACCGTAGTGTCGTTTTATCCATCCAAACGCTGTTAAAGCACGTGAGAGTGCAAGCCCCGTAATCAGAAAAGGAAGTCCCAATCCAGCAGAGTAAGTAAGAAGTAAAGCTGCACCCTTTTCTGCTCCTCCAGCAGTGCTTGCATATAAAAGAATTGATGCAAGAATAGGTCCCACGCATGGAGTCCAACCAAAACCAAATGCAATTCCGAGAAAGAATATCCCAATAAGTCCGAAATTCCCCTGAGGTAAACTGATTCTCCTTTCTTTATAGAGTTGAGGGATCTTGAATATGTCCATTGCAAAAAGACCGAAGAGAATAATAATCACTCCGGAAATTTTAAAAAGTAGAAATTTGTTTTTTGCGAGAAAACCGCCTATGAAAGATGCTGAGACACCAAGTGTTACAAATACGACAGAAAAACCGAGAACAAATAAGACACTAGGAAAAAGAATTTTTCTCACCTTTCGTTCGATAGGGTCTTTTTTACACTCTTCAAATGATAGTTTTGAAACCATAGAAATATATCCAGGAATAAGTGGAAGCACACAGGGGGATAGGAATGAGACAACCCCGGCAAGAAACGCAAAGACCCAGCTTACTTCTCCTACAGATGGGTTCATCTTATTATCTCTGATACATATTCTTTGAAGCTACTCTCACCAGCTTCACCAAGAAATCCACCATAATTCTTTTTAACTATTTTCCCTTCTTTATCTATGAAAAGGGTAACGGGAAGGGCGATCACCCCGTATAAATTTGCGACTTCTCCGGTAGAATCCTTTAGGTTTGGATAAGATATCCCAAAGACATTAATAAAATCCTTAGCGCTCTTTTCTTCGTCAAGTACGTTAATCCCTAGAAATGCAACCCCTTTGTCTTTATATTCGTTCCAAGATTTTTGTAGAAACGGCATTTCCTCACGGCATGGCCCACACCACGAAGCCCAGAAATTGATTACAAGGGGTTTGCCCATTAAATCTTTAAGTTCTACTTTTTTATTGCCATCAAGTGAGGAAAGTGAAAAGCCCTCTGCGTAAACTTTATCAGATTCTGCAGCTGAAATTTCCTCTTCAGCATTCTTACATGAGATAAGCAACGAAAATATATATAATATGTAAACAAAAATTGAAATTGCTTTTTTCATTTTTATATATCCTCGATTAATTAATGTGTCCAAAAGGGTAATTCATAAATTATAATGTTGAAAACTATAATAGTTTTAAAATAAAGCCTAAGTATTATGCAATATATATTAACAGAATTTTGTAATTATTGGTAGATAAAAAAAGATGGAAGCATCTTTTAGATGCTTCCATCAGAGAACTGTCTTATTAGCTCCCTGATGTAATCTCTTGGGCCACTATAGCGTGCATACCGTCCTTGTGAAAAACAATGCCCTTTGCTGTTAAGGAAGTACCTCACTCAGGTAGTGTCCTCCTTGTTTAGGATGAATATGATTTTAAAAGGTTTCACTTGATGATACTTCCTCAGGATTTATTTATGGAAAAAAGGAATGGTAATAAGTTCGAGATCCTTAAAAATATTTTCGTTAAGGGAAGGTTATACACTCATAGGCTGATCCTGGTCAAAACCCAATAGGAAAGAAGTGCTATTAATGCGGAAAAGGGTAGGGTAATAATCCATGCAAGAATCATTTCAAAAACGACTTTCCATCTGACTGTTTTTTCACCATGTTTTAAACCTATTCCGATTATCGCACCGCTTGAGACATGGGTCGTTGATACAGGTAGACCGTACCTTGCTGCAATCCCAACTAGAATCGAAGTGGTAAGGTTTGCCGCAAATCCCTCTTGCGGTGTCATTGGAGTAACCTTTTCAGCAAGTGTTTCTGTGACTCTTAGACCTGATAGCATACTTCCGATACCCATTGCAAGAGCAATGGTTAGAAAAGAGACTGAGGAGGGCAGATGGGTTCCAAGCGCACCTGCGCCAAGTGTTATAGCAACGATTTTTGGAGCGTCGTTTAGTCCCCTTGCAAAGCTTGTCATCCCTGAAGAAAGCCAATGAAACAGATCTATAACCTCGAGTCTAATGGGTGAAGAAAGAGACTCGGAACATGCGTCTTTCTCTGCGGCCAGCAAAGTGGCTTGTGGAAAGGGATCTATATGAGATACTGCAACAATAGCGCCGGACCCTTCGACATCCCCGATCAAGTCGGGGATCAAGACAGGTTTCTCTAAAACAGGATTAAATAAGATACCTTCTCTTACCTCTAGGCAAACACAATAGCGCTCAGCTCGTAAAGATACTTTCCGGATTAATGGGAATAAGAGCCACGAGATTCCAAGTGCAGCAACTGGACTAAAAGCGAGTGGGAGGAAAATTTTCTTTTCTAAAACAGACCATGTTACTCCATCGAAGCCAACTGCGACTACTCCCACCCCACATAGAGCACCTATAATTGAGTGTGTTGTAGATACTGGAAGCCCTGTTTTTGATGCAATAATGACCCAAATAAATGCTCCTAGGGCAACAGCTACTGGAAATACTTGATTTAAATTGGCAGTTGATTTTACTATCCCTCCTACAGAAAAGGTTTTTACCATCTCGAGTGCAAAGAAAGCAGCAACTATCGCCCCAGCCATAGTCCAGATTGTCCCCCAGAGAATTGCCTTTTTGTAGTTAGTAATGCCACTGCCAACAAGAGTTGCGATACCCTTAGAAACGTCATTCGCACCGTTTGCAAAGGAAAGCATAATTGCTGATAAAAATAGAAGAATGGTAATCACTGATTGCTTATCCTCTCATGAATTTTAAATAACACTTCATCATTAAGGTCATTAGCTGTATCAATGTCTTTTAGTGTTTGCAATAGCTGAAACCTCAACCCTTTTTCTCTTAATGTTTTTAATGTCTGATTAAGAACACGATCAGTACTCCAGTCAATATTATTAAAAATTTCTGGAATCAGTTTTTTTAGACCTAATAGGTAGTATCCACCATCTTGAGTTGGACCCAATACAACATCGGTTCTGTCGAGTTCAGCGAAGGCTTGAGATATTAGATCATTTGAAATATCAATACAATCAGTGCCGATGATAGCAGCCTTTTCTGCACCAAGTGAAAATGCCTTACTGAAAGCGTTTGCTATTCTTTCACCTAGGGAGTTTCCTTCTTGGGGAAGGAATTTACAGTCGTTGTTTGGAAGCCAATTCTCAACATCGCTTTTTCTTTCTGGAGGATCAAAGAATATTATCGTTTCGTACTCCCTTGATTTGGATACGTGATGGATAATGGTTTCTGCCATTACCGAGTATAAATGTGCTGCCTTTTCTTTGCCTATATATTGAGCAAGGCGGGTTTTTACCTTTCCTGGCTCTGGATATTTTACAAAAATGAGTAGAATGTGCTTTGGATTAGTTATAATTGTTTAAAGTTCTCCTTTAAGATTGTAGGGGCAACCTTGCGGTTGCCCAAAAGAGTAGGGCGGGAGCAAGACCATGGATCACAACATAAGGAAATTCTAGGACACAAAAAACCCAGGATAGTCGGGGTTTTCTAACCCCGCTTGTCAATACGGGACTAGAAAGTCCCGTCTATCCTTCCTGAATTGACATTCATATACCACCTTAATCCTCTTATTCCTTAAGTTGTAACTAATGGACTAATGAGCGCCCCTACAATTATCTGCTAAAAATCAAAAACTATTAGCCCCCATAAACGGAATCCTAAAGGATTCTGCTACAATTATGCTCTTATAGGTCGAACTCTCTTTAACAGCAGCAACTGTTACCATCCGTGCAACGGCTATAGTTTGCAGGAGCTTCTCTTATTGGATCAGTAATTATAAAGAGCCCTGCATAAGGAGGCTTGGAAAGCTTCTCTGCTGTATCTGTGCATACCTCTACTACTTCACCACGCGGGAATAGATGTCCTTCTTCGTCTATTATAGCTTTAAAGGGGCCGTTATAGATTGCTTTCTGCCCTAAATAAACGCAGCCAGCACGTTTTTCGAATTTATATCCTCGCACTGTTATTGAGAAAAACCTGTAATTCTCTACATCTTTCCAGTAGAATTTTTTTAGAATCTGCAAGCCATAGAATCCTGACTGCTCTAGATAGGAAACAAACTGCTCTTCTGTTAAAGCACCAGCTATACACTCACCCCAAAGCTTATCATTTGTAACAATGTGAGGTGGGACCTCAACCTCAGAAACAATATCTGAAATCACAATCCTTCCGTTATCCTTGAGGATGCGCCACATCTCTGAGAACACCCTTTTTTTGTCTGGTGATAGATTTATAACGCAGTTTGATGTAATTAAGTCAACTGAATTATCGTCAATTGGAATTTCTTCTAAGAACCCC
>Ga0209431_10001741_pt1 | contig 17856 bp, 18 predicted proteins | sample RifCSP13_3_FD_184021 | JGI IMG/M metagenome (GOLD analysis project Ga0209431, IMG submission 184021) | Soil microbial communities from Rifle, Colorado - Rifle CSP2_sed 13_3 (SPAdes) (version 2) | ecosystem: Environmental > Terrestrial > Deep subsurface > Rock core/Sediment | place: Rifle...
TTAAATTCCATCGTCCTCAAGGCTAACGGCTGCGATATTCTGGGCGCTTCTAATCGCAGTCTACCTCACTCGCAAGAACACCTGGCGCCCACCGGCTATAGCGGATAATATGAGTAAGTTGCAAAAAGACCATTGCACTTGATCCGAATCAGGCAAAATATTTCCTACCACCGCATGGTCGCGAAGACGCAGAGTATCAATAATCTGGTGACCGAAACAAACCAAAGAAAGAGGACTGAACAATATGGCTAGACCTTCAAAACTGGCCCACGTCGTCTATATGACAAGACGCTTCGAGGAAATGATCGCCTGGTACCAAAATGTCTTTGAGGCGAAGGTGCTATACCAGAATCCCGCGATCGCCTTTCTCACCTTCGATGACGAGCATCATCGTTTCGCCTTCGCCAACATGAATGCGTTTAATCCCACGGGTGTAGCGAGCGAGGCACCAGCCGGGATCGGTGTGAATCATGTAGGTTACACCTATACGAATCTTGGGGAACTCCTCGCTACCTACGAGCGTCTCAAGCAACTCGGCATTACGCCTTACTGGCGCGTTCATCATGGCGTAACGCTTTCCATGTATTACCAGGATCCAGACGGCAATCGGATGGAGTTTCAGGTTGACTGCTGCGCCAATGCGGAGGAAGCCCGCGCATTCATGCACAGTGACGCCTTCGCCGCAAATCCCATCGGCGTCGAAATCGATCCGGATGCATTGCTTGAAAGATACAAGAGCGGCGTTCCCACAGAGTCGTTGTTGGTTCAGCCTGAGGGGCCAGTCTCGCAAATCCCGCGCGAACATGGCTTGTCCTGACGAGCGAGATGATAAAAACAGTCAGCCAACACTACGCTGTCGCATTAACGCAACCGTCTGCAGTCTCGGGTCGGTGGCATGGGCCAAGTATATCTGGCTGAAGACTTGCCACTCGGGTCGCCTAGTTGCGCTATGGCGTCATGAGGCGATGTGTGTAGCTTGCGCAGCAACCACTTGCCAGCGCCCTCTTATCTTCACGAGGGTTACGGTGACTCGGAGTTGACCGCCAATGTCTTGCCCTTTAGATTGGGCCTTGATCATCGCGCGATATGTTGCCACAGCTGTATTTCCATAGAGATGGATGTTCACATCCTCGAAACTGACGGATTCATACTTCAGTTCTCCAGACTTTATCGCTGCGAGACGTGGCGCTTTGGTCGTCAGGACTCCGGACTCGTTAACAAGGAAGTAATCATCGGCATACATTCGGTCGAGTGCGACAGTGTCGTTTTTCCCCAGGGCAACGTAAAGTTCATTTAGTAACTGCCGTACGGCTTGTTCATCGTTGCCCTTTTGGTTTGCGCTACTGCGCGTCGGTTGAGTGAAAACTAAAGAAGATGCGGCAATCAGCATTGCCACTACAAGGATGCGTTTCATGCAAGTGATCCTTTCGCGCCGGAACGAGCCGGCAGGTAATGGGGGAAAGACGTGCTGCTTTTACAGCAAACGTTCCCAGCCAGTCAATGGCTATAGCTACAGAGAGGATGCTTCACGACGAAACCAAACTTGAGCTGCCCGGGGGCGGCATGTCCAAGTGAAGGGTTGACCGGGAGCGGCATGTCCATGTGGAGGAAAAACATTCGCGCAACCCATCGTTTCCAGGATGAAGAGTAAACCAACCAGGAGAAAACGTTGATGCAAAAAGAGAAGCACATCATGAGTAACGCACCGATCGACTTGAGCGAGTATGATGCGATTACCAGGACGGTTCAGCAATATATCAACGGCGGCAAGTCGGGCCGAACCGCTGACATGAAGACCGCGTTTCACCCGGAGGCAACGATCTTTGGCTATATCGGCGCCGATTTGTTCGCCGGGCCCATCCAGAAGCTCTTTGACTGGAATGACCAGAATGGTCCAGCAACGGAACTCCAGGGCCGGATTGTCAGCATCGATATAATCGAGACGATTGCCACAGTGCGGCTGGAACTCGACAACTGGAGCGGCCATCGCTTCACCGACCTGTTTACGCTGCTGAAAGTCGATGGAGAGTGGAAAATCATGAACAAGGTTTTCCATCTTCATCCGTGATGAGTCTTTGACGTGGAGGCCCCATTTTGAAGATCTCCGCGCCGATCCACGGTACGCCGACCTCCTGCGCCGCATGGGACTAAAGCCGTGAGAAGGAGGAACACTTGCGAATTATTCCCCGGACGGTTGACGGCATTTATGCGCACCTCAATCTGTACAATCGCGCGCTGACCCGCTGAAACAAACGGTTTATCCGGCGGCTACGGTGTGAGCGTCTGCTGAAACAGGTTTGCTCTTGGTCTAACTGACATATTCGATCAAGGCAGTCGAGATCTTCATGGCGGAAAGAACAATTAACCAGCCCGCTTTGGCATGGCTGAAGAAGACTAAACTGATAGCCAGCGTCCTTGCAGCGGTTATGGCCATTCCCAGCTTGTTGGCTTACCCCACAGCTGAGAACGATACGCTGAGCACTCCGCTGCTCGAGTTTTTGCAGAAACAGATCGGTTTGACTCCAACGGAGATCAAATCGCTGATTGCTGCCCGTCCCGTAGCGAAGTTGCTGAAAACAAAGAGGAACGATGAAGTGGCGATCTTTGGAATCGTGAGGATAAATGCGCCACAAGAGTTGTTCATTGAAAAGTTCAGGGACATTGTCGCATTTGAAAGCGGTAAAGGAATCCATGGCGTGGGCGCCGCTTTCAATCACCGCCTGTGCTGAGTGACGTTGCCGCTTTACAGATGGATCTTAAGGAATTGAAAGAGATTCCTAACTGTAAGCCCGGTAACTGCCCGATTAAATTATCCGAGCAAGCAATGAAGTCTTTGCGGGAGAAAATAAATTGGAGTTCTCCGAAGGCGACCAGGGAGGCTCAATCGGTAATTCGCCAGGCCTTTGTGGATTACATTGCGAACTACCAGAAGATCGGAGGCGAAGCCCTTGCTATTTCTAACGTCAGAAAAAACCTCATGCAATCCGCGAGGGTTTCCTCAAACTGCTGCTAAATTCGTCGAACTTTATTCCTCCGACTGACCCGCCCCCCCGACTCCTCCTGCAGTTTTCATGGGCACGTTAACTCCTCGATATTTCACTATTTGGGCCAGTTCCGGCGTGTGAAAGGGATACAAGGGTCGTCATCACGTCAGAAGCATCTGCTGATGAGAACGCAACCCAACATTCACCTGGCGCGTACTTGTGGCTAGAACAAATGACTACAGCGTCTAGTCTGAAAGAGCGTCGCACCAGGCCAGCAACCCGCGAAATCGCTGATCAGGCCTTTTCCCGCGCCGCCGGTGCATCGCTCATTGCAGGCAACCGTGTCGAGCTACTCAAAGACGCCGCCGAGAATTATCCGGCGTGGCTCGCTGCAATAGCGGGCGCAAAACACTACATTCATTTCGAGAGCTACATCATTCACGAGGACGATCAGGGCTGGCTTTTTGCCGACGCCTTAATTGCTAAAGCGAAGGAGGGCGTGCGTCTGCGCTTGCTCTACGATTGGATGGGTGGATTTGGCAAAAGCTCACGATCGTTTTGGAATCACTTGCGCGAGAACGGCGTCGATGTGCGTTGCTACAACCCGCCGCGGTGGGACTCACCAATGAGCTGGCTCAGTCGGGACCATCGTAAAACACTGACCGTTGATGGTCGAGTCGGTTTTGTTACGGGCTTGTGTGTTGGGCGAATGTGGGTTGGCGATCCGGAAAGGAAGCTCAAACCGTGGCGTGACACCGGAGTCGAGGTGCGGGGACCTGCAGTTGCAGATATCGAACAAGCATTTGCGGGCGTGTGGGCACTGACGGGTCCGCCCATTCCCGAAGAAGAGATCATCAGGAGAGAATTGCTCGCACCAGAGGGCGACATGAACTTACGCATCGTGGCCAGCGTCCCTGCAACTGCCGGCATGTTGCGCTTAGATCAACTCATTGCCGCATTGGCTCGAAATCGCCTGTGGTTAACGGATGCCTACTACGCAGGAACGACTCTGTATGTACAAGCCTTGCGTGCTGCGGCGATGGACGGTGTTGACGTCCGCCTGTTAGTGCCTAACGGGACCGACATCCCTATCCTTACGCCCTTGTCCCGGGCCGGCTACCGTCCGCTCCTGGAAGCCGGAGTACGTATCTTCGAGTGGAACGGCACGATGCTGCATGCAAAAACGGCAGTTGCGGACGGACGATGGGCACGCGTCGGATCAACTAACCTCAACATCGCAAGTTGGTTCGGTAACTGCGAGATGGACGCTGTCGTCGAAGATGAACGTTTCGCTCGCGAGATGGAGGAGATGTATCTCCAGGATTTAACGAACGCGACAGAGGTCGTCTTAGATGCCAAACACAGAGTGCGCGTCCCCGGTGCGCCGAGACACCCACACGCACAGAGGATCGGGAGCCGGGGCAGCGGCGGGCGTGCAGCAGCAGGCGCGCTTCGAGTTGGAAACGCGGTAGGCGCGGCGTTCACGAGGAAGCGCGTTCTTGAACCTGTTGAAGCTCGCCTAATGCTGCTTGGTGGTGCATTACTGCTGGTCCTGGCAGTTCTCTTCACCTACTTTCCTCGCTTGTTGGTCTATCCAGTCGTCGTAATTTTCGTGTGGTTTGCCCTTGCACTCCTCTCCAGAGGCTACAAGCTGCATCGCATTAGAGATGAACCACAATCGGTTAAGCGCGATAACGCCGCGACAGTGAGGGAGGAACAAGTGAAGAAGGTTCAGCGCCGCTGATTAGGCCTGGGAGCGCAGGCATCCTGCCTGCCCGGTCTAACTAAGGCGAGTGAGGCAGGCAAGGATGCCTGCGCTCCCAGGCTACAAAACTGAAAAGTCGCCTACCAGCGGCAGGTGATCTGATGCAATAAGCGCTAGTCGACTCCGATGTATTGCAACTTTTATCAATTTGAGGGATGAATCGTAATAGATGTGATCAACGTGGGCTAAGGGCAAGATGCCAGGATAGCTCCATGCCCGGCCCAGACGCGTTTGCGGCTCTGCGGTATTGAAGTGATGTTGTAGCAGGTGAGACGCGAGTCCTCGTGGCCACTCATTAAAATCCCCAAGCACGAGACGTCGTGATTGCTCAGCATGATTAGCGAGGACGTCCAGCAGTTTCCTCGCTTGATAGCGGCGTTCGAAGAATCCAGTGCCCAGGTGTACGTTAAAGATTCGCAAGAGGTGTGCAGCGGTGTTTTGACTATCCAATGTCAGAGTTACCTCCAGGCAACCTCGCGGCTCGCTTTTGCGCCACGTTATGTCGTGATTGTGTTCAGAGATGATAGGCAGGCGCGTTAGTAAAGCGTTCCCATAAGCGCCGCCATGCAAACGACGATTCTCGCCCATCCGAAAATCAAACCCGAGTGCTTCCGCGATGGACCGTACCTGATTGCGCTCGCGCTCGGGATCATCCATGCCGACGACTTCCTGTAGAGCAATAACATCAGACTTAGTTTCCTTTAACACGTCAATTATGCGTTGAGGCCGCACGCGCCGGTCCAGCCCACGACACTTGTGAATGTTGTAAGTTGTGATGCGAAAGGAGATCATCTCTTATAGTGCGGACCTTTGAAGAATATTCAGGTTCCCAGGGCAGTTCGTCTAGCGTTGGAGCAGCTTTTGAACATCATTCGGCGTGAAGGGTAGCTATGCCACATTCTCTACCATTGCTGCAGGACTTACTCGTTCTATTGCTTGCCTCAGTTCCTATTGCGTTCATCTTTCACCGGCTGCGCTTGCCGACCATAGTCGGGTTCATGATTACCGGCGTCCTTATCGGCCCTCATGGACTCGGACTGATCGAGGATGTTCAGGCCATCGAGGTGCTCGCTGAAATAGGCGTAGCTCTCTTGCTCTTCACTATTGGCCTGGAGTTCTCGTTGCGGCGCATGCTTGAAATGAGACGATTGGTTCTAGTCGGAGGAAGCTTGCAGGTTGTTCTCACGACGCTTGTCGTCAGCGGAATCGCTTACCTACTCCATCGTCCCGTTAACGAAGCAATCTTCTTTGGCTTTCTCTTTGCCCTCTCCAGCACGGCAATCGTGCTCAAGAGTTATATAGATCGGGCAGAGATTGACGCGCCGCACGGGAGGGCAGGCGTTGGCATACTGCTCTTCCAGGACCTCAGTATCGTGCCGATGATGCTGATGATACCCATCCTGAGTGGTCATCAAGGAACTTCGGCTACCAAAATTACTCTCACGCTTGGCATCGCAGTCGCGGCCATTGCCATTATTATCTTCACAGCGCGAACCGTTGTGCCTTATCTGCTGTACCACATTGTCCGTTTGCGCAGTCCGGAAGTGTTTATTATCTCCGTCGTCCTTCTGAGTCTTGGCACCTCCTGGTTAACCTCACAAGTAGGGCTGTCGCTTGCACTCGGCGCATTCATCGCCGGCATAGTGCTGTCCGAGTCAGAGTATAGCCATCAGATTGTGGCCGACATCCTGCCTTTCCGCGATGTCTTCAACAGTCTCTTTTTCATCTCCATCGGGATGCTCCTCTCATTGAGCGCCCTCGCCACTGATATCTTCACTGTTCTGGCATGGGTCGGCGCGCTAACACTGGGCAAGGCTCTCATCGTGCTGGCGGTGGTGCGTTTACTGGGTTATTCATTACGCGTCTCGACGATGACTGCTTTAGGGCTCGCGCAGGTCGGAGAGTTCTCTTTCATTCTGGCTAAGGCGGGGCTGCCACAAGGATTGCTTTCAGAATTGGATTATCAACGGTTCCTGGCCGCTTCGATTCTCTCAATGATCGCAACACCTTTATTAATCAAAGCCGCTCCACGCATCGGTTACGCTCTGCAATCAGTATTTGCGCCAGGTTCTCTGCTAGAACCGACGGTGTCGGGATTCGACGCAGAGGAGCCTGACATGCGAGGGCATGTGATCATTGTCGGTTATGGTCTCAACGGTCGCAATCTGGCAAAAGTACTTCGGAGGACGGGCGTGCCTTATCTGGTCATGGAGTTGAATGCAGAAGTAGTTCGAGAAGCGCATACTCAAGGAGAGCGGATTGTATACGGTGATGCGACTCGCAAAGAGGTGTTGCATCACGTCCGGTTGGAACACGCCCGCATCTTGGTGCTTGCGATTTCCGACCCCGTGGCATCGCGTCATACAGTTCGGTTGGCGCGCCAGATGAATCCGGATATTCATATTATCGTTCGCACCCGCTACATGACGGAGATATCAGACTTACGTGACCTAGGTGCTGATGACGTCATCCCCGAAGAGTTTGAGACCAGCATAGAAATCTTTTCACGCGTGCTCCGAGAGTACGGCATTGCCCGCGCTGACATTCAACGTCAGGTCGCGGCGATCAGGAGCGAAGGCTACCAGATGCTGCGCCTGCCATCGCTGCCCATCGTGGACATGGGTGAAATTGCCGACGCCCTTAAATCAGCGTCGACCGAAACGCTGTTTGTTGAACCAGGCGCAGTTGCGGTCGGAAGGACCATCGGAGAACTGAGGTTAAGAGAAAAAACGGGAGTGACCATTATTGTAATCACTCGTGAGGGTCATACGGAGATCAATCCGGGACCGGAAACCACTATCCAGGCTGAAGACGTGCTTGTGTTACTTGGTGGCGCAGGGCAAATTGATCAGGCGATTGAAGAGATCAACGGCGTGCGCGAGGTGGTACCATGAAACGTTCGGCGGGAGTTAAGAAGGAAGAAGATGGTCCGGTACCCCCTGGTATCTATACCACTAAAGTCTTACCGGCCGGAAGTGTCCATCTTTCATTTGCAGTTTGATCACGGGCTTGAGCCACGGGAGGCGACGCTGTGGGTTGACCTGAAGGTTCCAAACAGATAGTCAAAGACCGGGGAGGTGACACCAAAGCGCAAGCTGGGAGTCTGGTGATGGTGCAACAGGTGATACTTCTTGAGATAGCAAAACAGGCGTAAACGAGGCGCACCATGATGAGCCTGATAATGTAAGAATTCGTAGCTGAAATAACCGGCAGTAAGACCGCTGAAGAGATAGGCCATTACCTGCCAGCTTCCGGTGAGGGCCCATGCGAGCATGCAATAGACGAAGGCTATGGGTAGACTCAGAAACAAGCTGGCAAAGAGATCATCCAAGGCCTTTGGCTGGGCATGATGCGCCAGATGCATTGTATAGACAAACTGGCGACCCTTTTCGCTTCGCGCGTCAAAGTGAAAAACCAAGCGATGTAAGACATATTCGACCAAACCCCAGGTGGCGATTCCAGTGAAGCACAGGAACAGGATGCTGCCGAATGAGCGCGCTTCGCTCATCATCGCCGCGACAGTTAAACCCAGCGTGAGCGGCGTGTAAAAATAGAAGGGGACGAATTGCTTCCATTCCTTCTTCGTCATCTCTTGCCTTTACGCTTCGTATGGCGCCCTTGTCCTTTTACTTTCCCGGCGATCCCCCGCAGTAAGACCTCGGCCACCTCACGCGCTCTATCAAGCGAAAGAAATTCAGGTGGGTGCCCCATCTGGAGATAAGACATAACGTTGATCGCGATCAATCCCTGGAGCGCGATCGCCGCGTCTCGGCAGTCCGCACAATTGAGTTCGCCAGTGCTCACACCCCGTTCAATGAGTGTGGTGAAGAACTCATGATCGCGACTATGAATAGCAGTCAGGTCAGTTGGCTTATCTTCCGGCAGGGCGAACGTAAGCGCCAGTACGAAGCGAACCAGATCAGGCGTTGCTAAGCAAAACGCGAAGTCTGCGGCAATGACCTGATGGATTTGCTCAGACGCCGAAGCATTCAGATCAACCGCATTCCCGCGATGTTCGAAGCAGCGATCATAAGCATCCTGCACAAGGGCAGCGAAAAGGTCGGCCTTATTCTTGAAGTGGTAATAGATGGTCGGTTTGGTGAACTTCGTGGCATCTACAATCGCATTAATCGAGGTGCCCGCGTACCCACTCTTGAAGAACTGGCTGCGTGCTACTTCCATTATGTGCGCCCGGGTCTCGATCATCTCACCGATATTGTATTACTTACCAGTAGGTATATCAAACAAATTAAGAGGCTCGCCACCCACCTTGCGCTCGTTAATATAGGGACTAATTCTTATAGATCTCTGTTTGTCAAAACTGTCGCCGGAGGGCCCTCCAGGCATTTCACAGCTCCAACCGAAATCTGGACCTCAGTTCGGTTGTTGCTGAGCTGGCCCACAGTCAAAACCTCTTTCTTAGACTTGATCCTTACGCAGCCAAATGGTAAAGATCCGCTCCACTGGGTGGTGCTGGCGCGTGTTGGCGCAATCACTAATGAGCCAAATGCTCGAACCTTCACCAGCAGCAAACTTTTTCGTAAATTCGTGTGAGTTAGTGGATCGTACTCAGGAGGCGTTCATGAGTAAGATTTTGACAATATCGATAATTCTGGCAGGTTTGATGCAGGCTGCGGTTGCGCAAAAGGAGACCGCTGATCGGTCCTGGACTAACTTCTTTGCCGTGGAAAAGGAGGAGCTAACGGCCACCGGGCGCAATCCGTATTTTATTCTGGAGCCTGGTTACAGATGTGTCCTTGAAAGCGGATCGGAACGTCTTGTTATTACTGTTCTCAATGAAACAAGGCTTGTCGACAACGTCGAAACGCGGGTAGTTGAAGAAAGGGAAACGATGAATGACAGTCTTGTTGAAGTGTCGAGAAACTACTTCGCAATTAGTAAACGAACCAACAGCGTCTTTTACTTTGGCGAGGAGGTTGACATGTATAAAAACGGTAAGGTGGTCAGCCACGAAGGTAGTTGGCTCTCAGGTGCGGCCGGAGCCCGGTTTGGCCTAATCATGCCGGGGCAGCCGCTGCTGAGCGCCCGTTATTACCAGGAGATCGCTCCGGGAGTTGCGATGGACCGAGCAGAAATTGTCAGCTTAAGCGAAACCGTCCAAACTTCTGCTGGTAACTTTACCAATGTACTCAAAGTGGCAGAAACCTCGCCACTAGAACGAGGAGTTAAGTATAAGTATTACGTCAGCGGCATCGGGCTGGTGCACGACGGGTCAGTCAAGTTGGTAAGCCATGGCAAGGTCCAACAACATCATGTTGGTGGAAAACTTCCGTTGAAGGATCGGGAGCCTTCTCTACCAAATCAAAATGAGAACACTCTCAGCTCTCAGTTTAGTCACAGCTTAAGCGCCGCCACTGCCCGCTGATAATCGTCCGGCTTTACGTAGATGACGTAACCATAACTACCCTTGCCATCGGCTACACCACTTGATGCAAAGACGTTAACGTTAGCCTCGTACAGCTTCATGTGCACCTCGGCCAGGGCGCCTAGCTCGTCATCACCCTGTACCAGCAGAGCCGCTTGAGGGCCTTCCAGCTTGAGGCCAGACTTCTGCGCCTCACTGCGAAGTTTTCCCGTGTCCTCGGGAAAGATCGTCAATTGTGTGTTCATCGGTCCAAAGGGTACGGCGGTAAAAGCCAAGAGATTGATACCCATATTGGCTAGGAACGAAAGCAGTTTATACGCCTGGCCGGGCTGATCTATGACTGAGGTATAGAAGTAATCGACACGCCGAATCTTGAATGCCATAGTTTACCTCCTCGCCTGTAACCTTAGTTGAGATCAGGTTCCCTGTTAGCGACGCATGCTAGAGCTCTGGCCGGGCAGATACAGTGAACAGTTCAATCCGGCTACCACTTATACTGACGAGCCTGGTTTGCTGGAACTGGAAGGGAGTTCTTCGATGGAATTCTGAAGGAAACTCGATGACTTCAGATAGCCTTCCTTCGCTTGTCTTCATACATTGCTTTGTCAGCCTCCGCTATTATCTCATCGACCATTATTGTGCTGTTTGATTCCACTGCTTTCATCCCGAAGCTTAGCGACAACTTATACGGGTGGCCGCCGCGTTCATTGAAGTCTGCCAACTTCTCTCTTAGGCGGGCTGAAACTATTTTCTCGCTATCCTCACTCGTGTTAATCATCAGAACCACAAATTCATCTCCGCCCAGTCGCGCGATGATGTCAGAATCGCGGAATACGTTTCTGAATATCTCCCCAGTCTTGATGATTGCTTGAGAGCCCACGGCGTGGCCAAAGCGATCGTTAATTTGCTTGAGACCGTCAATGTCAGCGAACAAGAGCAGCAATTGCTCCTTTGTTCTGCGCTTCAACTTGAAGTGCTGTTCGGCTAATGCCAAGAACCCGCGACGGTTGTAAAGACCTGTTAGATCGTCAGACAGCGACAAACTTTTCAGTTGTTCTTGCACTTCTTTCAAGTCGGTCACGTCTTGCGCGTGACCGATCACGTAATTCGTTTCGGCGTGCTTCACGTTGTGATACTTCCACACTCTTTCCTCACCCTGCTTGGTTCTTATAAACATCAACCCGCTGTCTGCTGAGTTCTGGGCCATTCGCTCAAGGTAAGGGTCGAATAGTCCGCGAACGGCGGGACTCAAGAAATCACACAGGTTTTTGCCTAATATCTCGCTCGGCTGATAACCAAGCGCTTGCATGGCGGCAGAGTTGACGGACAACAGCCCGCCCTTCATGTCGTGTTCGCACATTAGACCGCGACTGCCTTCAACGAGTTGGCGATAACGGTGTTCGCTCTGTCCTAGTAGCTCGGCAGCTTCCTTACGTTCCAAGTCCATGCGATGAAGGATCACCATGTTGTAGAAAATGAAGCCGACCAGGAGCAAGATACAAGCAACGATCATCAGCGCCGTGCCGAAACCGGCATCGTACCAGCCCAGATCCTGACCCTGTATGCGCAGCCAGCCGAGCACCGCTGGTATGAGCAATGCCGCGGGCAAGAGGCGTCGCGCCATAATCCCACCCACGCTATCGCTGATCAGGATTGCGATCAGAGTGCTCTGTCGGTTTGCACAGAGAATTCCGACACTCAGCAAGATGAAAGAGAAAGCAGTGTGAAGTGCCATGCCTGAATAAGATGACACGCCGTACAGCAGCCGGGCATTGTACAGGTGACCTAGTAGGGCTGCTATTGAGAGTGCGAGCACTGCAAATGCTCCGGCTTCGCTGAAGGAGGGGAGCAACCTGCTCCGGGCATTGACTAGAAGTAACGACAACCCGGTTAGCGAAAAGTTCAAAGCGGTGTGAGGCGCCATTCTTGCCGCAGTCAGAGTTTGATCGCCCCGAAAGAGGAGCTGATCAATACCGAGATTTGTCTGCACGATGTATTCAACTATCGTCGCTGATCCGATGACTAAAGTAACCAGAGCGCAACTTGCAGCCAAGTACCGTCTAGTCCTACCAGCGGTTGGCGAGGATAAATACAGCGCAATTGCGGCCATCATAAGGCCCACCGCTGTATTCGGTTTCATTTCCGGAAAGCCGGAAAGGAGAGTTTTAAAGATCCGTAGATTGAAAGTCCAACCGAGGATAACCAGACATGAGATCAGCAGCGTAACGGAGCTTAAAATTACACGCACTCGTTCAGACTGGTCGCTGGTCCCAAGGGGGAAAGGATTTCCCATGCTACCACCCTCGCTCTTGCGCTATGAGGGGCCTTTGGTATCCGCTGTGCTCCGCTGCTCGCTGGGTCTTATTTTACTCAAAACCCTAGGAGCGTTACAGGTCTTGGGACAAATGTTAACGTGTTCATTGAAATGTGCGTACGTATTACGCGCAAATCACCTGAAGATATTGCGGTAAACCATGTACGCTGAAACTGATGCTGTCGAGAGTGACGCGTCATAGGCAGTTCGTTTTAACCTAATTGACGTATTCCCAGTGCCAGGGCTCGTAAAAGTAGGGATGAAAGCCGAAGCGCTCGGCGTTGCGGACCAGCCAAAGGTAAACGGGCGTCTGTATTTGTAAGGCGCGGTTAGAGTCTTTCGTCTCGACCGGGTCGCCTCCCACATAGAGGTCAAGAGCGCGGCCCGTAAAGTGTGGACTGTTGACCGCGAGGCCTGCCCGGCCTGAATTCGGCGACTGCTGGCGCAGGCGCTCCTGGTATTCGCGCGTCCGGAAAGAGGATAGGATCTTTAAGTAATTCTCCGCCGGTGCGAGTCGGCCGTCCACGCTGAGAGCGAGCCCGAGCGACTGATCGGCAGCAGCGGCGGCAATCATGCGTTTGTAGGCGGTATACGTCTCACGCTCGACTTGCCGCAGTTCGTCGGGACGAGACGGGTCGTAAAAGTCGGCAGCCGGGGCCGTCACGAGCTGATCGGGAGCCGGGTAAGCGCGCTCCTTGAGCCGCGCGCTCTGCCACTCAGAGACCATTGCATAGAGCGTCGCTTCGTCAAGCACGCCGCTCGGTCCCAAGCCCGACTTCTCCTGCCAGTGGGCGAGCGCTGAGGCGAAGTCTGCAGGAGGGGTGTTGTCCGCTGTGTCAAGCAACCGACTGATGAGCGGCGTGTACAGGTACCAGCCACGCTGCTGTTTGCCGCCGAAGGTCCAGTTGAGCTCGTTGCTGAGCAGCGCGTTTCGGGCCGCCGCGGGACCGAAGAGTGAAGGCCCAAAATCGCTCTCGGCTGTGGGCTTGGCCCGCCTCTCACGGACGGCGGCGGTCGGCTTAACAGTCGACCTCAAAACGCCATCACGGGAAGTCTTAGTGGCGGCTGGTGACTGGCCGCGGCTGGTCTTGGCATTGAGCAAGGTGACCGTAACCAAAAGCGCGAAAGCGATAAACACCAGGAATCTGAAATAATTCATACAGTCACGCTTGGCCGAGTGATAACTTGTGTGAGGTCTGCTTGTCGGGCTAACAGAATATCAGATGTCCGGGGAGCGGTCACGGTTCGACGGGAAGTTCCGCCGCGACCGTCTGTACTATCTCATGCTGTACCGACGCGGCAACTGACTTCTATAATGAGCCTCACCAGGGTGTCGCCAACCTCGGTTTCGAAGGATGCTCTCTCTCAAGGTGGGAACTGCGACGCAATGAGTATCACCGATTTAAAAACCAATTTTGCGCTCGAACGGAGGCTCCAGATGATATCAGGAAGAGACACGTATCTTGCAGTGGGGCTGGCTACGTTGTTCGCGCTGACTGCCCTTCCAGGCTATCTTGCCCCGGCTACTATCGGGCAAACTCAAGCTAACAAGGTTACCTATGCGCCCATCTCAGGTGGCGAATATAAGATCGATCCGGCACACAGCATCATCGGGTTTGCTATTCGACACCTGGAAATTGCCTGGGTAGAGGGCCGCTTCAAAGATTTTGCTGGCGTGATCAATTACGACGAAAAGGATGTCACCAAGTCCACAGTGGACTTCTCAGCAAAGATTGAAAGTATTGACACGGGAGTGGAGCCTCGTAACGCGCATTTGAAAACCGGCGACTTCTTTGACGCTGCGAAGTACCCGAACCTGACTTTTAAGAGTACAAGGGTCGAGCGTGAGGGAAATAACAGTTTCGTGCTAAACGGGAACCTTACGATAAAAGGAGTAACTAAACCTATAGCATTACCGTTCACAATTACGGGAGCGGTTAGGGATCCGTGGGGCAACACGCGGTTCGGAATTGAGGCGCAAACGAGAATCAACCGCCGCGATTTTGGCATCAACTATGGTAATGCACTAGCCAGCGGCGGGCTTGACGTCGGCAACGAGGTAACAATCAATCTTCACTTGGAAGCAATGAAGCCTGAGAAGAAGCCCGCGACGTAAGTCGACGTTATCTTTACCGACAAATCCTTCTCATATCAGATACTACCCCGAACATCGCTTGTTCTGAGGAACAAGATGAATAACGAGCTTTCAACCAACGCCACTCTGTCGCATTATCGTATCGTCTCCAAAATCGGGGCAGGTGGGATGGGAGTGGTATATCTGGCTGAGGACCTGAAACTCGGCCGCCGAATGGCTCTCAAAGTCCTGTCTCAGGAGCTGACGGACAACCCGGAACACTTGCAACGATTTGAACGCGAAGCGCGCGCTGCTTCGGCGCTCAATCATCCAAACATCCTGACGGTGTATGAAATCGGCGAGGCAGACGGCGCGCACTTCATTGCGACCGAGTTTATTGACGGTCATTCGTTGCGCAAGCTGATCAAACGCGGCCCGCTGGAATTGTCTGAAGTCCTGGACATCGGAATCCAAATCGCCTCGGCGCTCGCAGCGGCGCATGAAGCGGGAATAGTACACCGCGACATCAAGCCGGAAAACATCATGGTGCGCAAGGACCAGCTGGTAAAGGTTCTGGACTTTGGTATCGCGAAACTGGTGAAGCACGAAGAGCCCCAACTAAACCAGGAGGCGCGCACCCGGGTGTTGCTCAAAACGATTCCCGGCGTCGTAATGGGAACCACCACCTACATGTCGCCTGAGCAGGCACGTGGGCAAGATGTGGACGAGCGCACAGATATCTGGAGCCTTGGCGTCGTGCTCTATCAGATGGTTACGGGAAAGACGCCGTTTGCTGGCGACACACGGAGCGACGTCATTGCCTCGATACTGAAGACAGAGCCGCCTCCGCTCGTACATGAAACGGACGTAGTGCCTCACGAGCTGGAACACATAATTAGTAAGTCGTTGCGCAAAAACCGTGAAGATCGCTACCAACACATTAAGGACCTGCTAATCGATCTAAAAGACTGCAAACAGGAGTTGATGTTTTCTTCAAAGCTGAGCGGCTCCATATCGCCAGGGCACACAGGAGCGTCATGGCAGACTGCCAGAAGCTCAGCTATCGAGACGAGTGACGTAAGTGATCGGCACACGACTTCGAGTTCCGAATACATCGTCAATGAGATCAAGCGCCACAAGTTTGGTGCAATGACCGTTCTGGTTATCTTGTTTGGCTTGGCGACCCTGGGAGTTTTTGCCTATTTGCACTATTTTGCCGGCGCCGATCAGACTGGCATTGATTCGCTTGCCGTCCTGCCCTTTGCTAACGACACTGGCAACTCGGAGATGGAATATCTATCTGATGGTCTCAGCGAAAGCTTGATTAACAATCTTTCGCAGTTGCCGCGATTGAAGGTGATCGCGCGCAGTTCGGCTTTCAGATACAAAGGCAAAGATGCCAGCGCCGAGGAAGTGGCCCGCGCGTTGGGTGTGAAGGGCATCCTGACCGGAAGAGTCTTGCGGCATGGAGAAAATCTGCAAATCAGCGTGGAGTTAATGGATGTCCGGGATAAGACGCAAGTATGGGGCGCTCAATACAAGCGCAGCGGTGGAGATCTGATGGCGGTGCAGCAGGAGATCGCTCTCGAAATCTCGCGCAACTTGCGACTCAAGCTTTCCAGCACCGAGCAGAGCCGAGTTGGCAATCCTCAAACCTCCAGCGCCGAAGCTTACGAGCTTTACCTCAAAGGTCGCTTCCACTGGAACAAACGCACTGGCGAATCGCTGAAGAAGAGCGTCGACTATTTCAATCAGGCAATAGAAAAAGATCCGACGTATGCTCTGGCGTATGTCGGTCTTGCCGACGCCTACATAGTGATTCCGTTCTTTTCCGTGGATACGGCGCAGGACGCGTACCCGAAAGCAAAAGCGGCCGCCCGGCGCGCGCTGGAGATCGACGATACGCTCGCCGAGGCGCACACCGCCATGGCTGCTGTGCTGATGGATTATGATTGGAATTTGCCGGAATCAAACAGAGAGTTTGAACGCGCTATTGAGCTCAATCCCAACTACGCGAATGCGCATCACTGGTACGCCAGAGAAAACCTGATTATCATGAAGCAATTCGACAAGGCTCTGGCAGAGATGCGAATTGCACAGGACCTTGATCCGCTGTCGCTAATAATTAATGCCAATTTTGGCAAGACTTACTTCAATGCGCGCCGTTACGACGAGGCCATCCAGCAACTGCGCAAAACGATTGAGATCGACCCGAGCTTTTTCGTCGCCCACCATTACTTGGGCTCGGCCTACGCCATGAAGGGCAACTTCTCAGAGGCACTCTCTGAGTATCAAAAGGCTCAACAACTGAATGATGATCCTCACGTTGTGGCCTTACTTGCGCGCCTCTTTGCCATATCAGGCAAGAGAGATGAGGCTATCAGAACACTCGCGCAACTGAAATCTCTGGCCATGCAGCGCTATGTGGCCGATTACAGCCTTGCCCTGGTCTATGCAGGACTGGGAGAGAAAGACAAGGCATTCGAGCTGCTTGAAAAGAGTTACCGCGACCATACCGTGGATATGCTCACGGTTTACTATGATCCGCTTATCGACAGCCTTCGGTCAGATCCGCGCTTCACCGACCTCTTGCGACGTGTGGGATTGCAACACCTCTGAAATAGGCTGAGCTTGGCTTCACTCCGTTAGGAGTGAAATGTTTATAGATACAATAGGGCGTTCCCCAGGATCAGCTCCGTTCGAAGGAGCGGAAGTCAACTAGCCCATTCGCGCTCAACCAAGATTCCGCTCCTTCGAACGGAGCTGATGCTCTTAGGGTCGGCCTCGTTCTATAAACATGCCACCCCTGCGGGGTGAAAACCAATGGCGACATACTGCCTCATGGCTCTGGGATGCTGGTAGTCTGAGTAGCTACTAAATGCCATCTTCCCTGCCGTTTCACATAAACCCTTGTATACCTAGTCGTACCGCTAATGTCTTTGCCATTGTCTTCGCCTTTTATCGTAGACCGGCCGGTCACCACTGCCGTGTCTCCATAAGGGTGAACCTTGATGTCGTCGAACATGACCGATTCATACTTCAAGCTTCCAGAGTCATAGGCCGATATCATCTGAGCCTTGGTTCTGACCACTGCGTTTTGATTAGTGAAGATGTAGCCGTCACCCAAAAGACGAGCATACGTCTTGGTGTCGCTTTTCGAGATGGCCACACGCAAGTCTTCCTCCATCTGCATCACCGCTTGCTCGACACTGTCAGTTTTCTGATTATGGTAGTTTGCTTTCGCACTCATTTGACCAAGTGCAAGAGATGACGCCGCCATTGTCAGTGTTGCGACTGCAAGCATTCGTTTCATTAGACCACCTTATCTATTTT
>Ga0209431_10001742_pt1 | contig 17853 bp, 24 predicted proteins | sample RifCSP13_3_FD_184021 | JGI IMG/M metagenome (GOLD analysis project Ga0209431, IMG submission 184021) | Soil microbial communities from Rifle, Colorado - Rifle CSP2_sed 13_3 (SPAdes) (version 2) | ecosystem: Environmental > Terrestrial > Deep subsurface > Rock core/Sediment | place: Rifle...
TCACTTTTTCCATTCCAAAAGTAAGATGTGATGGTTTTTATTAGTTTTCATGGTTCACGATTGTTTCAAATCATCACAGATCTCAATCCAAAGACTTGAGTCCTGTAAGACTCGGCTACAAAACTCCTTATTCAGTATGTATCTTCAAAGTCTTGTAATTTTCAGGAAGCATTGCACCTGCAAAGTATCCCATAACTATACCGTAGAGCACATGCATGATAAGTGACCCCCAAAGAATTTGATCAGTGTTTGCCAAAACTGTCCGTATTGCTTCAACTTCTTTTATTGATAAGTCATATCTATCCGAAAAGATAACAATTTCTTCGACTGCGGGCATCATTATGAACTGATTAATAGGAAAGAAAAAGATTGCAAACACTTCAAGTCCTGTAATTCCGCCAGCAAACACTCCTTTTTGGAAACTAGTTATGTTCAGGACTCGGTGTAGTGTAGAGCAGACAAAAAAGGTGGCCCCTATCAGTGCAGCAGTAGCCATGTGTGCAAGAAAACCCACAACTATTGCATTCATTCCCTCTAATCCAGTCAACAATCCTATCATCTTGTAGAACGTGCCTGAGTGTACGCCAAGCTGTGAATCTATGCCAAAGATTAATGCTACTAACGCAATGCCACCTACAATGCCAGCCATTGCTCCCCCTTTGGCATTGCTTAAAAGATCGCTTTTTGAGATAGACATTGTCAGCTGAAATACGATATGTCGTTTTAAGATAAAAACTATATCCTAAATTCCTAGATATGAAAATATTCACGAAAATTATTTGCCAGAATCAATACTTTCAAGTAATCTAACTTAATGTACAATTTATCAATATTATTTATCATACAATCTAGCTTTAATCAAGATGAAATCCAAAGGGAATCATATGTCAACATGGATATTTTGGACCCACTCTATACTAAGAGCAATGAATTTGAACCTAAAATAAAAAAGAAAAAAGGTGTAGCCCAATACGGTGTGTATGATCACACTTCGGTACTGAACTGACTCGACGTGAGACTCTGATTGCCGCTCTCTTCTATGGCTAGCACTTCCCAGTTGTAATTAGTCCCTGGCTCAAGGAATTCCTTTGGGATAGTTATTTGGGTCACAGAGGCCGGAAGATACATGCCAAGTCCGCGTTTTCCAATCATGTTTGGATGAGGCGTTTCATCCTTCTCGATAATGAGTTGGTAAGAAATGATGTCGACGTCAGAGCCCTCGATAGTTTTATCAACTGGACTCCAGCTCACCAGAAGGTCTTCCAGCTTCGATTGTAGATCCTGTAAATATGTAATTGCCTTCTGGTAGAGTTTTCAACACCTCGACAATAGGCACATCGGCATTTGCTGGCTCTACAGTCTCAAAGAAAAGTTCAGTTAGTCCAAGTTTTCCGAGCATTCCTGTTGCTTTGAATTCCAACACCGTTCCTTTTGGACCAGTAAGCGTGATCTTGTTCCAACCCTCGCTATCAATGAACCCTTGGAATCCGGTATCTTCGTCCTTTGCATTGTGCTCGATATTCAGCTTGGCCTCTTTGAGAGGAATTACTGTATCTGAACCATATCCTTGACCGTTTTCAGCACTAGCTATGCTCATTCCGTTGTATGTACTAGTTATTGCGATTGCAGCAACTATTGATATTGCAGCAATCAATAAAATTGGTTTTGATTTCATTGCTCCTACTTTGATTCTGAAATTAAAACAATTGTGAGACAGTCATCTAATTTTATATGATATTAAATTGGAGATTATTCCTAATCTTTGAGGAATATTTCTAGTTCAGTTAGAGAAATGCATCAGAATCGTTATATTGATTCATTCATAATTTTGAACAAAAGATGAAAAATATTTTCTTTGTAATCTATACAGGATTGGCTTTTTTCCAACGATTCGGGTCCTGTAGGAACATGCCACCATCATAGGACTATTTTGGACCAACCTTGTGCCTGATCAACAGCAGACGAGTTTATTGATAGCGAGGAAAAAGATAAGGACATAAGCATGAATTTTGAAGAAGACAAAGAATAGTTAATTAGTCGCTATTTTTTTATTTTTTATAAATTATTTACTTAATACTTTCAACTTGATTCTTGGAGTTGGGAAAAGATTAGAAAAAATGTAAAATGGATAATTCAATTTGCCTCAACTGACGATCCTTACATACCAATAGCTGAGGCACGCCACATTAATGACAAATTAAATTCTGAATACCATGAATTTACAAATCGTGGTCATTTCATGCAAGATGAATTCCCAGAACTTGTCGAAGCTATAAGTAAAAAATTGGTGTAGATTATTGACGAGAGTTTATTTTGTAGGTTCAGATCTGTTAAGAATTTATTGATTTATCTATTCCTGTCCCAATGGCAATCACAGTTACATCCCTTTTTGCAATTCATTCTTTTACAGTCGGAGCACACATTTTCCCTCCAAAAATGGTCCCTGTCCATGAAATTAAATTTTAATGTCTGCCCCCTATCTGCTTTGCGGCCTTGTAATCCATTTTTGCACCACAAAATCCTATTTTATGTTCCACCCAGTACTAACAACAACTCTATTGCAAAATATGAAAATAAACGTCCAAATGTAATAACGGAGTTCAAAGGACGAATCGATCACAAATAATTTTATCTATTGGTACCAATTCAATGAGGCATGCACTTTGAGATCCTCAAAAATCCGATGAGCATGCTTGAGGTTTCATTTGACAAAGGCGAGGTCATAACAGCAGAAGCTGGAGCCCTAGTCTACATGATAGGCGGAATTGAAATAAAGACAAAGATGCGTCATGGTGGATTGTTTAAGAACCTAAAGGTGATGGTTTTGGGAAGAGAGTCATTTTTTGTAAATGACTTTGTTGCCCAGGAAAACGGTTGCAAGCTTGGACTCTCAGGTCCGCCAGTTGGTGACATTATCGAGATCCCAATCACAAGCTCTAGTGGTTTTATTGTGCAATCAGGCTCGTACATAGCCTCTACAACTGGTGTTGAGCTTGATACAAAATGGCAAGGATTTACCAAAGGAATTTTTGGAACAGAGTTTTTCATGCTAAAAGCAATGGGAAATGGCAGTATCTTCTGCAATGCGTATGGAGGAATAATAGAAAAACATCTTCAGCCTGGGGAAAAGATCCTAATTGATAACTATCACCTTGTTGCCCTACACGAAAACATGGATTACAGGGTGACACAGTTTGGAGGATTGAAAAATACAGTTCTTGGAGGCGAGGGACTCGTCACTGAAATTACTGGGCCTGGGACAGTTTTCTTTCAGACAAAGAATCTCAAAGAACTCATAGACTTGCTTGGAATAAGGAGGCAGGAGACTCGTCAGCCTGGAATGAGCTTTGGCGGATTTAGGATTCCGTAAATTTTCATTTTGTCCAAACAACAATAATTGATGGAGTCTGGGACGAGTTTAACCAGGACTGGCAGAAATAAACTAAGAGATTACTGACAAATTCTCGTTTTATTATTTTCTTAAAAAGATTGTTTGTAAAAGTAGAAAAGCTGCGTAATTGTTTTATAAAATAAAATTCTATTTTTATTGACCGCGTAATGTATGTCATAGCACACAAAGAACAGTCAGGCAGTAGGAAAGAAAAACACGAACACGTATGGCGTGTTGTTTCAGATCACTGGCAATGTGAAATTTGTGGAAAAGCGTTTGGATTAAAAATTTCTTGAAGGAAATAATTTAAGGCAGTATTAGCTTTCTACCATATGGTACACATCGAAGATTCAGGCAGTTTTTTTGATGCTCCGATTGACAAAATTTGGAAGCTGGTTGAGGCTCACGGAACGGACTTGACTAAAATCCATCCTGATATGAAAAATGTCAAGGCTGAGATGGTAAGCGAAAATTGCAACGTTGTAGGTTATGATAATGAGATGCAAGGACAAACAATTAGGAGCAAGATAAAGATAACAGCATACTATCCTCTTGGATTGGCATTTGAGATGCTAGAAGGTCCGTTGGCTGGCTCAAAGTTCTTCAATTATTACATTCCAAGCGGAAACAGGACAGGCATAACTGCGGTTGGTGAATTCAAGTCTTCCAGCATGAGCGACGACATGATAAGACAAGCTGTAAAATCCATGCTTGACAATGGGTTTGATCAAGATGGAGCGTATCTGAAAACGATGTAGTGGTATCGTTTTAATTCTTGTCGACGGAAATTAATAAAAATTCAATTTATTCATTGTTTTAGGTACAAACTACTTTTTCGATTTAGCGTTTTCTTGTGCCCTTGCTCTTTTTTTTGCTTTGTTTGATGTTTTGCTCATACTAATTTCTAATTTGTATAGACTTAAGGTGTTTAGAAAAACAAAAAGAGCTTGTGGGTAAACAATTTATCATATCAGGCATATCATAATGAAGACCATAGAACTCCAATGGAATGATGTGTATTATGGCAATCCTTTGACCGTTTGTGATACTCTGGTCCAGTGTTTTTTTCATCGATGTCTTGTGGTAAATTGATCATTTTTTCTTATTTTCAATTTTGTTCTTTCCTTGTTTGCAATCATAATTTCAGATTCTAAAATCTTTTTTGCATCTTGACTAAGATTTGGATCTTTGAGTTGTTCATTTTTTTCATTAATTTTCTTTGTGTAACGTTGAATCTCATCGTCAATTCCTTCCAAACTCATTATCTTTCCAAGCTGGACTAACAATTTAGCAATTTCTATTTATCTTCTGAGTCTTGCTTGCCATCTTCTTCATCTATCTTTCTTTATCTCTAACCTTAAGTTTGAACAAAATTTAGAAATTAGTATGAGTAAAACGACAAAAAACGAGTAAAACTTGACAGTTTCCACCAAAGAGATCATAGAATATCCTTGTATTTCGTGTCATACAAACTGCTGCAAAGAGTATACGATATTTGTTAATGCTCATGACATTTACAGACTATCAATCAGACTAGGATTAGACCCAGAGAATTTCCTAGAGATTCATGGAGCAAAGGATTTTGATCTAGGCATAAAGGTAAAAGAAGGTCTTGTAGATCTTGCCTTAAAACAGAAAAATGGCGGATGCATATTTCTTGAAGAATCTAAAGACGTCTTTCGATGTACCGTAAATGAATTCAAACCCAGTGTTTGCAAGTCATATCCCTTTCAGATGCAAGATGGAAAATTAATCCAGATGAGTGATAAGATGTGTCCTGTTGACTGGGATACAAAAGAATTTGAAACCATGATGGCAATTCATCTCAAAAAAGACGAAGATGAATGGAAGTTCTATAACGATCTTATCTTGGAATGGAATGCAAAGCATTGGATAAAAAAGCCGCTATCTGCATTTCTAAGATTTATTCTAGACAGAGTTGAATTTTCTTTATACGAATAATTTGCGTCATTGATATTTTCATATCCAGTCTCTAAGGCTCTGCACCTAAAAACACGATAGATAAAATCATAAAAATCACTCCTCCAACTTGTAAAATTATTTTTAATAACGACAACAGACGTCTAATGTCTTTGCAACACAAAAAAGCCCTGATAAAATAAATCTAACCAATAGGTTCTGACATATAATCTTCAATAATGACTGGCTTTAGAAAATATCATGAGTACAAAGTTAGAAAGCGCAGAATCATTTGCCAAAGACAAACATCGTAATCAAAAGTATGAAACTAAACCTTACTACACACATCTAGAATCTGTTGTTGATACACTCAAAAACATTGGAGTCAATGATGAGGATGTCTTGTGCGCTGCATGGCTGCATGATACCATCGAAGATACAGATGCAACCTTTGATGATATCGAGCAAAGATTTGGCAGCAAGGTAGCTGTTATGGTCTTGTCATTATCAAGAGATTCCAGTCTGCCAAAAAAAGAAAAAGAACGTCAATATATTGAACAGCTAAAAAATGCACCCCTGCAAGCTCTGTTGATAAAATTATGCGATATATCATCAAACCTTAAGGAGTTGAAAAATTCAAGTTGGTCAAAGACAAGAAAATCAAAGTACGTAAAAAAGAAACTATACAATCTTAATGTAATAAAATCTGGACTGGTAAAAAACAAGATAGACTATCCAAGAATTCAAGATATAATTTATGGAATAAACAAAGTTCTTTCATCACACGGACAGAAACCAATCATCATTTAGAAACTGATACAGATGAGATTTGCAAGGAGGTAATTTTGTAATACCCTTGGCAAGATGCGATCAAAGAATTTTTAGAAAATTTCCACAAAAATGTCGGCTCCTTGCGGCATCTCTCCGACGACTTGAACTGTGAAATTAGCATCGAGATTATTAGTAGGACCCGCCTCACAATCGTAATTGAAAAAAACGGCATCAGAAGATGCCACTGGACCTATTCCCCATTGTAAAAGTATATTCGAATCCCAAGATGGGGTTCCTGTACCGAAAAGTTCTATGTCAACAACTGATTCTGGATTGACGGCGTCATCTATGTTAATAGAAAATACCGTACACTTTTGAAATCCATCATTTTCCAAGCCAGTCACCCTAACAAGTATGTTCTCCACTGTAAAGGCACAAGATTTTGGTTCCATGTCTCCACAGTCGATGCGGATTTGAAAGTTGCCGGACACGGATTCATTAAGAAGAGCAAACACATTCTTATCTTGAAACTCGCTGTAGAACTTTTTCTTGACTTCAAGGTCTGTCTCGATAGCACTTACTGTAGTTTGAACGCCATCAACCTTTGTATCAACGGTAGCAACATCTGTCTCGATATTATTTACTGTACCTTGAACTGCTGTAACCTGAGTAGCAACGCCTGTAATCTGTGCAGCAACTGCAGCTATATCCGCAATTATGTGCGTAACGTTGTGTGCCAGGCTGCTTGTAACATGGGCCGCCGCTTGTGGAAAAGAAAAACCAACTAAAACTACTGCCAGAATTCCTATTGATAGTAGTTGCCATTTCCGTGTAATCCTCATTAGCAAGTATAATTTTGTAACCTATTTATCAATGATCTACCAATTTTGGGAAATAAATCAAATCATGTGATTATTTTTACATAGATTTATTTATCGAATTTTTCCAAAAAATTCGTGAATAAAACGATATCATTTGGTATTTTGTTTGCAGCAATTGTTGCAGTATCTTTAACTGTATCACCAGCATTTTCAGATAACGATAAAAAATTGACAGCAGAATTTTCTTTGCCTGATATAGAGTCTGCAGTATTGAAAGATGTCGTAAAGGCAAATGGCAAAAATGCCTTTTGGGAATTAACAGCCACTCTTGATGGAAACTTGGTAAAATCTACCAAAGCCTTGGATGGCGATAGTAAGGGTGCTGGCGTGATGATAAAACCTGATAACGATCATGTGTATACTGTGGGAGTTCACACATACAATAATTGTGAAAGTTTTGATTGCGGAAATTACAAAGTTCATGGCCATGTTTCACGAATAGAAGAATCATCTTCAACTTGTTCAGGTGCAGGTTATGAATTTGAGAGCATTCAAGGGTCTGTCCACGATTTAGGTACAGGTCATATAACCTACAAATCAGGCCAGGACAAGACTATCATTAGTCTTGTAAACATCGATGCTACTCTAAATGAGTTGGCAGAACCAGCAGATGTATGTGATAATTCTGTAAATCCAGATGTAGGGTCAGTATATTTGTTCAATACCCGAGTGATCAGTGATGATCAGAACAACATTCACCTTTGTGTCCATCTATCAGAACCTGAGACTCTGACAAATAAAAGTATCAATGGGTTTACTTTCGCTAAAACTCCGAGCTTGTGCCAATCACCCTAAAACAGAGTCCAGAAAATTTATCTAGGAATCAGCGCAGTCGAGTATGAATACACTGTGATCTTTAATCTCTTAAGAAGTGAGGAATTTGCTACCTAGTTGAAAGAATCAAATCCTATGCACGATTTCGGCTAGTTTTTTTATTTTCTTTGGCTTTGGCATTTCCTTAGAATAACCTATTGGGATAATTGCGATTGGTCGTAGCCTCGTTTTAATTATTTTTCGTATTCCATCCTCGGAAAATCTTCCAATCCATATGCTTGAAAGTCCAAGTGACGTTGCTACTAGTTGAGAATATGTAGCAGCAATTGTGGCATCTTGTAACGAAAATACTTTCTCGCCTCGCCTTCCAAACTTTGTTTTGATTCTTTTCGGATCTGTGCAAAATATCAGAACAATAGGTGCGTTGACATGCTGCTGGCAGTCTGCAGCCATAACAAGCCTTTCTTTTCTCTTCTTGTCTGTTACCACAAATATCTTAAATGATTGCAAATTTGCGGCGGATGGAGCAAGCAGGACTGTTTTTAGTATTGTTTGAAGTTTCCAAGTTTCTACTGGTTTATCTAAAAACGATCTAACGGAACGTCTTTTCTTTATGATTTGAAAGATGCTGTCTTTGGTCATCTTATTTGGTCAGTGTCTTTAATGTATAAAAAGAAAGGAGGTCATTTGGCGGCTGCCGCTGCTGTCCTAATTGTTCTCAATCCTCCTGCGACGCCAAGCCCGAAGATCACTAGCCCAATGGTTACTCCCACGATAGGGCCCTGAAACGCGATGACTACAAAGTTTGCATTCACTAAAGCTAAAAGAGGGAGTATCATAAGGATGATGCCACTTGTTGTCAGCAATCCAGGTACTAGAAACGAAAGCCGCCTCCCCGACACAACAAATGCTGCTGCAGACAGTACAATGGCACTCGTGACAACCACCACTGCAAGCCCTCCTGCAGATATCGTCTTTGGAGTGCCTAGTACGTTATTACCAATTATTCCAAACATCGCTCCCTGCTTCATTTCTTGCATCTGCGACCCAGACTCTGGGCCGCCGTGCATCTGTGATTGCAATGCATGGCCTTCTATTCCTTGAATTAGAGACATAAGCAGGATGTGCCCTGCCTCCGCTTGGGGTGTCTGAAGTATCGCTTGGGCTCCTAGCACATAAATCAAGACTATGGCAAGTGCTGTTGTTGCCAGCCCAGCAGACAATACTCGTCTTAGGTTTGCCATATCGATATTCACTCGTTTAGTCATTATCTGACTCACTAAGATATTAATAAACTAATATATTTTTCTGTTTCTATCTTATTGCTTAGTCATGGAGAGAAAAGAAATCATTCAGGCCATTAACCAAAAGTTCAGAGAAATGTCAACTGAAACAATATTGTTCCACCAAGCAGTAGCAGATGTGCTTGGCTTGCATATTACTGATCATAAATGCTTGGATTTTATTTACCGTTTTGGGGCAATGCCGGCTGGCAAGCTTTGTGAATTGACTGGTTTGACTACCGGTGCGGTAACTGGAATTATTGACCGCTTGGAAGAAGCTGGTTATGTAAGAAGGAGGAATGATCCAAAAGATAGGCGTCTAACCATTGTCGAACCTACTCAAAATAAGAAGTTGGAAAGAAAACTTGAAACGATCTTTATTCCCCTCCACGAAGGAATGCATAAACTTTTGTCTTCATATTCTGATAGCGAACTGGCATTCCTGCTTGAGGCAGTGACTAAGGGTGTAGAGCTGACACACGAGGAATCAAAAAAATTACTAAGCCTGAAAAAATAATACTCCTATTGTTTTTCAGTTCTGCTCACTTTCAGATAATTATTGCTGATAAATTGTTGGTGCGGATCTAGCTAAAATGAAAAATGTTTAGCAGGTAACAGAACTTACTGTTGGAGTATGAAACGTTCCTGGATACCATCCTTCAACGGCATCAATTGCTTTAACATCACATGTTGATGGGATTAGTTTTATTCCGTTAAAGGTTCCGTACATCGGATCGTTGGGATCATCACTGTGTCCTAATCCTAGGGAATGGCCTAGCTCTTGAATTGCGATGGTCTGTACAGCATCATGACCTAACGGATCCCCAAACGCCTTACCTGAGAGGGTAACTTTGGAATATTTAACAGAACCATCAGGATTTGTAAATGTTTGAGCAGAACCTAGGACAACGCCGGTTCCAACCTTAAGTGAAATTCTAATATCTGCTTTTGTGCCAGGCGGTGCAGGCACTAAAGTAAAGTCTGATTTTGTTCCAGAATCTATCGCAGTATTCCATGCGTTAATGGCATCAGTTGCTGCCGTAACTGCTGCTGGGTCTACTCGCTTTCCTGTGTTAATACTATAAGTTATATCCGTATGATCCCAGGCAAATCCCAGAAGTGGTATCGTATTTGCTGCAAAGGCAGAAGGTACTGTTACTGTTACAAGAACTGCTACAACCACGAGAGATAGAACACCTAAGACATGACTTTTCATTTGAGTGAACATTTGCGAACGCGTATTTATTGATGTCGTATAAATAATACTCAATTTTTTACACAAGATATCTTGGGAATAAATTGGTATTTTCCAATATGAATTAAAACAATATCTTGCTGAAAAATGGATAGATGGATTAATAGCTCATGGAAGGGAACATGACATTCAATTTGTGTTATGGTTTCCCAAATCAAAAAAAAATTAATTGATAGCTTGATATTTTTCGTCTAATTGTAAAAATTTGTTTATATCCTTTTACACACAGTCAATTATACGCAAAACAAATTTTCATTTCCCAAAGGGCATCTAGTAGATCTTACTTATAGCTACTCTACAGAAACAATCTATTGGCCTACTGAAGATGGTTTTAAAATCGATGATGAGTTCAGTGGAATTACAGAAAAAGGGTATTACTATTCTGCAAAAAAATTTTCTGCGCCTGAACATGGTGGGACCCACATGGATGCTCCGATTCATTTTGCAAAGGATGGAAAAACAATTGATCAAATTCCGTTGGATAACCTTATTGGGCCTGTAATTGTAATCGATGTAGCAAAAGAGGCATTAACAAATCCTGATTATCAAATATCAGTGCAAGATTTTTCAAATTGGGAGTCGTCTTTTGGCAAGATCCCAGATGGAGTCATTGTTTTGTTGCATACCGGATACGGGAGGTACTGGCCAGACCGCCTCAAGTATCTTGGAACTGATAAAAAAGGAAAAGAGGCGTTAACTGATTTACACTTTCCTGGATTACATCCTGATGCTGCAAAATGGTTAGTTGAGAATCGAAAAATAAATGCCATTGGATTAGATACCCAGAGTATAGATTATGGAAGATCAGAGTTTTTTGAAACTCATCGCATTCTCTGTTCCAAAGATATTCCTTTTTTTGAAAATGTTGCAAATTTAGATAAAGTGCCTGTCATGGGTGCTTTGGTTATTGCATTACCAATGAAGATTAAAGGAGGAAGTGGCGCACCGCTGCGGTTAGTTGCAATAATTCCTTAGGGGACAATCATCGTAGGGGAAACGGTCATAAAGATTCTATCCTGGTCTAGTCTATCTTTTAGTATTTGTTTGTAATTGGCAAACCATTCCAAATTTTCTACGGTGTTTGGTGCAACCACATAAAAGCCTGAATTATTTGTACCATCGTATCTTGTATCGTTACGAATTGATGTACCATTAAATTGTGGTAATGCCGTAACTCCGCCAAAACGAGTTGCAAGATCTGTCCTTATTTCATCTAATTTTTCATTCTCTATTGCTGTGCCGTCATCACGTTTTGAAGGTATAAGGATATCCACTCTGATTTGTGGAGAATCAAAAACTTGGGTTGGATTATCTTTGTCATTATTTATGGTAAGATCTTTAGACGAGTTGGAGGCTGCATATACTGCAAAAGATGCAGAAATGATTATCAGTGTAACAACTAGACCTAGGACAACGACCTTACTTTTCCTATCCATAGACTAAAACCATGATTTGTGAATGTTGGCCTTGATCTTTCCCTTCAACTCATCGGTTATATCTTCAGGTTTCATTCCATGATCTTTTGTTGCATGAGCTGCACACTGTGATAAGATCTCATCTTCAGTCTTTCCCTTTGCTTGAAAACCACAGTCAAATCCCACGTCTTTGCATTTGAATTTTAGCATGATTGTTTTTCATTTCATATCATTATAAGCTTTGAGTCCTAGTATCGCGCAAGCTAAAAACTATTTCTTTTTAGATCTTGTTTTTTCCAGATTTTCCTTGATCTTGAATTTTACAATTTTAGTTACTAATCCCTTTGGAAGTGGTTTGTCAAGTGGGAATTGAACGGTTCCTTTTGACACCATAAAGGTAGATAGATCTTTTCTAAACGCCTTGATTCCAGATGATGTCGGGTAAAAACCCATATGGTTTTTCCATGCAGCAAAGTATACCAGCATCCCATTTTGCTTGAACGCAGGCATTCCATAACTGATAGTCTCTTGCGCTTGCGGGGCTGCCTTTTTAATAATATCCCGAAGCTGCTTCAAGAGGTTTTGTTTGTCCTTTGTAAAACCAGAAATATACTTGTCAATGTCATAGGTTTTAGTTTCTTTCCTCTTCATAATTTGCTGATTCCTACAGCATATTGGTCAGTGGCGGAAAAAAGAGTTTCCATTTTTCTACTTTGGTCAACATGATTTATAGAATATTGACATCTGGTTACGCTCTAATTACCGATTTAATTTTGTCATATCAATCCTACTCAAAGTTTATCTGAAATAAAGTGCGAATTATTTTCTTGAAAAAAGAATTTGGTACATATCGATACCAAATATCCCTATTGCTTGTTGCAACGATATTGGCTATTCTTCCTATCGTAGGGTATGCGGAAACACCAACGATAGAACCCGAAGTACAATCAGGGAAAGAAGGCGGTGTCGCTTGGGAGGTTTTTTCAAAATCACAGGTGCTCAAGCCAGTAGACATTGCATTTGACAGCAATGACAACATGTATGTTTTACATTCCTCAAATAGAATACGAGTTATTGATCCAGCTGGAGAAATAATTAGCAACTGGGATACGCTGACTGAATTTACCAAGGGTTCGGCTCTTGAAGTAGATAAAAATGGAAATGTATTTGTAATCGCACCTGACGTTAACAAGATTCTGAAATATGATTCTGGCAAGAAACTCCTGATGATGTGGCCACCAGATGAGAAAGGATCATTTAGTACGCTTGATGGAATTCTTGATTTTGGAATCGATGATGATGGAAACATGTACATCGCAGACATGGCTGGGAATCGGATTCTCAAGGTAGATGCGGATGGCAATCTCATAGCTACCTTGGGAAGCAAGGGAAAAAATGCAAATCAGTTTTTGAATCCCAAAGGAGTGTTTGTAGATGATTTACAAAATGTATACATTGCAGATTCAAATAACTATAGAATACAAAAATTTGATTCAAACGGGAATCTAATTGATTCAACTGAACCAATACGTGACAATCACGGCCTCAGAATTGTTCCAGAATCTATTGCGGTGGATTCGTCAGGAAACATATTTGTTTCAAATGATGACGCCAAGGCTCAGGACCTAGGTGACACCTATATTGGCGCCGCGGGAAATGTTGGCAAAGTCTGGAAACTTGGACCTGATGGGAAGATCCAGGAAGATTGGTTTGCGGGTGTAACTATCAGGGCTCTGGAATTTAATCATGCAGGGGAGTTATTTGCAGCAGATATAGCTACAAACCAGATCTTGCATCTAAAAGCTGAACCAAAAGAATCGGGGAAAATTCCATCATGGATAAAAAATAATGCAAAGTGGTGGTCTGAAGGATCTATTGGTGATTCAGATTTTGTCAAGGGAATTGAATTTCTAATACAGCAAGGAACGATGAAGGTTCCAGTTGTTTCCGCCAGTACCAGCTTTTCCTCACAGATTCCAAGCTGGATAAAAAATAATGCAAAGTGGTGGTCTGAGGGCTCAATAGGTGATTCAGATTTTATTTCTGGAATTCAATTTTTAATTGGCAATGGAATGATTAAAGTTAATCAGCCAGCTTGCCAAGGAACCGCACTATGCATTACAGGAATGGTGGAAAAAATAGTTGATGGAGATACCATTAATGTTTCAGGATACAAGATTCGATTGTCTCTGGTTAATACTCCAGAAGCAAATGAAGTTGGTTTTCGAGAAGCTACTGAATTTACTAGTACTTTGTGTCCTGTTGGATCATCCATAGTTGTTGACCAAGATGATAAGCAGCCCTTTGATGTGTCTGGAATGATTGTAGGAAAGGTAACATGTTCTGGCAAGCTGCTAAATTCAGAGCTTTTGTACAATGAACATGCAAAAATTCTTACACAGGATTGTAGGAAAAGCGAGTTCTCAAGTGAAGCTTGGGCTACAAAATATGGATGTTAAAGATTGAGTTCGATGGGACTAGGGTACCATCATGGGTTTATTTTTGGACCCACTTTTGCAGAAAAATCAATTTAATGTTTTAATCTAACAATTACAATAGCTCAAGAAATTCTTTTTTTGTCAAACCACAATCTGATATTATTTGCAACAACAATCCTTTTCCTAATTCGCCTTTTCGTGGCACTGATGTCCACAAACCTTGACCATTTTCTACTATGATGTGACTGCCAGATTGTCTTGTTGGATAAAATCCCTTTTTTCTTAATGCTTTGATAACTTCTTTCCAGCCTAATACTGGAAGACTCAAACTGAAACAGTTACCAGTTTAGAAGCGGAACTTTTCTTTTTGTTTTCTAGATATGACTTGCAAAGTTTGATAGCTTGCTTGGTGTCTTGTATTGCCTCAGCCTTGGTATTTCCCTGTCCTCTGGCCTGAGGAATTTCAAGGCAATATCCGACATAAAACTTGCCGTCTTTTTTGATCAATATATTATAGTCTTGTCTTTGTGGCATGATGTCTTTACAATTATTTGGTATATAAAAATAGGTAGTGAAACGATTGACCTAACACTTTTCTTTGTCAATACTTGTTTTGAGCTATATTTATGTGGAGTATAACTCGATACAAATTCTCTGAAGATCAAAGATGGAAGAAGAAAAAATTACAGGCAAATCTTGGAGGACATTATGCATACTGAGCTGCATCGGCCTAATTGTCCTGTTCGACGAGATAATGATCCTGCCAGCTATTCCCGATTTTATTCGCGATTTTAACATATCGTACAGCACGTCATCCTGGCTCCTTTCTGCCTACATTATCGCTGCTGCCGTCATGACCCCGATCGCAGGCAAGCTCTCCGACATCTACGGAAAAAAGAAGATACTGCTCATAGTAATGGCTGTATACACTGTGGGCGTCCTGCTGGGGCGATTCGCGACAAACATCGAGTTCATGCTTGTTGCAAGGGCGTTGCAGGGCGTTGGGATGGGGATGTTCCCAGTAGCGTTTGGAATCATAAGGGAGGTCTTTCCGGAAAAAAAACTTGCAATGGCCCAGACGATATTCAGCTCCACTTTTCCCGCAGGAGCTGTCATCGGCTTGGTGGGAGGCGCGGCAATAATACAGAACTTTGGGTGGCAAGCAACCTTCGTAGCCGTTCTGCCAGTCGCAATAGCGCTCTGGTTTATAATATTAAAGTTCGTGCACGTCCCCAGCTCTGCCATGGGAGAGGGCAGTCAACCGATTGACAAGTCAGTTGACATAAAAGGTACACTGGCTCTAGCTGCTACAATAACTTTCTTCCTTACTGGCCTCACGTTCTTAGAAGGCGATAACTCCACATACCATAGCGCAGGTCTCTTTGCTGCATCTGGTATCTCGCTTGCGGCTTTCATCTACATAGAAAAAAGAGTGAGCAGTCCGCTACTAGACTTCAAGCTTATGACCAGCAAAACTTTCCTTCCACCTACAATCATTCTCATGCTGGTTTTTCTTTCCATCTTCACAGTGTACTTGACTGTACCAATCATGGTGAGGAGTCCAAAGCCTTTGGGATTCGGGGGAGACGCCCTAGCCGTCGCCGGAGTACAATTGCCCTTTATGATCATGTTCCTAGTAACTACGATCATCTCAGGTTTTCTCCTAAATAAAATCAAGAACACCAAATTGATATTAATCGGCACCATAATCAGCACGGTCGGATTCCTTTTTTTGATCATGTTCCATTCTACCGAGACAATGGTAGCAATAGGTCTAACAATAATTGCAGCAGGGCTCTCGGTTTCGACTGCAGGAGGATTCAATGTGATACTAGTCTCTGTACCCATGCAGATGGCAGGGATTGCCCTAGGCATGACGCTGCTCTTAAACTTGGTCGGTATGTCGGTTGGTCCTGTGTTTGCTGGAATAATTCAGGACATGAACCAAGGAACCATTGAAGGAATTGATGGACAATTCCCCACTCAAGATGCATATAACATAATATTTGTTGTTTCATGTATCGTCTCTCTGGCATCAGTCATTCTCTCCCTGCTAGTTACCAGGATGAAAAATGTCCAGACTGCTCAAGTATGAATTGTTTTAGCTCAGAACATTAAATCTGTAAAATGGAAACCAGTTGAATTATGATTCACATTAAATCAAATTTTGAAAAACTTATTATGGAAGGCAGGCAGTATCTTGGAACTTTGTTCTTTCTTGTCATCGTCATCTAATTTCTTGTCAATTTTTTCCTACAATTCTTGACTATCTGGAAAAGTCAAACAAGATAATGTACGACAAGAAAGGTTCCATTCTCTGGATATTTGCAGACAATCCAAAACTAAAGAGGCTTCACAGAGAATCTACAGTGCTAAGATAAGCTAGTAACCAAATCTCTGTTGGTATTCTTTGTGGTCAAATGCTTCCAAAATAGTGCAGACTTTACCATGTTTGTTCCCAAGTATCGCCAAGCAGATGGTCTTTGATGTACTGTTGAATCTGTGGCTTGAATATTGGATTAAGTGAAACTGTTTCCCAGTTTTTGCGTGGCAGAACCCAGTTCCACTTGACAAGTTCTTCTACTTTCTTCATTGTGTTTTTCCCATTGTTCTTTACAACATTGCTTAACCTTCTTACCAACTTGTCAAGGTTGGTGTAGACTTCAGACCAACTTCCTTGGTTCCACAGATAGTACAGGATCTGGGCACGGAGCTGGTTATCAGTAAAAGTGGTCTTCAATCAGGTACACTTATGATACCTTCTGAAGTTATAATTTAAATACTTTCTAGGAGAAGATCATATCATGTCAGAATCAGGTTCGCTTCTCCTTAGAGCATATGGCAGCTCGCCACAGATGAAGATCCTAGACTATCTTATGGACTTTCCAAAAAACGACTTTACACAAAAGGAGATAATTGAGGCACTGGGGATGAGCAAGACTACATTTTACAAGTACTTTGACAACCTTGTTGATTTTGGCATGGTAAGGGTAAACCGGAAGATAGCAAATGCCAAGCTGTATTCGATTAATGTGTCAAGTCCAGTGGTTCAAAGTATGAGAAAGAATGTCGATTATATTTCAGAAAAGATCGCAGACGAGTCACTGCATAAGATTAGTGTTCAAACAAAGCGCAAGAAATAATGAAACATAATAATTGAAAGGTGCAGAGTTTTCATTTGCTCTCACCATCTTGTAAATTGTATAAAAGTGGGGGCAAATCAAAATTAGAACAATTTTCAATTTGCCAAGATTTCTCACTTACAGTTATTTCCTCACAAATAGAACGTAATATTCCAATAGAATGACCACCATACCTATCATGTGTAGTATCCATGTAAACTCGTAATTTGCAATCATTCCAGCTTTCTACTATCCCAGTTACAATGATTGGATCTCCTTCTACAGTGTAGAGACGTTGTTGAATGTAAGATGATTTGCAGGATTCAAAAGATTCAACAAAACATTGAGCTTCTGTTTTAGCATCAATGTCATCACAAATTTTCTCGACCACATGAAATCCCTGTCCACCTTGTGTGGGTTCAAAACCTGTACCATGTTCATACATAACACCCACAGCATACATGCCAGGATTTTTTATTCCTGGTTGTTCAAACTCTGGACCTGTGGGAGTTATAGAATGAAATTCAAAGTCATGTATTGGATTATTTGCAATACACGATGCATCTATTGAAATAAACACATTATCACCATTTTCATCTGGAA
>Ga0209431_10001746_pt1 | contig 17822 bp, 19 predicted proteins | sample RifCSP13_3_FD_184021 | JGI IMG/M metagenome (GOLD analysis project Ga0209431, IMG submission 184021) | Soil microbial communities from Rifle, Colorado - Rifle CSP2_sed 13_3 (SPAdes) (version 2) | ecosystem: Environmental > Terrestrial > Deep subsurface > Rock core/Sediment | place: Rifle...
GAAAAACGTCAAAGCCCAATATACATGTAAAAAGAAAAGAGTGCAAATGGGCAATTTGCCACTCTTTATTCTCGTTTTTCCTTTGAGTTTAAGTTTGTTTTAAGTATCGATTGAAAAAGTCTTAAGACAGAGCCATTTATGTTGTACGTGGAGATACGGAAATTGATAACGGCCTACTGGATTTTTAAAGTCAAAACCGAAGAAGGCGGATTGTGGCGCAGAACCGGACTTAACATCTTTGAACATCGAATAAAGGAATGTTTTTGGGGAATTCATGAATATTCTGAAAATGGTCGGCTAGATGCAAACGTTAGAGGTCTGAAAAAGGGGGATTGTGTTGTTTTCTATTTGGTAGGAAAGGGCGGAAGCAGTTTTCTTGGGACCTGCGTTTTGGATTCAGATTTTGAGAAACTAGACCCAGAGAAAGCAAAAAAGATTATTCATCGCGAATATTTGGATTGGGATCAAGGCGTTTTTTTGAAGGAAGTTAGTAAATGGGCTAAGCCTTTGCCAATTGAGTGCTTGCGAGGAAAGAAATCTTTTGTTGCTGGCGGTGGAAAATTCGGTTCATATTTTCAAGGAAGCATCAAAAAAATAAAACACCGCGAAGAGTACGACACGATTGTACGTGAGCATGAATTGATGATCTAAGCAAAAATAGTGAAACCCGGCGCAAAAATGATTTATTTGTTTTGCCGATAGAAAAACCGGAAATAATTTCCAGAGGTTCAATTTATTCCATAATTGGTTTTTATGAATGATTTGTAAACCGTCATTGTGCAACATCTCCAATTTGAAATTGTGCTGCCAGTTGTTTTTCATTGAAGGGGAATAGGTTAGTTGGCTTGGGATGCGTAATGCTTAAGACTTCGGTCTTCTATTTGGTTGTTATTAACTTGTATAGCGAGGACGATGCCTGATTAGCCCCAAAAAGAGAGCCCCAAGAAACGCCAAAAGCAAACGCGGAAGAGGCGGCGACTGCCCAGTTGAACTGGGAAACACGTACGAAGTAGATATAATAGACGTGAGCCCCAACGGCGAAGGCATAGCCCGCGTCAAAGGCTTCCCAGTCTTCGTCACCAATGCAAAACCCGGAGACCACGTTAAAGTGAAAATCACACAGCTAAACTCCGTGGCAGCAGACGCAGAAATAGCCACCGAAGACTAAACGCAATTTCTACCAAGAAAAGTACAACACCCACAAACTAAGCAGGGTGGCGGAGCAGACGAAGGGTAGATTGTGTTTTGATATTAGAGGGGGAAATGCTCTGAACCCGCAATTCAACCTGAATTTCCACCTATTATAAAAAGGGTTATGAACTTCTCCAAGCAAAAAACCGGAATTGTTTGAAGTGGGTTAGGCTAGAGTTTGCGGAAGATGCTTGCTGATGGCGAACCATCGAAGCATTTCCCTCTGAACCCAACCCATTAAGCCAAACACTCCAAATCTGTTCTATAAACCTTACGCATAGAAAATAAGGATTCAAAGTCTCTTCCATCCTTATCCTTATAAATTTGCTATGCAGTTAAGCTTAGTAAACACGGGACCCACGCAATGGCATCATTAATCGAACTGCTAATCGTTTTGCTTACAGCATTCGGCTTCAACCTCATACCCTTTGCCGGACCCTCAAATCTCTTCATAGCATCAAACTTTGCCTTAGTCCTGACCGCCACCGACCCAACTACCTTATTCCTCATAGGATTTCTTGTCGCTACCGGTGCAGCCTTTGCAAAAAGTGTACACTACCTCATCACTTTCTTTGTCAGCAAACACCTAAGCCAAAAACGCCAAGAACGCTTACAGGCAGAAGCCGAAAAAATCAGGAAATGGGCATTCCTCCTCCTCTATGCAGCAGCAGCCACGCCCATTCCAGATGAACCAGTAGTCATTCCCCTTGGGCTTCTAAAATACAGTCCTGCTAAATTCTTCACAGCCTTTTTCCTCGGAAAACTCACCATATCGATCCCTGGCGCACTACTCGGGAGTTGGACAAAAAACACTTTCTCAGAATGGCTTAGCCCAGAAGCCATGATCGTACTCAGCATAGTTCTAACTATCGTAATAACTATTATACTCCTCAAAGTGGACGTTGGCAAAATCGCCGAGAAAATCTTCAAAAAAATCCGCAAATTACCAAGAAAAGAAACCATCCCGCCAACCATCAAGTAACGCGTAAGGGAAAACTAAATAGCATCCCTCCCAAACACGCATACCGAGAATGCCCTATGTCACAGAAACACCGACGGTACACACTAAAAACCAAAGAAGCAAAACAAATCCTCGCCCAAGCATCCCAAAAACTACACCTTAACCTCGAAAACACCTTCGGAATAGAACCACACATAGAAACCGTCGAAACCGAAATAGGCGAAATCATCCTAATCAACCAAAAACCCATGTTGCACAAAACAGGAAAATCCGTCTTGCCTACGCTGCTAGCAGCTGAAATTCTGACGCAACTACCCAAAATTGTGGTAGACATGGGCGCTATTCCCCACGTTTGCAACGGCGCCGACATCATGGCTCCCGGTATAGTCCGCATCGAGGGCGAATTCAATAAAGGCAACATCGTCCTCGTCACTGACGAAAAATACGCCAAGCCAATTGCCATTGGCGAAACCATCCTTAATTCCGCAGAAGCCAAAACAACCAAAAAAGGCACAGTGGTAAAAAATCTTCACTATGTCGGGGACAAAATCTGGGATGTCACAAAAACAATGACCCAGTAACCAGCACATTCACGCGTAGATTGAATCTGTAATAGATTTTTCACGCATATTCTCAGGTACGTACTGTTGAAAATGCTTTTTAGCCCACTGCAAAACATGTTAAACCTGAATGTTGTAATCTTTGCCAGCCAAGAGGAATTAGAAGAATGTTCACTAAGCAAGTAACGATTAAGCCCGTTTCACCTTTCAGCTTTGAGCTCAGCGCTCGAATTTTCAGCGGCGGCGACAGACAAACCCGCATTTACGAAGACAGCCAGTTCGCCCAACTCGTCCGGATAAACGGCAAACTAATCCACATAGTCCTAACGTCCAAAGGCACTGTGAACAAGCCAGAACTCACACTTTAGCTAAGGTCAGATAAGAGGCTGACAACAACTGACAAGAGAAAAGCGCAAGAAAGTGTCAATTTCCTCTTCAACCTCGATTTTGACCCAGCGCCATTTTACAAAGCAGTAAAACAAGACCCGATTATGGCATGCATTGCGCAAAAGCATTGTGGACTTAGAAGCCCAGCTACACAAACTGTACGAAGCGCTTTTCGACTCGATTGTGGAACAGCAAATATCTCTCAAAGTAACCAACTCGCTGGAAAGAAAGATCATTAGGAAATTCGGCGGCACACTCTGCGTGGATGACACGGTTTACTACGAGTATCCCACCCCAAACCAAATCGCCCAAGCCACAGTGGAGGAACTGCGAAGCTGCGGCTTAAGCCAGCGCAAAGCCGAATACATCCACGGAATCAGCGTTCTCATCGCTGAGGAAAAACTGAACCTGGAGAAGTTTAAGAACTATGAGAACGCTAGCGAAGTCATAGAAGAAATGGGCGCCCTCAGAGGCGTAGGCGTTTGGACCGCTGAACTCACGATGTTAAGGTCAATGCAAAAGTGGGATGCTTTGCCAGCAGACGACTTGGGCTTAAGACGCACAATTGCCCAACTACTACTGTCAGGGAAAGAAGATAACCAGCGCCCTGGAGAGGCAAATCGCCGCGCCATGGGGTAAGTGGAAGGGTCTAGCAGCCTACTACCTTGTTGTCGCTGAAATGCTTGACCTATAGGTTTAAGGCGTTTCTTATTTGATTAGTTTTCTTTTCATCAAATTAATCGCCAACACAAAGAACACTAACGTAACCACGGCAATCCACACAACGCTATAAACCACTAAAACCTGAGCGCTTAAACCCAGAAAAGATTGCATCTGTCCTGTAAATAACCCCCTTGTCAAATCCACCACATGCGCAAGAGGCATAACAGCTAAAGCCGCAGTCTGCAACACGCCCGGCAGCAACGTCAAAGGAAAGAATGTTCCACTCAATAAAAACATTGGCGTGATAAATAAAAACGTAGGAAAGTTAAAGAAGTCAATCGTCGGCGCCAAAGCCGTGAAACACATACCTAACGAGGCGAACAATAAGCCGCCGAAAAACGCCAACACAGGCACTAGAAGAGCCAGCGGACTCGAAACCAAACCGAAAGCCGCAACCACTGCCAAAACAATGCTGCCATTTATGGCTGCCCTCGTAGCGCCCCACAGCAACTCGCCAGCAATGACCTCTTCTACGCTTACAGGTGTAGCGATTATGGCATCAAATGTTTTCTGGAAGTACATGCGTACAAACGAAGCATAAGTGCACTCGAAAAAGCTCCCGTACATTACGGCTATTGAGATTAACCCCGGGCCGATAAACTGAATGTATGAGCCACCCTCAACGGTGCCCGTAATTAACGCACCTAGCCCTACGCCGAACGCCGCCAAATACAAAATTGGCTCCATTAGCGCAGGAAGAAAATTCACGAAAAGAGTCTTCTTGAAAACCTCAAAGTTCCTCCGCCAAACCGTCCACACGCGGTAAGTCAGCTGAGGTAGCTTTAACCTTGTCATTCTCTGAGTTTCCTCCCAGTTAGCTTAAGGAATACGTCTTCCAAATTCGCGTTTCGTATAGTCATATTCTTGTCGGGGAATTTCTTCAGTATACGCTCGAAAACTCCATGCGGTTCATCAATGAATACGCGGGCTTGATCACCATAGACCTCCACTTGTGCATCGGGTAATTCTGTCTTCAAAGTTTTTACGACATCCTCATCGTACTCGACTTCTAAAACGTCCTCGCCTGCAAACTTTCTAATTAGCTCTTGGGGAACTCCTGTGGTAATGATTTTGCCGTTGTCAATTATTAGTATTCTGTCGCATAGTGCAGCTGCCTCGTCCATGTAATGGGTCGTCAGAATAATCGTTACGCCTCGCTTTCTGAGGCTTCGGATTTCATCCCACACAATGTGTCTGCCCTGAGGATCCAAACCTGTTGTGGGCTCGTCTAGCAGGAGGATTTTGGGGTCATTAATTAGCGCTCGTGCCATTATTAGCCGCCGTTTCATGCCTCCGCTTAGCTGATATATTGAAACGTCTCGTTTCTCGTCAAGTTGGAAGAACTTCAAAAGTTCCGTTGCGCGTTCTGTGGCTTTATTTTTGGGTATGTCAAAGTAGCTCGCGTAGACTTGGAGGTTTTTGATAACTGTGAAATCTGGGTCAAGGTTGTCTTCTTGTGGGGAAACGCCTATCATGCCTTTTATCTCGCGCGCCTGCTTGGAAACGTTCATTCCAGCCACGGTCAGCTCGCCTTCAGTCACTGGCAAGAAACAGTAAATCATGCGGACCGTAGTGGTTTTTCCTGCGCCGTTTGGTCCAAGGAAGCCAACGCATTCGCCTTTGTGAACCTCAAAGTCTATGTGGTCTACAGCTGTTAGGTGGTTGTACTTCTTTGTTAAGCCATGTGCTTTGATTAGAACTTCTGAAGAATTCATCCTCAACACAACTTATTCTTACTTTGAAGTACAAATCCTATAAAGCTTTTAGGATTTTTCCTCGCTTTGTTGATTTTGCTTCGTTCTATTCTCATCAATCGAAGGGGTGTGCGCTGTTATTTGATCAGTTTGTAGTAGTGAGTGTTTGCTGTGTTACAACTTCGTTTTTTCGGTTTTGCTGCAAGTTCTGATTAACTGCGAGGTTGCTGTGCATCTTCTGATGGGAGGTGACGAAGTGACAAATTGGAAGTGACGAAGTGACAAAAACATTGCAGATCGCGCGTGTGCTTAGCATATTTTGATAAAGGTAGTGGGGGTAAATAGAGTTTGGAAATTCGGTATGATGATGGATGCCCGTGAATTATGTTATGTGTCATGGATGCCTGTGGGGTTGCCGGGCTTTTCGTTAATGGCGCATTGGTTTTGCTTAAGCGGAAGAGATGGAGACACATGTCTTGTTTAGGTTGTTTTTCTTGTGTTTGTTGTTGTGATGTGACTACAGCATAGTTTTATTATATTTAGTATTGACTGTTAATATGTAATATAATATGTAATATACTTTCGTATTTTGAGGTGCCAAACATGCTGAATGAATCAAACGCTATCTTTAAAATAATAAACATCATATGGAAATCAACCTCCCCTGAGCGCAACTGCTTCTTTTTCAATTGCACTGTTGAACGCGAAAGCGAGGAGGGCGGACAATGAAAAGGAAATTGTTAAAGGGCGGACTATTGGAAACTTTGCTGCTTGACCTCATTAGCGAAAAAGGAAGCAGCGGAATACACGGTTACGGCATCATTCTGATTCTGAGGAAAAAATATGGCTTATCCGTTCGAACTTCAACACTTTATCCAGAACTTAACCACATAGAAAAGAGAAACCTCGTAGAATCTGCCTGGAACATGGGATGCATAAGACCGCGAAGAATCTACCGAATCACGAAGAAAGGGCAAGACCTTTTGAAGGAATACTCCACTGAGCTAAGAATAGTATTATCAAACATTTCATGTCGATAAACGGTGAAAACACATCAACAGACAAAAAGTAACAGGCAGAGCTGATGCCGACAAAACGCTATCAGAACCAAAAGAGCTACTTAAGAAAGGCGTAGTCTGCTCTGAGCATAATAGTTCTCTGTTTACTTTTCGACTAGAGTTATTAGTGCGGTTCGACAATAAATTCGAAACTGCAAGCTAAAAGAGGAAAAGGTACATGTCTCAGCCCAAGATTGGTCTCTCAATGCTCTATTCGCTAAGTGAGCCGTTCGGCAGAATGGTCAAACGCTTAGAAGCAGTAGCGACACCTTATGTTGAAGTTGTCGACGACGGATTCCACAGTTTAAGCAAGCAACGAGTTGCAGCGCTCAGCGAGGTGGCTAAGTCAGGGAGCTTACAGTTTACGGTTCACTCGCCTTTCGCAGACATAAACATTGCTTCGCCTTCAAAACCCATGCTGAAAGCTACGCTGACACGGCTTAAACAATCCATCGCTTACGCTAACGCATTAAACGCCAAGCTTTGGGTTCTGCATCCAGGCAGCAAAACGGGTATCAGCATGTTCTACCCTGGACAAGACTGGAAACAAAACGTGAAAAGCATCCAGGAGCTCTACGCGGTAGCGGTTGAATACGGTATAACTGTAGCTATCGAAAACCTTCCTGAAAAATATGGTTTTATTATGAAATCCCCTGAAGACTTCCAACGTTTCTACAAGGAAACAGCCTTGCCAATTGGCATTGTGTTGGATGTTGGACACGCAAACCTTGAAGCCCAAATTGAACCGTTCCTCAAGGAACTTCCGGAAAAAATCACGCACATTCATGTCAGCGACAACGTCGGCGTCCAAGACCAACACTTGGGAATTGGCTATGGATCAATCAATTGGCAATGGTTTTCTGACACGTTGAAGAAAATCGGCTATAGTCAAATCGTGGTTACTGAGTCAGTGGAGCATGTGGAAGAAAGCCTGCAGAAACTGCGGCAGCTACTCGCCTAAAGGAAGCTCCAACTCCAAAAAATCTTCGGCAACACGCGTGTTCTCAAAGGTTTTTTTCGCCTGCTCCAAAAGGACACTTGCATCCGTGTATCTTGCGCTTATGTGCGTAAGAATTAGGCTTTTTGCTTTAGCGGCTTTTGCTTCTTCAGCTGCTTGGCTTGGAGTTGAATGACCATCTACCAAGGCTTTTTCGGCCAAAGCGTCGTCAAACGTGGCTTCGTGAATAACCAGATCCGCATCTGCGGCGAACTCTGCAAATTCCGCGAATGGCCTTGTGTCTCCTGTGTAAACGATTTTTCGACCTTTCCGCGTCGGACCGCTGATATCTGAAGGCGTTACTTCTCGTCCATCGGGCAATGTGCAAGTTTGACCATGCTGCAGTTTCGACCACGCTTGTCCTTCGGGAATGCCTAAAGCGCGAGCTTTTTCAGGGTGGAACTTTCCAGCACGTGGTTTTTCGGCAAAACTGAATGCAAAGCTTGGAACCACGTGGTTTGATGCTGCAGCCGTGACAATGTATTCTTCTTCGTCGCACACTGTTCCCGAACATGCAAGTTCGTGGATTTCCACAGGGAATGTCGGCGCAAACTGCAGCGTCTCCTGCAAGCACTTCAAAAACTGCCCAATTCCAACAGGACCATAAACTTCTACAATGCGTTGCCTGTCCATCAGAGCCATAGTTTGTAGCAATCCAGGCAAACCGAGCAGGTGGTCGCCGTGCATGTGGGTGAGAAAAATCTTCATTTTCTTGTGGAAGCCCACTTTCGCCTTCACCATTTGCCGCTGCGCCGCTTCACCGCAATCAAACATGAACTGCTCGTTTCCCCGTTGCATAATCACAGCTGGCAAGCTCCGCTGTGAGGTTGGGATTGCTCCTGCTGTGCCGAGGAATATTACGCGTATGCTCATTTCTTATGCCTTCTCGAAGACGGCTATTTCCCGTGTTAGCGTTCGATGCACGTATGCGAAATGTGATTCCAAATGCCGATAGCCAAGTGCCATGCCGATTCGCCGTATGCCTATTGTTTTGGGTGAAGCTATACAAATCCGTTGTCGTTCTCCGAGAAGCGCATGTGCTGAAGATAAAACGGCTTCAACGATTGCATGTGTGCTGCTTTTCAGCGTTGTCGCCGATCTCCCATATGGTGGATCAGTCACAATGCAGTCAACCCTTGTCAGAGGAAGTTTGCGTCCGTCTGCCACGATTAAACCTTCAGGGGTTAAGCCGAAGTGTCGCAGATTACGTTTTGCACCGTTTGCCATACGTCGTTGGACATCTATGCCGACTGCGTTTGCGCCGATGAGTGTAGCTTCAATTATGGTGGTTCCCGTGCCACAGAATGGGTCAAGCAGAATTGCGCCTTCATGTGCGTGTGCAAGGTTGACCATGCAGCGCGCAAGTTTTGCGTTCATTGCTGACGGGTGGAAAAAAGGTTTTTTACGTGGTCTGCGTTCCACGAAGGGTTTGGGCTGGATTTCTCCGAGTTTTAAGCCGAAGATAAGTTTGCCGTTTGTTAATATGCCGAAGAAGGTTTTGTCTGCGTGTTTAAGGTTTACTTTGGAGTGTGGTGCGCGTTGGAGTATGAGCTTGCCCATTTTGGCTTCGACTTTCATGGTTTGGGTTTTGTCGGCGTATTCTTTGATGCGTCTTATGCGGACTTCGAATGTTTCGCCTTCGCGCAGGCAACTTTCGAAGGTGGTGGATTCGGCAGCTTTTGTTATGGCTTCTTCAGTTGCTTCGCATGTAAATAGTTCTAGTGCACATATTCGCGTGTAAGCTGACCTACGAAGAACTTGTTTGACGCTTTCTTGGTCTGCTTCCAAGCGGATGGTTTGATCGAGTTTCTCATTGATAATGTAAGCGTATCCTTCTGCTTCCAGAATGGCTGGCAGTTCAGCAATGCTTAGTGATTCGTGTTCGCCTGAGACAAGGAAGAAGAGTTTAGCCATTAGAGCGCCTTTAGCTCTTGGCTTATCAAGGGTGCAAGCGAAACCTTGCTGGCTTTGCTGGGTACGCTGTCTGTGGCGACGATTTCTTCTACTCCTGCGTCAAGGATCCGTTTTTCTGCATCACCAATCAGTAAGCCATGTACGCATGCAGTGTAGACATGTTCTGCGCCTTGTTCGCTGAGGATTTTTGCTGCTCCCACAATTGTTCCACCTGTGCTGATGATGTCGTCGAAGATGATGACAGTTTTTCCTTTCACGTTTAATCCTTTGGCGGTTTGGCTTGTTTGTCCCGTGTAGCGGTCACGTTGTTTTTCCAGATGCCCTGCTTCGCCACCTAAGACTGCTTGCGCCTGCTGTGCGATGTACAATGCGCCTTTGTCGGGCGAAAGCGCAAATGCTTTTTTGATCCCTTTCTTAATAAAATATTCTGCGAGAAGTGGAATGGCAGAAATGTTTTTTGCAGGAATCGTGAACAGGTTGAGTGCATTCACTTCATGAACGTTTATCGTTATAATTTGGTCTATTCCTGCTGCTTTGAGCATGGCAGCGATGGTTTCAATGCTCACGTTTTCGCCTTCCAAAAAGATTTTGTCTTGCCTTGCATACGCAAGGTATGGGACAACCGCGGTTATTTTCTTGGCTTTGTTTCTTTTCGCGGCAGCGGCGAGGAAAGCGAGTTGTATCAGCCTTGAGTCCTGTGGAGCGCAGGTTGTCTGAACAATGACTACGTGTTCGTCTTGTACGTTACCTTCTAAGCGAAGATAGCTTTCTCCGTCTGGAAAAATTCTTGAGGCAACAGTAATCTTCTCTAAACCTGTTAACTGCGAGATTTTTTCACCTAGTTCTGCCGAAGCAGGACCGAGAACAATTTTCATCTTTCAGTTTTCCCCTTTTTTACTCGTTGATGCGGAGCGTTTGGTTTTTAGGTTATTCTCTCAAACTCTATTTAACCTTCCTTAAAAGCCTGATGCGCTGCCTCCTGCTTTTCGTGAAAGTGCCCAAAACGCATGGAGAAACCCTGATTCATTAGCAATTGACCTATATAGTTAACATTGTATTAGTAACACATGATTGTCAGGATTCTTCAAGAAAGAGCTCTATCTGCTCCTAATAGAATCTTGGCGTTTTTAGGACAATTCTGGCAATCAAAAAGGAATGAGGATATTTGAACTTTAAAAAGCCAACAATAACAGAACATCTCGCGTTTCTCTCAGTAAAACATGGTGTTTACCTTGTGGAACTCTTTCAAGCTTTAGTTTCAGCAAGGGAAACTGGAAAATCTATCTGTGAAAGTTTAACAGTTGAATACCGCGGGACTGTGGATGATCAAGCCATCTTCCTGATCAAAAAAGATAACAACGTAGTGGTTCAGTTTCGAGTTGCCGAGGAACTTCTCTTGAAGAAAGACATTCCATTTGAAAGTTGGATGGATACCGACAAGATACGCAGGCAAATGGAAAAGCAAAACGCGCCACTTTCCCTTTCCACCCTAATTCAAGATTTGCGCCACGGAATGAAAAAAGTAAACCTTGAAGCTGAAGTTCTAGCAGCTCCAAAACCCTCACTGGTCCACACCCAATATGGAAACAGCATCATGTTAACAAACGCGCTCATAGCAGATGAAACGGGAAAAATAAAGCTCTGCCTATGGGACACACAAGTAAACTCTGTCGCTGCTGGAGACACAATTCAAATAAAGAACGCAAAAGTATCCACTTTCAAGGGTGAAAGACAATTGCACCTTGGGAAAAGCGGAACAATCAGCGTTCTGCAAAGCTGCGCCTCCAAAGCAAAGCAACCCTTTGAAGATTTCTCCAAAAACATGGTCTACGCATAAGGCTATTTCATCTTGAAATGAACTTGCTTCTGCCCAAGAGAAACTTTGGGAAGCGGGGATTTGGCGTTTCACGTAGTTTTGAGGGAGCGGATGCGCCATAAGTTGGCTTTGTTTTGACCACACATATTAAATATAAGTGTGTTATATTCTACCAGACAAGTTGGAATAACCATGTCAATCTCCTGTGAAAACGTAGCTCGACACATACTCCCTGTCTACCGGAGCTTTGTAGCAAAAGAACTAGTCAAAAAATACAACCTCACACAGAACGCCGCGGCCAAAAAACTCGGTACCACACAAGCAGCCGTAAGCCAGTACATAAACAGCAAACGCGGAGTCAAAGGCATTCCTAATTACACAGAAATCGAACCCATGGTCCAAGATGCAGCGGCTAAAGTGGCAGCGCAAATGGCAACTGACAAAATTACCTTAAGCGACTTCAACGCATCTTTCTGCGATCTCTGCACAACACTGCGCAAAACTAAAAAAATATAGGGCAGTAACCTTACCCTTCGTGCTGAAAGCAACGACGAAGTCTCCCAAAAGCGTGAATAGAAAATTTATTCACACCAAGATGTAGATATATGCAAGCAAAAGAGGTAAGGTATGCCCGACGAGTATTAAAGAATATAAAACATGCAAGCGTAAGCACGAAAGTCAAGGTCCTTGGGCAAATAGGCTAATCAAAAAGTGCAATGAGGTGCTATGTTTTCTTTTTCCTATTCAAGAGGTTTGGCAGATACATTAGAACCATGGCGAGGGGGCATATGATTGTTGCAAAGAATCCCAGATAGGGGGTTTCCGGGAAAAATGCGAATAACGCCATTAGTACGATTACGGGCAGAATGCAGCATAGCGCCATTAGGAGCATGTGACGTTTGCTCACCGTTCCGTGGTCGTGACCGTGTTCTTTTTCATTTTCGTCTGTGATTGTTTCCGCCTCCTTATGGCTTATCTGTTTGTGTATTAAGAAGCTAATAGTGTATTGGAGATATATCTTTTTCGGAAAAACTAATGGCTTAAAAACGCTGAACGCTTTCACCTCGGAGGACCCGTAATGTTCACATTCTCCACTCCCAAAAAACTGCAGTATTTATAGACTTAATAGTGGTGATTACGGCATTCAACCTAGCGCGGAGTCAAAGCCAAACACAGAAATGTATGTGACTGGTTTGGAGCCGTATTTTATTTTGAACTCAATCAATTCGTTCGCCTATCTTTTAGAGAGCTTGCTCCAAGTCCGCTTTCAGGTCTTCCACGTCTTCAATGCCAACGGATAGTCTCAGCAAGTTGCTAGTGATTCCAATTTTGCCTCTTTCTTGTTTAGTTAGGCTAGCATGTGTCATGGTTGCGGGCTGGTTGATGAGCGACTCGACTCCGCCTAGGCTTTCAGCAAGCGCGATTATCTTAAGTTTTCTGAGGAACGCTTTGACGTCTACGTTTTCCTTCAAGTAGAAAGAGAGCATTCCGCCGAATCCATGAAGTAATTGTTTTTTTGCTAGCTCAAATTGAGGATGAGTCTCTAATCCAGGATAGTTTACTTTTTCAATTTTGAAATGAGATTCCAGGCATTCTGCTATTGCCATGGCATTTTGACTGTGTTTTTCCATTCTGAGCGCTAGAGTTTTTGTTCCTCTCAAGACTAAGAAGCAGTCAAATGGGGATGGAATTGCGCCGACGGCGTTCTGGTTAAATCTGAGTTTACGGTGAAGTTCATCGTTCGAAACCACGATTGCCCCGCCGACCACGTCACTGTGACCACCCAGATATTTTGTTGTGCTGTGGACCACTATGTCGGCGCCTAGGTCAAGCGGGTTCTGCAAGTACGGACTGGCAAAAGTGTTATCAACGACAGTGATAATGTCGTGTTCTTTAGCTATTTTCGAGATTGCCCTTACATTGCACAGTTTCAGCAACGGGTTGGTTGGAGTCTCTAGCCAAATCATCTTTGTATTGCTCTCAAGTGCCACTTCAACTTTTTCAGTGCTTGTTGCGTCCACGTACGTGAATTCTAAGCCGAAATTAGTCAGAGTTCGGTCGAACAGTCTTCGTGTGCCACCATAGAGATCTTCAAAGGCAACAACGTGGTCGCCTTTCTTCAATAGCGCCAAAGCTAATGTTGTCTCGGCAGCTAAGCCTGAAGCAAAAGCTAAACCATACTTCGCGTTTTCAAGCGCAGATAGCCTTTTTTCCAGGGCATTCCTTGTGGGGTTGCCTGTTCTTGAGTACTCATACCCACCTGTCGGTTTTTCTATTTCTTTTCTCGCGAATGTTGAAGCCAGGTGAATGGGGCTTACGACGTCTCCACATCCGCCTTCCTTAAGGTTCGGCTCCTCGCCAAAATGAATTGCCCTTGTTGAGAATTTCATGAAACGTTCACTTCCTAAGAAAATAGTTGATAATGTCTATTGCCGTAATTATATCTATGATTTTGTCGTTTTCCACGACTACTATTGCGTTCTTGTTTTTCAAGAGGTTGAGAGGCGCGACGATTCTGTCTCCTTTTTTTACTGCGGGCAGGGGTTCTTCCATGAATTCGCTGACTTTTTGGGTTGCTTGTGCTTTCCTCTCTGACAGTGTCTTCATTATGGTTGTTTCTCGGATGCTTCCAACTTGTGTGTTATCTTTTATTACGGGTAGTTGGGATACGTCGTATTCTCTCATTAAATTTATGGCAACGTTCAATTCGTCTTCTGGTTTGACTGATATTAGGTTTCTAATTTTTCTTTGTTTGGCACTTAAGATGCCTTTTACGGGAACTTCATCTTCTATACCTTCTAAGAAACCGTTCTCTGTCATCCACTCGTCAGAATAAATCTTAGTAAGGTAGTTTCTTCCCGTGTCGGGCAGGATTACAACAATTATTTTATCCTTGAGTTTTCTTGCTATTTGCAGCGCTGCAAAAACTGCCGCTCCTGAAGACCCGCCAGCGAAAACACCTTCTTTCTGGGCAAGTTCTCTCGCGGTCAGGAACGCGTCTTTGTCAGTAACTGTTATGATTTCGTCTATGATTTTCAAATTGAGTGTTGAAGGCAGGAAGTCTTCGCCGATGCCTTCGACTTTGTAGGGGTGAATATCACCTTTTGTTCCGTAGAATTGGTGGTGATACATCGAGCCTTCTGGGTCGACGCCGACGACGCGTATGTTGGGGTTTTTCTGTTTGAGGTATCGCCCTATGCCGCTGATTGTTCCACCTGTCCCTATGGTCGCAACGAGCACGTCTATTTTGCCTTCGGTTTGTTCCCAGATTTCGGGTCCAGTTGTTCTGTAGTGTGCTTCAGGATTTGACGCGTTGAAGTATTGGTTAGGCATGAAGGCGTTGGATGTTTCCTTGGCGATTCTTTCAGCCACTTTCACGTAGTTAGCTGGGTGATCTGGTGGGACTGCGGTAGGTGTGATTATTACTTTGGCCCCGAACGCCTTCAACAGGTCGATTTTTTCTTTGCTCATTTTGTCGGGCAGCGTGAAGATCATTTTGTAGCCTTTTGCTATTGCTGCTACTGCCAGGCCAATGCCAGTGTTGCCTGATGTGGGTTCCACAATTGTGTAGCCAGGTTTTATGAGTCCTTTTTCTTCGGCTGCTTCTACCATTGAGACGCCAATGCGGTCTTTTATGCTGCCACCAAGGTTAAAGAATTCAAGTTTTGCCAAAATCGTGCATTCGAAATTGTGTGTTAGCTTGCTGAGTTTTAGCATTGGCGTGTTGCCTATTAGGTCTAGGATGTTTTCTGTGATCTTTCCTTTTTTGCTAATTGAGGCGGTTTTTTTCCTGTTAATTTGAAGAGTGTTTGTTGGCTCGGGTTTTATTTTGTCTGGCATGCTTGGTTTGCTCTCCGATTTGGGTAAAACATTATTCCGTATAACGGTGTTATATTTAAACGTTCTTAACGAAAGCCCGTACGTGCGTCAAGAAAAACGTTCAATGTTGGTCGGGTAAGCGCCCTTCTTTAGCTGCAGATGCGACTTTATGGGAATAATAATAAAGTTTAATTAAACAGAAGGAATCCACATAATCTACGGAGAACTCGCTATGGACAAGACGCGCTTCATTATGTTTCTTGTTGTTCTTTCAACTCTAAGCCTTGTCCTTGCTACCAACGCCCAAACTGTCCCAGTTTTCACGTCGACCACAAGCTTTCCCGTTCCGGCTTACAACGGCAACATTAGCTTTGCTGGAAGTGGCTCATACGAAACCGCTACCCTTGAAAATGACACCTGGACCTTCACTGGGCTAAACTGGAACGGTGCTTCAGGAAAACTGGGCGTTTCAGCCCAAAACTGCAACATGACAATTACAGGTTATGAACCTGGGGCTGTCACCACCGATGGCGCATGGTTAAACTACACACTCGAGGGAGAAGGTAGTCAAACCGTCAACCTACGCTACGATACTCACGGGTTCCCAACAATACTCAAAGTGTATATTGACGGCGCAGCCAAACCAGAGAACGACGGTTGGAACATATCAGACAATGGTCGACTAACTGTCACAACCGCAACAGCTAACGTCAGCATCCGCTATAGAGCAGTCCCTCCACCAGACGCCGATTATAACCCATCGCCTTCGCAGTCAATAATAGATCAGACGCCGTTATTCCTGATTGTCGGATTACCCATCGCCGCGATTATCGTGATGGTTACGATGTCGCTCAGGGCAAAGATAAAACGAAAAAACCAACTGTCCTCTTGAAGAACTTTGGGTTTGAGTTTAAATTATAACCGTAACTCTACCGTTTTACCCCTATGTAACTGTAACTATATCTGAAAAAACTTCAAGAATCCGTTCCGTCTTTTTTGGAAGGGCACACAAGTACTCATTTCCGCTCTTCTCAACAATCATCCGCATTTTAGAAAGCGCATAAAGAACTTCCTTAACAGACACCTTCCCAACTAAATCCCTCTCCCGCAACCTCTTAAGAATCTTAAAGTAAAGCCTCATCGCCAAAAACACAACTACAAAATACCCCCTAACCGCGTCATCCCTGCCTAAATACGTCTTGTCAGCCTCCAAATCATTCTTCATAACATCAAAAGCCTGCTCAATCTCTTCTCGACCCTTATACTGCTCATACACCACCTGAGCCTCAACATCAAGATCAGACAAAATACCAATGACACCTGCCAAACACCGCTCCCTACGATAATCATCCATGGAAAGTACACCCTCCGCTACCTTACTGAGCAAAAAATTCTCCTCTTCGCCCCTCAACTTTGGATCCTCAAAAAGATACAAAAAACCATAAGGCATCTTAGTTTTCTTGAAAAACGCGACATTTCTTTTCCTGTAAGTAAACGCGCCAGTCATCCTCACTTTAGAAGGAAGCAACTTTGCATTTTTCTTCAATGCCGCAATGTAGTGTATTTTCTGTTTCTTTAAGTCAAGAAGCAATCCATAATCCAACAAGCCACGATCCATGATAAAGCCTATGTCCTTGTTGGGGAACCGGTCGAGAAAGTACTTGATGATCTTAGTTCCTTTCATGGAGCCGTAAAAGACATCAATGGCTATGGGAAGCCACGTGCTACTTGAAAAGGCCATGGCTACTTTCACCTGGTTTGTTTGTTCCCACTCTGGGTTGTAGCCTCTTTCAGCGAGTTTAAGTTTCTTTGAGTAGGAGAAAACTGAGGTTAAGTCATAGAAGAGCATACCGCCTTCAGATGCTAGTTTGCCATAGAGATCGTAGGTTTCCTGCACCATATTTCCAAGATGGGAAAGAACGTTTGATACGTGTTTGGGTGAGAGGTCTATGTCCATTCTAGTTGAGGTATAAGTTTTCTCCCATTTTGATTGTATGAGGCGAATAGGGGCGGGATCTAGTGCGCGTGTTATTGATATTGCAATTAACTCGTTTTTGTAGGGTAGATTTTTGAGTGATTCTGTGAGGTCGGCTGTGAGTGTTTGGCAGAGGGCTGCGTTGCCATATTCATATATTTTTGTGGTTGAGAATTTTGTTCTTTGGTGTTTGGGTGTGTAGGTTCCGTCTGGTGCTATGGCGCCTAAGAGTTCTGTTGTTTTGATGGGTTTTTTGCGTTGTTTGTTCCAGTGGCATTTTTTGCGGTAGACGTAGTGGTGTCCTTTTATCTGCCTGAGCTCTATGTGTTTTTCTTGGGTTTTTAGTTTCTGAAAGGTGTTGAGGACGGGTTGAGGTGGCAGTTGCATATAGCGTAACTATAGCGTAACTATCTTTTATTATTTGCGCTTAAAAGTAAAAAGAAAACTGAAAATAACCCAAATAGCTCAACCTATGGCGTAAAAAGCAGAGTTACGGTTCAAAACAAAACATAGCCCATTAGCGCAACTATTTTAAATCTGCACTTAACATTATTTTGCTCTATGAATACTATTGTGAAGAGATGCTGGAATACAGAAAAATCACTTTATAATAAGTATCATGATGAGGAATGGGGCGTTCCTCTTCACGATGACAAGAAACTTTTTGAGTTTTTGATTCTTGACGGCTTCCAAGCGGGTCTTTCATGGTGGCTAATTCTTGAGAGAC
>Ga0209431_10001747_pt1 | contig 17820 bp, 12 predicted proteins | sample RifCSP13_3_FD_184021 | JGI IMG/M metagenome (GOLD analysis project Ga0209431, IMG submission 184021) | Soil microbial communities from Rifle, Colorado - Rifle CSP2_sed 13_3 (SPAdes) (version 2) | ecosystem: Environmental > Terrestrial > Deep subsurface > Rock core/Sediment | place: Rifle...
CAATCATCTTATGCCACCGTTTCTTATATGCAGGAAACCAAAATCAGGCAATTTGGACTCCAAGGCATAAATATTGCACCTATTGCAAAAACTGTTACTAAGTATTTCAGGACAATCGATGATCCGGCAAGGGTTCAATATTATCTTGAGGAGGCTTACTATCAGGCAACTTCTGGAAGAACTGGTCCTGTTTGGATAGAGGTACCTTTGGATATTCAGAGAATGGAAGTGCCTAAAAAGCTTCAGGAGAAATTCGAGATTCCGAAGGGAATGAAACGACGTAGCAGTTTGAAAAAGGAGGTCTCAAAAACACTTGATTTATTCTACAGTTCCCAAAAACCGCTTTTTTTGGCTGGGCAAGGCGTCAGGATTGCGAAAGCTCAAGACGAATTTTCAAAAGTCATTAACAGGACGGCAATTCCTACAGTAACAACAAGGCTATGAATAGACTTAATCGAGAGTAATAATCCCCTATTCGTAGGAAGACCAGGACTCTACCCGGACAGAGCTGCCAATTTTGCCATCCAAAATGCGGATCTTATAATTTGCGTGGGCGCCAGGCTTGATACCGGAATCGTCGGATATGATGCCAAAGATTGGGGCAGACATGCTAAAAAAGTTGTAGTGGATGTTGATAATGAAGAATTTAATAAACCCGGCATAAATGTCGATTTAAAAATTAATGGCGATGCGAATGACTTTCTTTTGGAAATACTTGCTCAAATTGAGCCTAAACGACTGCCCAATCTTGACAAATGGATGCGCATTTGCTCTTCGTGGCGGAAACGTTACCCAATGGTTTTGCCAAAGTACAAAAAAGAGAAATTAGTAAATTCTTACTATTTTACAGAAAGATTATCAAAACAGGCCAAAAGCGATGACACAATCGTAGTTGATACCAGTTCTCCTTTCCACGTTGTATCTCAGGCGTGGGAAATTAAAGCTGGACAAAGATTTTTAACAACCGGCGGAATTTCAACAATGGGCTATTGGCCTGCCGGCATCGGCGCGTGTCTGGCAGCAAAAGGACAAAGAACGTTAGTTATTACGGGTGATGGAAGTTTGCAGATGAATATTCAAGAACTGGCAACGATTAAACAAAATAAATTACCTATAAAAATTTTTGTCATCAATAACAAGGGTTATCTTTTAATAAGACATACTCAAAAAACACATATGGAAGGAAGGCTGATGGGCGAAAGTCCAAAAACAGGGCTTTGGTGTCCAGACATTTCAAAAGTTGCAGATGCTTATGAAATTCACTCTGTTGTGATTAATGATACTTTAGAGGTTGAGGAAAAAATAAGACAGGCACTCTCCTATCCCGGACCCGTTTTATGCGATGTTAAATCCCCAGAGTGGCAGCTTGTGATACCGAGAATATCATCGACAAGACAGCCCGATGGAACTATGGTTTCACGCCCTTACGAAGATCTTTTCCCTTTTTTGCCTCCCAAAGAATTAGAATCTAATATGATCATAAAGTCGAAAGAGAAATAACAATTGGAATAAATGCACAAACCAAAAGAAATGATTTTAACTGCCTATAAAGCTCCTCTACATTCCCTTCCTCATTGTAGAGGGGAATTACGACAGAAATAGTTTTCTTCATAATATGTGCACAGTACTGATTGCACAAACTATACACATAATCAAGCCTAAGTTGTTTTTAAATGGAAATTACTTATACAGATTAAAAAAAATCAAACTATAGTTTGAAAACGATCAGTATAGTTACGAGATGAAGAAGCTTATTAAGAATTCATCTTCGCTTCTGCAGCTTTGAAACAAAGCTATTTTTGAATTTTTGATATACTCTTGACTGGAATTTATGAATTCTCATATTAACATTCTTCAGGATAAAACTCTGCCAACTCAGGTTTTCGATGAGCCGATTGCGCTTAATATTAATAAAGCAAGACTTAATCATCTATCTTCACTTAATTTAGATCTTAATGGCAAAAGTGTTATCGATATAGGTTGTGGTGTCGGTCACCTCGCGCAATTTTTCCTCCAAAATAATTGTAAGGTATTTTGCATCGATGGAAGGAAAGAAAATATTTCCAACCTTCGATTACGGTATCCTAATTTGAAATGCAAAGTGATTGATGTGGAAAAAGAAGATTTATCAAAATACGGCATTTTTGATATCGTTTTTTGTTACGGCTTGCTCTACCATACAAAAAAACCCGCTTTTGTACTTAAAAACATAAGTAAGATTTGCAAAGATCTCCTACTCTTGGAAACGTGCATAATGGATTCCCCTGACTCTGACGTCAAGTTCGTTGAGGATACATCTGCAGTAAATCAAGCACTTCACCACATTGGATCTAGACCAACACTCAAGTTTGTAATTTCTAATTTAAGAGGAAATGATTTCAGCAATGTCTATGTTCCACGAAAGACCCCCAGACACCATGACTTTGAATTTAAATATATAGGCGATGGCTCCATTGAAAGAGATGGACATTTAATAAGGCAGATCTTTATTGCCTCAAGATCTCAATTGGTTAACCACAATTTATTTTCTGTTTTGGACGGCGGGGAGCTTTATCAAGAAGATTTTCTTTCTAAGCTGCCATTGCCTGCTATAAAAATTTTGGCTGAGTTTATCTATAAGCCACGAGAAATTGGGCCTTTGCCGTACTGGCAAGTTGGTCATACTGAAGGTAATTTAACTTCTTACCGTAACTTTCTAAAAAGACTTTGGGGACTTTTATTATTAAAAAGTAATAAGCCTGTAGAGTTAGATATTACTTGGTATAACAGTATCAAACTTTCAATTTCCCTGAACAGTGAAATCTCAAGATGCGTTTATATTGAGGGAGTCTACGAACCAAACCAATTTTATTTTTTAAGCAAGTTTCTAAAAAAAGGGATGGTCTTTATTGATGTAGGAGCCAATGTTGGTCTTTATAGTCTTTTTGCCTCAAGACTGGTGGGCAAAACTGGCCAAGTAGTTGCAATTGAACCAAGCCGTAGAGAATTTAATAGGCTTAAGCAAAATTTAAAAATGAACAAAACAAAAAACATTAAGGCTTTAAAATTAGCTTTAACTGACAGCAACGCAATTAAAAAATTAAATGTTGCAGTTTTCCCATATGACGGACATAATTCTTTTGGCACATTTGGCTACGAGACTACGAAAATAGATCACACGGAGGAAGTCGTCACTAAAACTTTAGACAAACTTATACAAGAGACAAAAATGAAACAAATTGATGCTATCAAAATTGACGTAGAGGGTGCGGAGTTAACAGCTTTAAAAAGTGGTTTGCGAACACTTAAGCTTTTAAAACCACTACTTTTAATGGAACTTTCCGATCGGACACTAACAAAACAAGGTTCGAGTAGTAATCAAATATGGAAATTATTGACCCGATTATCGTATATCATATATGAGTTCAATCAGTCATCGGGGAAGTTAAGAGAAGCAAGGCAGAAAAAAAACTATGATGGTGAAAATATCATTGCGATTCCACAAAATAAAAGTTATTCGCAGAAAAGCTCTGCTTATTTAACAGAAATTATGTTATGAAAGATTTTAATTCTGGAATTGCCCTTTGGAATCAAAGATTCAAGTTGAAACAGACAAAGTTGAGACTGAAGCAGTTAGCAGATGCCGTCGGCCATATTTCTGATTCCAGTCTTGCTCAATATGCCCAAATGTTTGCTATCACTTTGGAGTTTAAACCTGATTTAATTGTTGAATTCGGACGAGGCGCAGGTAATTCCACAGCAGTTTTTACTGAAGCTGCAAATCAATTGAGTAATTGTCGTGTAATCAGTGTTTGTTTTTCTAGTGACTGGCAGAATAAAACTTCACATCGCATAGTCAAAATCGTACCCAAAGGATGGTTTGATAAGCTGGATGCTCAAATAGCTGACATTCTCGACATCCAATTTAAGAATTTAATAAAAGGAAAAAAGAAAATTCTTTTCCTCTGGGACGCTCATGGTTGGGATATTGCCGAATATACACTAGGTAAAGTCTTACCTATCCTTGCGTCGCGACAACACCTGGTTTTGGTTCATGATATTTCTTATTTTAATCCTAAGTCAGTCAATGCGAGTTACCAAGATAACGGTATTTGGAAGGGTTATGCCGGTGATGATGTTAAAAATCCTCCGTATATTGTCTTAAACTCGATGGCTTCACCATTTGAAGAAATGATTGCGATTTATGATTTCACATCAAGAAATTCTCTTAAAATCCATAGCGTCCAGGAAGAAATAAACGATATTTATATTCACTCTGCTGAAATCCTCAGCATTCATGCTGAGAATGAAAGCAGAGGAATACATACTTCTTCAGCAGAGCTCATTAAACTTAGAGAAACTCCAGCTTTTCAAGCTGGAGAAGTTTATAAAAAAAATCAAGCTAAAGCTGTCCAACTTAAGAAGATTTTGGGCAAAGAATTTAGTGACTCCTCGTCAAGTTTTCAATGGTTTAGCCTAAACACCCTTTCCAAAAATAAGAAAGTTTTCTACCCAAAATTCCAGAAGGGAAAAAATCTGGAAAAACCGACACCTAATATCTCATTTGATCAAAGCAAAAATAATTTGATTTCTCCTCGCGAAGATAGTACTCCTTTAGTGTCAATAGTCACCCCATCATTTAATAGCGGTAAATTTATTGAGGAATGTATCCAAAGCGTTTTAAACCAAGAGTATCCATATGTTGAACATATTATCCAAGATGGCGGATCAAAGGATAATACCCTAAAAATTCTCAAAAAATATTCTACCCCTAAATATAAAGATAGGATTAAATGGATTTCCAATCCGGATAAAGGACAATCCGACGGGCTTGATAAAGCTATCAAGCTTGCTAGTGGTGACGTTATTTTGGTTTTAAATGCTGATGATGTGCTTTTGCCATACGCATGTTCATGGGGTGTTTTCAACCTTAAACTGAATCCTAATGTGGCAGTAGTTTATGGGGATGAATACATTATTGACGAGACTGGAAAAATTATCCACGAATTTACCGGTCCAAGATACGATTATGAGAAACTCCTATGTGTCGAAATCGTTCCAGCTGCTCAAACTGCGTTTATTCGCAGGTCATATTTCGAACAAGTAGGTTTAGGCGCCGACTCAACACTTGAGACCTGTCCTGATTATGAGATGTGGGTGAGAATCGGTGCAAGATTCCCGATGAAATACTCCCCAGGATTTGTCTGCAAATACCGCTGGCACACAGATTCCGAAGGACAACAACCCTCCATGATTTTAAGAATGGTCGAAGCTAAAAAGCGGGTAATGGATCGAGTCTTCAATGATAAAAAAACCCCAAAAAGAATCAAAAAACTAAAAAAACGTGCCTACGCAGGAGTCGAGATATGGGGAGCAATTAATAATATGCAGCTCAGTGGACCGGTTCCAATAACAGCAAAACTGGTTATTTCCAGCTTTTTAAATTACCCTCCTAATATCAGGAAATACCGGAAATTGATCCCAAGGGGGATACTTTCATTTAGCAATTTCATTTTAAATACCTATGGAAAGAAAATTTTTAAATAACATCTCATTGTGTTTCTTATTTATTCTGCTTTTTGGAATGTCTGTACAGTTCTTTTTTACTAGGCCAATCAAATTACAATGGTCCACACAAGAAGCCTATCTTATGCGATTCCAGTGGCTAGATTCTGTGAATCTATATCTTAAAACTGGAAAAATCTTAATGCTTCCGGAAAACAATAGACTGGAAGATTTATCCACGGGGGAAGACCAGGGATATCCATTTATCATGTCCGTTGTTGGCAGAACTTTAGGAATGCAAGAAATGATATTTGGGGCATTTATAAAATTTAACTATTTATTGGTCATTACCTTGGGAGTCGTAACGAGCGTTTTACTCTTTTTAAGCTTTAACAGTCTACTTATCTCTCTCTTTTTTTATTATTTATATTTAAGAACAGGTGTTTATTTTGGTGGTATCGACCACCAATGGATGTTAGGAGCTTATATGCCATTCTATATAGCATTTATTATGGTTTTTTTAAAAAAAAGAGCAACTTTTAAACCAGTATGGTTTGTATTTTATTTTTTAGTTGCAGGAGTTGCCAATGTAGTCAGAGAAGGAGATGGGGTTATCGGAATTCTTCTTTTGATTTCTCTGCTGGTTGTACTTGCCATCCAAGATGGTCTCAAAAAATATAAGCAGAGCTTTTCTGCGAATAAGCAAAGCTTTTCTCCGAATAAGGACCTGAGCTTCGCTCAGAACCTTGATTCTCGCTACGCTCGAATTAAGCAAAAACATATTTTTAGGCTTTACTTTTCCAATCTGCAGAAAAATATTCTTATTGTATCTTTGTTAATTTTAGTGTATCTAGCACCAATGCTTTTATTAAATGGGGTAAGAAGTTGGCGAAACTTAAAATATTTTAATGGAGCATCATCTGACATGATTACCCATCATGGCATCTGGCACAATGCTTTTATGGGGCTAGGGTACATTCCCAATAGCTATGGCATCCAATGGGATGATAATAATCCTATTAAATTTGTTCATGAAGTTAATCCCAATATCAACTACATGACTAATGAATATTACAGTATTCTTCGCAGTCTATACTTCAAATACTCTTTCGAATCGCCACGTCTCTGGTTCGGCAATATTTTGGCAAAGGCGAAAGCAATTAACAAGTTAAATGAAGAATTAACAGTGAATTCGCCTGGTAAGTTTTTACCGCCAATATTGATGAATTACTTTTTATATATTTCACTTTTGGGAATTTTTATGTTTTCAAGAAGGGATAAAGCGGCAACTGCTGTTTTCTGGCTTATTTTTGCTTCACTTTTAATTTCAAGCATGCCCGGATTTATTGGAACACCCACCTTTCTCTATTTAGGAGGTTTACGATCAGCCTTTTTTATAACATGGTTCTATTTCGTCTCGTTAATTTACCTTGCACTAAAGGATTTTTTGAGAACACGCTTGCCTAATCAACCCTTCTTTAATTTTCTCTGATGAAGAAATCTAGAAGCAACAAAACATTTAGTATAGTTTTACCTTTTTACAACGAGGAAGATGTTATTGAGAAAGTAGTTCGCTCTTTGATTTTGCAGTGTAGAAATAATGGACTCAGTGTGAAATTCGTTTTAGTTAATAATGGTTCTTCCGATAAAACCGGTGAAATTATAAACCGTCTAAGAAACGAGTTTATGATCATTAAATCAGTAACTATTGGAAAAAATAAAGGATACGGGTATGGAATTCGCAGAGGACTTGCAGTATGCGAAGCTCCCTACATTGGTTACATGTGGGGAGATGGTCAGATAAAACCTATTTATTTAGTTCGAGTCGCCAAAGAGCTTATTGCCGATTCCACTCTGGATATTTGCAAAGTTGTTAGAGTTAAACGCTACGACGGATTAAAGAGAAATTTAGTTACCAAAATATATAATGCTTTGTTTTCGATTCTTTTTTTAATGAATGAAAGAGATGTAAATGGAACACCAAAGCTATTTAAGAGATCGTCATATGAAAAGATTAACCTTGTATCAAACGATTGGTTCTTAGATGCTGAACTGTTAATCAAAGCAAAAAGCAAGAAATTATCAATAAAGGAAATACCGGCTATATTTACTCCTAGAGGCGGCGGCTCTTCTAATGTAAGTTATTTAACTATATTTGAGTTTCTTTTTAATATATTCAGGTACCGCCTAAAGACTATTAAATTATGAATGATTTTAAAAACCTAAATGTGCTGGTTACTGGGGCAACAGGATTTATAGGATCGAATTTAGTTCGATCACTATTGCGAAAAGGTGCCAAGGTTTCAATTTTAAAGAGACCTAAATCTTCTGTTTGGAGGCTAAAAGACATTTTAACTCGTATTAAGATTCTAGAGGCTGATCTTCGCAATAAGCACCAACTCCAAGTAGCTCTTAAAAACTCAGACGATCGAGTTATTTTTCATCTTGCTGCTTGCGTAAACCGAGGCCAATCTGTTCACCTGATAAAAGAGAATTTAGAGACCAATCTTATAGGGACAATCAATCTTGTAAATTGTTTCATCAATAAAGATATAAGATCTTTTGTTAATACAGGCACCTGTGATGAATACGGTGATAATCCTATGCCATTTAACGAGGAACAACGAGAGAAACCTCTCTCACCTTATTCTGCTACGAAAGTAGCGGCAACCCATTTCTGTCAAATGTTATATGAAGCTTCCAGATTCCCGGTAATTAATGTTCGTCCTTTTTTGACTTATGGTCCTTGCCAAACAGGTGGAATGTTGATACCTGATGTTATTACCAGCTGCCTAAAATCATTACCAGTCAAAGTCACCAAAGGCCAACAGACAAGGGAATTTCATTATGTTTCAGATATTGTCAATGGTTTTCTTCTTGCAGCAACCAACAAGAAGGCAATTGGTGAAGTAATTGACTTGGGGACAGGTAAAGAACATGCAGTAAAAGAGGTGGTTGAAATGGTTGTCAAATTAACAGGCTATCGTCTCAAATGGAGATTAGGTGGCCTTCCTTATCGAGAAAATGAGATGTTTCGTTTTTATTGTCGAGGAGAAAAAGCAAAGAAACTTCTAAAATGGCAACCAGAGATTTCACTTAAAGACGGACTCATAAAAACAATTGACTGGTATAAGAAATTCTTAAAATCCAATAAACTTCCGAGGGCTAAAAGCCCTCGGTATTGATCTTTAAGTTTACATGAGCGTAGAAAATCTGAACATATGGATGCTTTTACCCCTTCGAAAGTATGTATTCGCTTTATGCATTCATTCGCGGACTGAATCCACGATTTTCTGTAAGCGAATATAAAATATGAAAGTTGCACTGTTGCAAATTAACCCAATAGTTGGCGATCTTGATGGTAACGCCGCTAAAATCAAAAAATTCGCCACTAAGGCCAATGGAGTAGATTTGATTGTTACTTCGGAACTCGTCCTGTTGGGTTATCCGCCGAGAGATTTGTTATTGTATCCAGAATTTATCAAAAGATCTTGGACAACTCTCGAGAAAATTGCCAGAGACACTAAGTCACTGCCGCCTCTTTTGGTTGGAACTGCCGTAGTTAACAAAAATAGAACGGGTAGGCCACTTTCCAATGTCGCTTGTCTATTACATAAGGGAAGAGTCGAAAAAATTTTCTTTAAATCCCTTTTGCCAACGTATGATGTCTTTGATGAGGATCGGTACTTTGAGCCTGCTGATAAACCCCAAATATTAACTCACCAAGGTAAAAAAATCGGCGTGTCCATATGTGAAGATCTTTGGAACGATCGAGATTTCTGGCATAGACCTCGCTATCATTTTGACCCAATCGAAAAACTTGCTAAAGAGGTCGATTTCATCATCAATCTCTCCGCATCCCCATTTACAATTGAAAAACAACAACTAAGAGAATCTATGATAGCTACCTCTGCAAAAAAATACAAAACACCCATTATTTATGTAAATCAAGTGGGAGGCAATGATGATCTAATATTTGATGGGGCAAGTCTGGTATTTAACGGCCAAGGAAGATTGCTATCAAGGGCAAAAGCTTTTGAGGAGGATATCGTTGTTATTGATACTAATCGAATTGATATTTATTCTTCGAGCGAACATAGTGAGTCGAGAAGTAAAAGAAGTTCTCGACCCGCTTCGCCCGCGAAGCGAGGCGAGCAAGCTCGAACAATAAATTCCATATCACTTTATCCCCAAAAACAAGAAGAGATGGTATTGGAAGCTTTAACTTTAGGACTTAAGGATTATCTTTCAAAATGCGGCTTCGGCAAAGTTTTAGTCGGTCTTTCTGGCGGAATCGACTCGGCCGTGGTAGCCGCTATTGCCAGTCGAGCTCTTGGCTCCAAAAACGTCACTGGTGTTTTGATGCCTTCACCATACACTTCTGCCCAAAGCATGATTGATGCCCAAAGATTAGCTAAGAATCTTGGCATCAAAACTGTGACTTTCGAAATTGCCAGTCTTATAAAAAATTATGACAAAGCTCTCGATGATGCGTTTAAAGGATTCAAGAAAGATATCACTGAAGAAAATATTCAAGCAAGAATTAGAGGCAATCTTTTAATGGCACTTTCCAATAAATATGAAGCCCTAGTTCTTTCAACCGGTAATAAATCAGAATTAACTGTCGGTTACACTACTCTTTACGGGGATATGACCGGCGGGCTTGCTGTCATCGGCGATGTTTTAAAAACCCAAGTTTACAAACTAGCAAAATGGATTAATCGTGAGGGCGAAATTATCCCAAAAAGAATCATTGAGAAAGCACCATCTGCCGAGCTCAGACCAAATCAAAAAGATCAGGACAGCTTGCCCCCTTATGATGTTCTTGATAAGATTCTTTCTCTATTCATAGAAAAACACGAGGGGCCAAAACAGGTAGTTTCAAAAGGATTTGATAAGTACCTAGTCGCAAAAGTTTTGTCTATGGTAGCTAGCGCTGAATTTAAAAGGCGACAGGCTCCACCAACATTGAAAGTAACTGGTAGGGCATTTGGGCCTGGTTGGAGGATGCCCATTGCCGCTCGAACATTTTAAAGTAACTATGCAAACAATTTCTATCGTAGGTCTTGGGAAATTAGGTAGCCCTTTTTTGGCCACCTGCGCTTCCCGTGGGTTTAATGTTATTGGCATTGACGTTAATGACCACCTTATAAAGCTTATAAATCAAGGTAAAGCACCGGTTGATGAGCCAGGCCTTGAGCAGTTGATTGCCAAAAATCGCCGAAAGATCAAAGCGACCTCAGATTACAATGAAGCAATAAATAATTCCGACATTACATTTATTATCGTGCCAACACCAAGTACTAAAAATGGTGCATTTTCTAATAGATATGTAGTAAGCGCAGTTCAAAAAATCGGGAAAGTTTTGGCAAAAAAAGATAAGTTTCATCTGGTAGTTGTAACTAGCACAATAATGCCCAAGTCAATGGACATTGAAATTATTCCGGCGCTGAAAAAGGCATCAGGCAAAAGACTCAACAGAGATTTTGGTATTTGTTACAATCCAGAATTTATCGCTCTAGGATCTGTTATTGATAACCTTTTGAACCCAGATTTCGTGCTCGTCGGAGAGTCAGGTAAAAAATCCGGCGAGATACTGGAGAGTTTCTATCGCAAATTTTGCATAAATAAACCACCGATTGTCAGGATGAACTTTGTGAATGCCGAGATTACCAAGATTGCCTTAAATAGCTATATCACTACTAAAATTTCTTTTGCTAATACGCTTGCTCAAATATGTGAGAGAGTCTCAGGAGGCGATGTAGATCGGGTCACAGCGGCCATAGGACTTGATAAAAGAATCGGTAGCAAGTACCTTAAAGGTTCTCTTCCCTATGGTGGACCTTGTTTCCCTCGTGATAATCGTGCTTTTGCCCATTTTGCCAAAAAGACAGGAGTGCAAGCTTCAATTGCCAAAGCTGCCGATTTAGTTAATGAAAATATAACCCGTCAAATCGTAAAAAGGGTTGAAAAGATTAGCGCCAATAAGCAAAGCTTTTCTACGAATAAAAATTGTAAAATAGCCATTTTAGGACTGGCTTATAAACCTGATACTGATGTGGCTGAAGAATCAGCAGGAGTTAAAATCGCAAATTTGCTTAGTCGAAAAAGTGCTAAGGTTTATGTTTGGGACCCAAAAGCAATGAATAGAGCAAGGGAGTTACTTTCCCCAAAGATTCTTTTGGCAAGGTCGCTAAGGAATTGTCTTTCTCAATCTGATATTATAATAATCACGACTCCGTGGCCGGAGTTTAAAAGTATTAAGCCAGGTGACTTGGCCGTAAATGGCAAAAGGCCATTTTTGCTGGATTGTTGGAGGCTACTTGATCCGCTAAAATATGATAAAGTAGCTATTTATCAAACGGTTGGTATGGGAAACTAACTAAACTTCACAATGAAGAGCAATTTTTGGAAGAATAAAAAAATCCTAGTAACCGGCGGAGCCTCATTTATAGGTTCCCATTTAGTTGATGATCTCATTTCTAAAAACTTAGAAGTGAGGGTTGTTGATGATCTTTCTTCTGGGAAGTTTGAAAACATCAAACAGCATGTTTCCAATAAAAGTATTGAGTTTGTTAAAGGAGATCTGAGAGAGACAAAGGTTGCCAAGAAGGCCGTTGGTGGAATCGATTTAATTTTTCATTTGGCCGGCGATCATGGGGGGCGGGCTTATGTCGATCTTCATCAGGCAGGGCCGTCCACCAACCTTCTTCTTGATGGTAATCTTTTTTGGCAAGCTTACATGGCCGGTGTTGGAAAAATCGTCTTTGCTTCCTCAGGATGCGTCTACCCAAATTATTTGCAGATCGATCCAAAGAAAAAGCTTTACCTTGCCGAGCAACAAGTAGGGCCACCATACGACGCGGACAATATGTATGGCTGGGCAAAACTAATGGCTGAGATGACACTTCGAGCGTATACACAGGAGTTTGGTATCAAATCAGCAGCTTGCCGATTTTTTGTGGTGTACGGCCCTCGAGGCAAGGAAGACCATGCAGTAATGGCGATGATTGCTAGAGCCTTTATCAAACAAGATCCATTTATCATTTGGGGCAATGGCCGACAGGTCAGAAACTGGACTTATGTAGACGATATAATTTCCGGGCTTTTACTGGCTGCTGAGAAAATTGATGATGGCACAAGCGTCAACCTCGGCTCAGAGGAGAGACTTACCGTTTTGGAAACTGCCAAGATGATCCTTGAATACAGTGGTCACAGTGCCAAAGTCAGGTTGCATCCTGAAATGCCGACAGGCCCTGCAAACCGGGTAGCCAACAATAAACTAGCCAAAGAACTTCTTGGCTGGGAGCCGCAGGTAAAATTTTCCGAGGGACTCAAAACGACTATTGAGTGGTATTTTGCCAATAAAGATCGCCAAAAAGTGGCTGAAAATCTTCACAAAGTGCTGGCTGAAAGAAGCCTGAATGCTAAGGCTAGACCAAAGCATAAGAAAAAGACTAACGGAGAAGTTTCAAAAAAGGAATTTTATATTCGCTCGCAGAACGCTATGGACTCTTAGTTCACGAATGACTGCGAAAGCGAATACATACTTCCGAGGACCGGGGTATCTACTCGCTCATGTAAACTTGAAGGGAATACCGAGGTCTTTCAGACCTCGGAAGTTTATCAGTCCGTTTCTATTTCCACCTAAGGTTAATTCCTCTTTACATCTAAAAATCTCATCTTTTTACCGGTTAATATAATATAATTTCTTTGCTTATGCTGACTATATTTACTTCTCCCAAAGATTTTAGGGGCCATTTTGCTGTCATTCAGGAAAATGCAATTGCCAGTTGGTGTAAACTTCATCCTAAACCCCAGGTAATTCTTTTAGGCAGCGGTTATAGAGTAGCCCAAATAGCTAAGAAATATCATGCTTTGCATGTTCGAGATATCGCGGTCAATGAATTTGGGACACCGCTTTTACCCGACGTTTTTAAAAAAGCTTACGAGGTGGCTAAATTTAAAAAACTTGCCTATGTTAATTGCGACATTATTCTTACAGACGATTTTACCAAGGCCATAAAGCAGATTAAACTTTCCAAATTTTTCTTAACCGGCAGGCGTTGGAATCTTAATGTCAAATCAGAGCTTGAATTTAAAAATGGGTGGCAAGAGAAACTTAAAAGTCGCGTTTTAAAAGAAGGAAGATTAGACAGGTATGGTGCAAACGATTATTTCGTATTTACGCCTAAGATTGATTTTGAGATGCCAGACTTTGCCCTTGGCAGGACAGCTTGGGATAATTGGTTGGTATATAAGGCAAAACATCTAAAAATTCCTGTTATTGATGCGACGGATGTTATTTTGGCCATTCATCAAAAACATGATTATTCACATGCTGGAGGACACTGGCAAGTTTGGCATGGGCCGGAAAGCCAAAGAAATCAAGAATTAGCCGGAGACCGCCGAAAATTCTTTAATGTTAAAGATGCCAATTACTTATTGACAAAAAACGAACTGAAAAAACCAAAGTTAACATTTTCAAACTTAGTGCGGAAAATTGAAACCGCGCCAGTCTTGACACCTAAAATTACCCCTTTTATATATCCAATTATTTTCTCGATTAAATTGTTCAAGTTTGTAAGGGATAAGCACGGCTTTCTTACGAAAAAGACGAAATTATCAAAATGAAAATTCTGTTGATAAATAAATGGGTAGCAGGAGGAGCGCCAGGCGCCTTTTACTATCCGGGGACGTGGAGAGACACCTTTGAGCTTGCTTGCGCGCTAAGAGAACTCGGCCAAGAAGTTGAGATTTTAACCACGAAAATCCAGAAGCCTCATGTTACCAGATTTCAGAAAGAATTTGGTAATGTACTGAGGCAAAAGGGTATCGTCCATCACTTTGCCAGTAGGTATGTATCTTTTGGAAGAGGCTATGGTAGCTTCCGCCTTAGGATGTTTTTTGACGAGCTGAGAGTTGTTAGAAAATTAAAACCAGACATTGTCCAGTATATGCAATTTTGTCCATCATTAATCTATCCTTTTATCAAAGGTACACCAGTTGTATTCTATAGCTGTTATTTCTTCGACCATTACTCACAAGACAAACAAGGCCAGCAGGATTCGGTTGACATCTGGAAAGAGCATGGTGAATCCAAGCTTTGGGCAATTTTCCAAAACGTACTTTTTACTCTTATTGCAAAATTCTGGGGAAGTGTGAATCTGGAAGGTAGCCGTGGGCGAGGCGCAATTGTCATCTCAATGCACCCCAAAGGTTATGAAAAGTTAAGAGAAAAGTTTGGTTCAAAATCAAGAATATATCAGGTTGAAAAAGGTGTTAACGGGGTAAGTTCTCAACTTAGTAAAAAAAGAGAGAATAGCAAAGTGATAGTTAGTTTTATAGGAACGACAGTAAGTCGCAAGGGAATCCTCGATTTATTAAGAGCGATAAAGATTTTTCAGCACAAGAATCCAAATGTTAAATTATTGATAGCTGGGTCTGGGCCAAGTGCTGCGGTGACTAAGCTTAAAAGGCAGATTTCAACCTTACACGTAAATGCCAAATATCTGGGTCCTGTCGACTTCACCAAGAAATGGTCGATTCTTTCTCAATCGGATATTTTTTGCCTACCATCATATCTTGATGCATATCCATCAGCCATTTTGGAAGCGATGGCTCAAGGTATACCGGTTGTTTCTACAAAAGAAATCGACTCTCCTATTGTTGACGGCGTGTCGGGCCTTCTTGTTAATGCTGGGGATATTCAATCCTTGGCTAAGGCTATCGAAAAACTCGCCAGTAATTCAGATTTAAGACACAAAATTGGTCGAGGAGGCCAAATTGTTGCCCAAAATCTTGCCTGGTCTAAACAAGCACGAATTCTTGTGGATTTGTATCAAAATTTTTTATATTCGCTCGCAGAACACCCGGCCCAGCGGGGATGAATGCGAAAGCGAATACATACTTGCGAGGACTAAGGTGTTTGCTCGCTCATGTAAACTTGAAGGAAATACCGAGGACTCTTAGTCCTCGGAAGTTTATCAAAAAAATAGTGAAAAGGTTCTTAATGAGGTTGCCAAAACCATCTGTAAAATTTACTTTACTTTTTGCTTTACTCCTTAATTTTCTACTGTGGCAATTATTGATTCCAATTTGGCACTTTCCGGATGAACAAGCCCATTTCGGCCAGGTTGCATTTAGAGCAGATCATGGAAGAGTCCAAAGATACCATGAACTTTCCACCAGTCGGGAAATTTTAATCTCTGAGGAACTTTTAGGTACCAAACGAGACGGCCTAGGTAACAATCGTTTTACATATCATCCTGAATTTAAAATTGATTATTCAAAAACCTATGATGGGCTACACGAAGCAGAGATAGAGTCTCTGAATAACCGTATCGATCGAACGACAGAGGTCTCAGAAGAGTCTACAAGATACCCCTTGCTCTATTATTATCTTGCGAGCAAAGTTTACAATCTTTTTGGGAATAGCGATTTATTCACAAGAGTATACATCGTCAGGTTTTTTTCTTTAGTGATATTTATAGGAACATTTGCAACTATTTTTGCCATATCAAGGTTGATCTTTCCCAAAAATTTTCTATTACAAATAAGCTTGACTAGTATTGTCTCCTTTATGCCAATGTTTATCTTTTCCTCGGCGGGTGTGACATCTGATGGTTTATTTAATTTTTTGTTCATGTTGGCAATTTATCTTAAAGTCAAAATTACCTTTTCTAAATACTCAATGAAGGATATTATGCTGTTGGCGGCCGTAATTCTGGCGGGTATCGGTACTAAATTTCAGTTTCAAATAATTTGGCCAATAATTGCTTTTGCTCTCCTTTTTATTTTTTGGAGGCTTCAATTTAGAAAGAAACTGATCTTTTTAGGAAGTTTAATAGTAACTATTCCAATAATTTTGATAACCATCAATTTTTTACAATTTTTTGTGAATGATCATGGAATTCCTTCATTCAAACAGTTTGTTAGGTTGCCAGCCATTCCGGAGACTGAAGATTTACAGCTGAAGTCTGCGACAGAACTTCCGATTACTACCTATCTGATTGGTGTTTTACGTCGCACTGTGACAGAAACTCTACCTTGGTATTTTGGAGTCTACAAATGGTTATCTTTGGCCTTACCGCCAATTGTTTATCAGATTATAAACAGGCTTTTGGTCCTTTCGATTTTCGGACTTTTGGTATTAATCTACAAAGCCATAAAACAAAATAAGTTTGATCAACAGACAAAAGTACTCATTTTTCTTGCCTACGTCGCGGTGGCATACTTTTTATCTATAACTATCTTCGACTGGTTTTTTATCAGAGGCCATGGTTTTTCCTTTGGAATTCAGGGTCGTTATTTTTTTCCAACAATTATTGCTCACATTGGATTAGTTTTTGTGGGTTTACTAACACTCTTTCCAGAATCTTTTAAGAAGTGGGTAGCCGCAATATTAGTTATAGCAACCATCATCTTTAACTATTTTTCTCTCTTTTGGGTAGCTTCACACTACTACGACACTTCTTCCATCAACACTTTTATTCTCCAAGCGAGTCAATATAAGCCGGAGATCTTTAAGGGTGAAGGGATTCTTTTAATTCTTTTTTTGTCGGCCTTTTTAACATTTTTTTTCCTATATCATTATGTGAAGATAATTTTGGGGAGAAGAATCTGGCCCCGAATTTCTCTTTCTCAAAAAATTCGGTTATAATTTTGATCTTGATGAACGAAGCTACACTCGTAAAAGAACTAGTTGCTACATACTACAAAAAGCATCATAGAAAAACTTTTACTCGGGGAAAAGACCATGTTAGGGTTTCAGGAAGAGTATTCGATAAAGAGGAAATCGAAAATGCCGTTTCCGCTTCTTTGGAATTTTGGCTTACTGAAGGCCATTTCGCAGAGGAATTTTGCAAGGAATTTTCCAAATTTTTAGGAATGAGATATGCAACTTTAACAAATTCCGGATCGAGTGCGAACTTGGCGGCTTTTTCTGCCTTAACCTCTCCGAAACTTGGAAAGAGAAGAATAAAACCGGGCGATGAGGTAATTACAGTCGCCTGCTCCTTCCCCACTACCATTAACCCAATCATCCAAAACGGAGCAATTCCTGTTTTCGTTGACGTTGACCCTGCAACACGCAATGCAATACCTGAGTTAATTGAAAAAGCAATTAGTAAAAAAACCAAAGCAATTATTATGGCACATACGCTTGGCAATCCATTTGACGTTAACGAAGTACTAAGGGTTGCCAAAAAATATAAGCTTTGGGTAATTGAAGATTGTTGTGATGCGCTGGGATCAAAATACAACAATAAATATGTCTCTAATTTTGGAGATCTGGCAACATTTTCTTTCTATCCGGCACACCAAATTACAATGGGT
>Ga0209431_10001749_pt1 | contig 17815 bp, 22 predicted proteins | sample RifCSP13_3_FD_184021 | JGI IMG/M metagenome (GOLD analysis project Ga0209431, IMG submission 184021) | Soil microbial communities from Rifle, Colorado - Rifle CSP2_sed 13_3 (SPAdes) (version 2) | ecosystem: Environmental > Terrestrial > Deep subsurface > Rock core/Sediment | place: Rifle...
AATGTTCAACGGTTCTTGGGAACGCGGGCGTCTAGCCCGCATTGAGCGCGCAGCGCGAAATTGATTGCGGAAAAGAAGATGCAACAAATTGGGTACCGTGCGGGCGGGGACGCCCGCGTTCCCAAGAACCGTTGAATTTTGTTTCCAAGTTTCAAACTGAACCACTACCCGAAATTGTTGCAAGTTCCGGTGGCATAGAGCACTATTACAACCTCGCTTACTCTCCGGTGAGGACTACGAACCTCGTTCAGATAGATTATGATAGGTAGCTTTTTGACGTGTATCCAACTGGCAACCTTTTTATCCCAGTTGCACATGGGCAATTGGAAGCAATCTGGAAAGAACCCAATAAAGGGTTGCAGAGAGGCGTGGCTCTAGTGCTTCATCCGCACCCACTCGGCGGCGGAACGATGCACAACAAGGTGGTGTTTCACGCCGCCCGAGCACTCAACGACTCCGGAGTTGCCACACTTCGGATCAACTTTCGCGGCGTGGGCCAGAGTACGGGCACCCACGACGAGGGACGCGGGGAGGTAGACGATGTCCGAGCCGGACTCGATCACCTCGCACAAAAATTTCCTGATCAGCACATTACAGTCTGCGGGTTTTCATTCGGAGCGCGCGTTGGTCTAGAGGTCGGCATTGCCGACGCGCGTGTCTCAAATCTGATAAGTATCGGCACTCCGCTCGAGAAGTACGACTTCGAATTTATTGCCCAGTGTCGTAAGCCGATCCTCTTTGTTCATGGCGAGGTGGACGAGTTCGGCCAGGCCAGCGACTTGAGGAAACTCGTTGCGCAACTCCCACCTGAGCTTACCACTTTGGTGGTGATAAAAGACGCCGGACATTTTTTCGAAGACCGGCTCGAAGAGATGAAAGCGGCGATCAAGAACTGGGTTACCGACCAGTTGGGCGCGAGTCACCGGGACGCTGGCTCTGGTTTGTGAATTTTGGTCTTGCGTTGGTTTTCATCCACGGCGACATAGACCACCTCGGCTTCGGTGACCCGGATGCGCTCGGCTGCATTCACCAATCTTTCAGCTTCAACGACTACGCGAACTGTGATCGATGTGGTTCCTACTCGTAACGTCTCTGCATAAAAACTGACCAGATCTCCAACGAAGACAGGCTTGTGAAATATGACTTCGCGCATTGCCACAGTGACGAAGCGCGGCATGCCAGTATGTCGATGCGCTTCGATTGCTCCAGCCATGTCGATGTAACTGAGTATGATGCCGCCAAAAACAGTACCTTGCGAGTTTGTGTCGCGCGGCAGGAGTGTTATCCGGATTGCCGGGTCGGTGTAGGAGTTCATTGCGACATGGTAGGACAGAGAGTGGTGGATGTCATCTGAAGCTCAAAGCTGTTAAAACGATCCACGAAGCACACTAAACGACACGAAAGGAGTCCTCAGTTGACCAATGCCTGAATACGACGCAGTGCAGTGGCGGCTTCTGTGAATCCGGGCTGTTGTTCGAGTGCTAAGGTGTAATGTCTTGCCGCTTCCAGGTATTTCCGACGCATCTCAAAGACGCGACCCAGATTGAAATGCGGAAAGGCATATGACTCGTAACGCGGCGCAAACAACGCTCGCTTGAACCAGCGAACACAACCATACGAGTCGCCTTTGGCCAGTAGATAACTGCCAATATCGTTGTAGGGATTCCCCAGCGTCTCGTCCACTCGGATCGCTTCCAAGCACTCTGCGATCGCTTCATCGTAGCGATTCTGAAAACTATAAACCCATCCCAGAAACGTATGCGCTTCAGCAGTGGGATAGACTTCTATGGAGCGCTTGTATAGTTCGATAGCTTCCTCGTAGTTATGGCCCAACTGCGCGTCATATGCTTCTTGAAACAGCAGTCTAGCTTCATATTTTGCCGCCGGTGACTCGTCGTCTTCGTACATAGTCTCAATCCTTGCATTCTAATCGTACCTGAGCCTTATCGAGTCGTTTTATCCGACCGGTAACCCTGGGTGCAATAGTGCGCCGCGAGATTATCGCTCGAGTAAGCACGTCCGCATCGAGGGGCGCCCGTTCCAACGGGATCAATATTGGAGCTCCTTTGAACATTGTGTAGCCGTCCCCTGCATCTAGTGCCAGAAAGTTTGTAGTTGCAAGCGTATACTTGCGAGACGGATCTAGCGACTGCCCGTTCACCAGGATACTTGTCACACGAGACCCTACCGTGCGACTCGCATCAAATGTGAATGTGATGCCTGAGACCTGCGGAAAGCGTCCTGGTTCAGCGTCCTCGGCGCTGCGGGCGACACCATGCTCGATCGCGCTGCGCAACACGTCGCCGCTGACCTGCAGTTTCACAACTTTGTTCTTAAACGGCAGCATCGAAAGTACATCTCGTCTGGTAAGCACGCCGGGTCCAATCACGGAGTCTGCGCGGATTGATCCGCCATTGATTATCGCAACCTCGGCACCAGTGGCTCGACGAAACGCGTCGGTGACAAAGTTCCCTACATTTGTCTCTTGCTGTCGATTCGCCGCACTGCCGGCATTCAGTGGCACACTTGTGCGGCCAACCTGACGAGCAAGTTCCTTCAGCAGACCTGAGTACTTGTTTGTCACAACGGCAAACTGTGGATCAGAGGTGACCTCCGATGTGACCGGGATGATCCTCCAGTCGATACTCTCCAGTTCGCCTGTAGCTTGCGAGATATTTAGGTCAATCCGCCCGAGCTCGCGTGCGTCGGCAGTCATCTTGAAAATTGGAGCTCCACCTGACGCCGATTGCAGCAAAGTATGCTCGTGACCTCCAATTATTACGTCGACGTCGGCACAGCGCGCAAGTTCCTTGTCTTCCCTCATGGACAAGTGTGTAAGCGCGACAATTACCTTTGCCCCTTCATTCCTGATCTGAGGGATGAGTCGTTGGGCTGTCTCGCAGGCGCCTGCGAATTCAACGTCCGGCCCCGGTCGTGAAGTACTCTTGGTTTCCGGCAGCACCAGGCCAAAGATACCAACTCGGACTCCCTGAAACTCTCGAATAACATAAGGATCAGTACCGCCAAAGGTTTTCCCCGTCGCGCGATCCAGCACATTAGCTGCCAGCCACTTGAAGCGCGATTCGCGCATGCGATCCAATAGAGTAGCCGGACCATAATCAAACTCATGATTCCCAAACGTTGCATAATCAACGCCCAGAACATTCCACGCGTCGATCATCTGCGAGCCACGATACGTAATCGACTCAACTGAAGGGGAGATAGTGTCTCCTGCCAACAGCAACAGAGTATTGGGCGATTCCTGCGCGATCTGTTTTTTGAGCGTCATTACTCGCGCCAACCCACCTCGAGTCCCCTGGTCAACTGGGGCAAACTGGTAAACATCGTTCAGTTGCAACAGTGTCACCTTTACTGTGCAATCGTTGCTCTGTTGTGTCGCGGCACGAAACACGATCAGCAACAACAGAATTGTGGTTTGACAAATGCAGCGACGATGACAATCAATTCTCATAATTTGCTCCGGTGCGATCGTTTCAGCCGAGTTACGGCAGAAATCAGTTAGGCAACGAACTGTTCGAATTGCGGTCGTGAACTAGTCCTGGGCTGAATTATACTCAGCAATCAACCACTGAACATAAACAGGCGTCAACTGCGCATGAATACGAGTGAAACGGTTTTCATGACTGGCTTTCCGGGTTTCATCGCCGGTCGTTTGTTGCGACGGCTGGTGCGCGACAGGTTTAAGTTTCTATTGCTCGTTCAGCCCGCACTTGTCGCCCAGGCGCGAGAGGATTTAGCCAAGCTTGAGCAGCTGACCGGGCGAAACGAAGGAGATTTTCGAATCCTTCCGGGCGACATTACGGTGCCTGACCTCGGGCTCTCCGAATCCGATCGCCAGATTGCACTAAATGAGACAACGGTGCTCTTTCACCTCGCTGCGCTTTATGATCTGGCAGTTTCGCGCCAGCTCGCGGTGCACGTGAATCTGGAAGGCACGCGCAACGTGAACCTTTATGCTCAAGCCTCACGAAATCTAAGACACTATCATTACATTTCGACGTGCTATGTAGCCGGCAAGCGGGAAGGTCGCATTCTGGAAACCGAGCTCCAGCACGACGCCGGATTTCGCAACCATTATGAAGAGACAAAATATTTGGCCGAGATCGAGGTTGAGGAATTAAAGAAGAGCCTGCCTGTGACTATCCATCGGCCCGCAGTGGTATGTGGCGATTCGGTAACCGGTGAGACGGCAAAATACGATGGCGTCTACTATCTGATTAATTACATTCTGCGCTGGCCCGCTGCTCTTTCACTGTTCAATATTGGCAACAGTACCGTGAGGTTGAATATCGTTCCCGTGGATTTCGTGGTGGAGGCCCTGGCTTTGCTTGCCACGGATCAGCGAGTAATAGCCAAAACGCTACAGATTGCCGATCCCAATCCACTCACTACCGAGGAGCTCTTTGACGTGATCGCGCGATGTGCCGCCAGTCGCTCGTCGCGTTTGACGATTCCCGCCGCCCTGGTCGAGTTTTCCCTAATGCTCCCGTTAGCGCCGTTGGTCACCAGGCTACCACACCACGGTGTTCCTTATTTTTTCATCAAGCAAAACTATGACACTGTTCTTTCGTCCAAGGCGCTTGGGAGACACAACGTTTATTGCCCGTCCTTTGTGAGCTACGTCGAAAAGATCGTGGATTTTGCCGCTCACCATCCTCACTTGGATTAAGTTTCCCATCAGCAACTGTTCCGCTTGACAGTTCTCTAACTTAGAATTAGTCTAAGTCTACTTCGATGAGGAAAACAAGAGAACCGGACAGTGGCAGGCAGCGACTGACTCCGCAAAGGGAGGCGGTGCTGCGGGTGATTCAGGAACGTGACGATCACCCGACGGCCAGCGACATCTTTGCAGCAGCCCGCAGGCGTCTGCCGTCGCTGAGCTATGCAACTGTCTACAATTCGTTGAAGTACCTGCGCGAGGAGGGTTTGGTGCGCGAAATCGCGTTTGGGGATAGCGCCAGTCGTTATGATCGCGAACTGGAACGACATGACCATGCCATCTGTAGCGTCTGCGGGAAGTTAGTGGATTTCGAATTACCGGAAGCCGCTCAGCTTCTGCGGGCCGCTGCTCGCAAATCCCGATTTAAAGCAGAGTCAGTTCATCTGACTCTAACTGGCGTGTGTCCAGATTGTCGTTAGGCGTGCCGTATAGGTTTTGGTGCCAGTTGTTGGCACCGGAGAAAGTTTAATCAACTTGGAGGATTCATGACCGCAGCAACAGCTTTAGCAGTAGACAAGGCGATGGTTGGCCAGCCAGCGCCTGATTTCGATATGGCCTCAACAAAGAACATTGAGAAATTGAACGAGAACGTCAGACTCTCTGACTACAAAGGGAAATGGCTCGTTCTGCTTTTTTACCCGCTCGATTTCACTTTCGTTTGCCCCACTGAATTGACAACCTTTAGTGATCGCTATGAGGACTTTGAGGGGATTGGCGCCGATGTGCTCGGCATCTCCACCGATTCCGTCTATTCGCATCGTGCATGGCTCAAGACCCCGCGCGACAAGGGCGGCGTGGATGGTCTGAAATATCCGCTTGCAGCCGATGCCACCAAGAGCGTAGCGCGCGATTATGGTGTGCTGTTGGAGGATCGCGGCATTGCGCTGCGCGGTCTGTTTATCATCGATCCCGAGGGTATCTTGCGCTACAAGGTCGTACATGATCTGAATGTTGGTCGTTCCGCGGAAGAGACGCTGCGTGTGATTCAAGCATTGCAGACCGGTGGTCTTTGTCAGGCGGAATGGAAGCCAGGTGAGAAGACGCTAAATCAGTAACTGGTCGCAATCTCGACTTACCAGATTACTGAACCGTGCGCAGTCGACAACTCACACCTGTTGAAATCCGCGTTTCAGAATGACCAGGGCTATGTACCCGCGTACTATCTCTTCGACTCTGAAGGAAAGTTGCGAAGTTTTGCGGCGGGAGAACGCGGGTTGGATATGTTAGAAGCCGCTCTGGAACGAGTCTTGTCAAAAGCTCAAAGCGTGGCTACTTAATGAGAACTCAGGAAAGTTGTGCAATTTGATTGGCAATCCAGAGCAGCAGATAAAAGCTGAGGAAGGCAGCACCAATCGCGAGCACAACCAGACTGACTAAAATACCGGCGACAAATATCCAGTCACCTACGCTACCCTGCTCTTCTGTGTCAGAACTCAGTCGGGCCCGCTCTCGCAATAATGCAATATTCCGCTGGTTCGATTTCCACCAAGCGTCGAAAAGGTCGCCAACAAAAGGAAGCGAACCAACCAGGTAGTCCAAACCGATATTTAGACCCATCCGCAACAAGGTAATCCTGGGAACGCGATAACGGACTGCTGAGGCGAGGATGTAGAAGGAAGCCAAAGAGCTTGCCGTGTCGCCGACCCCAGGAATCAAACCGATGATGGCATCCAGGCCAAACCGCCACCCGAGCACTGGGATGCGGAAAAGGTCATCCATAAGCCAGGCCAGACGTTCAATACTCGTCTGACCTTCGCCCTTTTGAATCAACGGCTCTTGTCGTGCCAACTCGTTCGCTGGATCTATCCTCATAGCCACCAAAAATCATCGGATCCGGGTCATCTGTTGCCAGAAGAACTTTCCTAACCGCGCAAACGGGGTAAGAGCATTACGATCTCCGCCCTTCTGGGGTTCAGACCGAACCGGCAAACCAAGAGAGGTTGCCAGCTCCGGATCCGGCCGCGCAATGTCTTCATCGCCCCGTCTGCTCGCAAGCCAGCGCGTAAATACTCGCCCGACCGTCCTTCGCTGATCCACGGGCGTTTCAGCAATAATCGCAGCGCGGAGATCTTCAAGTTGAGCTATCTCAAAATAGTTCGCCTGATAGTAGCTGCGGAGAGCGGCAAAGAGTTTTTCGTCACCCAGTAGCCGTCTGAGTTCGACAAACATCAGTGCGCCCTTCGCCGTCACGATTGCCTCGTATTGGAATGAGTTGCGATAGTCCCGCGCGGGCCTGTTGGCGTCCATATCTTCACCACCGAAGGTTCGGTAGAGACGATATACACCGAGCAACTCATCTTGAAGCACTGCTGCCGCACGCTCGTCACCATAGGCTTCCCGGTAGTAGAGCAACGCGGACCAGCTCGACAGTGCCTCATCCAATACGGGTTGGCGTGCCGGATCGCTTCCAACCACAGCGCCCCACCACTGGTGGGCCATCAGGTGGGCTACCGTCCATTCGAGACTCTGTTCCACGGCACTGCGTTGCTCGCGGATAAGCTCGGGAAGATTTCTCATAGACGGTGCATCAAAATCGACGTAGTAGGCGCTCGCAATCACGTTGAAGGCGGTGAATTCACTACTGCCCACGCCCGCGACCAGCGGGCTCTCTACCACGCTTATCGTTTCAAACGGCAGTGGTCCAAAGCGTGAACTGAATATGCGGAAGGCATCAACGGCCACTCGCAAGGCGCGCTTACCGACACGCTCATGCTCGGCAAGAAACACTGATCGTACTTTGGTTCCCCGAACTTCAGTTTCTTCTGAGCGGAGGGTTCGACCTGCGATCAAAGCAAAATCACGCAGCGATGTGCCTACGAATGTGCGCACGTTATTAGCGGTCGCCGGAGACGCTTTCTCGTTTCCGGAAGTGAACACCGCGATACCTGGATCGCTCTCCAGCGTAACCTCGTAATCGGCGATGTCGTTGAAGACTATGTCACCGATGCTGGGTACAATCCTGCGGTTCCACTCGTCGCCGTCATGCACAGCCAAAACGGGTTGGAAAGTGGAGAGCAACATGACACCGCGGCTGCGAAAATTGATATCGCGGCCCTGTCGGATTTCCCTCTCGCCGCGCAACGCGGCACTGACCTGCTTCACGACATGCGTTGTCAACCCAGTCTCATCAGGATCTATCTCTGGAACCTTTCCATTGAACTCCATTTCCAGTTCGATTGTTCGGTTCGGCAAAACCGCTTCCCGTAAGCCTACTCGCAGAGTCGTGCCCTGGTCTTCAAAGGAGAAGTGCAACGGAGTCTCAGTGCCCGCGACCGAGACCTTCGTTACTTCAAGGCGTGGATGATCGGGATCGAGTGGCGGTGGTGCACCACCGGAATTGACGGCCGTGTAGTCTGCTCGAACGTTGGGATAAAGATGGAAGTAAAGAACGGATAACGAACGGTCTGACGGATTGGTCCAGCGGAATTTCTGTATCCCGCTAAACTCGCGGTTGTCGAAATCCAGCTTGAGGTTGATTCCGTATCGCGGTCGCTTGGCCAGTCCGTCGCTGTTTAGTGGCTGGTTACCACTTCCCGGGGTTTGGCCCAACGCCGCTGCGCCGACCAAGACGTAGCTGACAATAAAAACAAGCCGTCGCGAAAACGCTAACATCATCTTTCGTGGCGCACGGCTCTCCCGCGCCCTGTCGTTTCATTCACGGCGATCGGTTGAATAACGTCTCCGCGAACGATTCCATCGACCACGTCCATTCCGGAAACCACTCTACCGAATACTGTATAGCCTCCATCGAGGTGAGGTTGTGGTGAGTGTGTTATGAACCACTGCGAGCCGCCAGTATCCTTACCCGACAAAGCCATCCCGACGGCGCCGCGCTGATACGGAATCATGTTGATTTCACATCGAATTGAATATCCTGGACCACCGCTACCATCGCCGCGAGGATCACCACCCTGAATAACAAAGTTCCCTACCACCCGGTGAAAAGTGATGCCGTTGAAATAGCCACGCCTTGCGAGCTGCACAAAATTGTCAACCGTCAGCGGAGCCTCGTTAGGGAGGAGTTCAATAGCAAAATTGCCGCCCTTTGTCTTCACGGTGGCAAGCACTCTCTTTCCAATTCGGGCAAGCGCGCGCTGATAGTCGCTCTGACGGTTTCTCGTTTGGACATTGCCAATTTGCCTGGAGAAGTCACCACCATCGTTGGCTTTAAGAGCGCTGTCGGCGCGGCGACGGATCAGGTGATCGTCGGACTCTAATGCAGTCTTGATCGCCTCGTTCGCCGCGGCGGTCTTTTGTTTGGCTAATGCGTCGACAATCGAGAGCGCCGCATCATTCAACTGTTGATCCTTGAGTGCAATTGGCAGTGCCGCAATAAGTGCGCGCGCATTTTCTTCGTTAGGCGGCAATTCGCTCATCAGGTCGGCCGCGGTTGCTCGAATTACGACATCCGACTCCTTGAGATGACTGCTCAAGATTGCAGGAAGATCGGTGGGCTTGAACGCAGCATAAGCACGCAAGACCACTGGAATTGCGTATTCGGGATGAACCGCAACCAGCGTGTTGATGTTCAACCCGGAGTTTCGGTAGTCGATCATCCCTCGAAGTATGTCATGCGCTCTCCCGCTGAGCCCCGGTTTGTCGTTTGTGGTGTCAGGTAGGACGGCGATTTCTCCGAGAGCTTGTGCGAGGGCAGAAGCCGCGCGCCAGTCAGTAAGGATAGTTCTTGGGATCCTGAGGTCTGCCGATGTTCCTGTTTGTGCTTCAGTGACGGGAGAAGTGATGAAGAGAAAAGAGAGGATCAGAGCAAAAAGGAACGTGCGGGTTGTTGGCATCGAATAACTAGTACACTTTCGGGCTATACTTGCGGGGGTGACTCTTACATGTATGGGTTAGCAACAGTGGCCCTGTCAAGCTGAGGACCGAACCCGAGAGTCCTCGGATACTGCTAATCTTTCAATGGCCAATCTGCAATCGTCAAATAACAAAGGCACTTCACCCGTCCGGGGCGAAGTGCCTTAGCGTAGTCGAGGATAGTTAGCGCTGCTTAGCTGGCCATCTTGGAGACGCTTGAAATCTCAGCTGGCTTGGAAACTGCGTCCGCCGCTATTGGTTTCATACTGCTGGCGTCCAGTGGTGGCTGGTCTTCCTTCTTCTCTTTCTTTGCCTTGTCGTGCGCAGCAGACATCTGCATCATCTTGCAGGTGCCTTCAAAAACCGCGCCCTGCTCGATTACCAGAGACGGGGTCTGCACGTTACCGGTCACCTTGGCGGCCCGACCGAACTCAAGACGCTGAGTGGCGATGATATCGCCATTGACGGTGCCGTGGATCATTGCGACTGCTACCTCAATGTTCGCATCAACTTTACCGTTTGCGCCGACGATCAACGTGCCACTGCTGGATGTGATCCGTCCCGACAGGTGCCCATCCACACGCATCATTGCTTTGAATGTGGCTTCGCCGGTCACCACAGTACCGCCGCCAACAAATCCGCTGAGGTTACCTTCTTTAATATCGCGAGCAAGCGACTCACTCTCGGTAATTGCGCGGGCACTGGAAGCGACTGTTTCATTCACCGCGGGTTTTTCCGGATTTGTAGGCTGGTACGATGAATAAGTATTGGGAGTGGAGTACGCTGGCGTCTCATGTCTTGTGGTCTCGTGTTCGTCCTGTTCCTTGGGGTTCTTTCCTATCCTCAGCATTGTTACCTCCGTTAGTTTGGGGGGCGCGTTTCCGATTAGTCACATAGCCGGTAATAGTAACAAAACGACGCGCTTACCTGTTGTCGATGGATTGTTGACTAGCTTTTTGATACTAGCTCTGTCGAATGGCCGCCGCCGGATGCGGGGAACCCATAATAGTCACACAGCGCCGCTGGTGTCTACCCCTGTAATTAAAATGTAACGCCTTGCTGTTTTTTAATCTGTGCGGACGCCAACTTGATGCGCTGCGACTACGGCAGGGAGTGACCGCCCCTTCTTGCCGGCTATCGGACGTTCTGGATACTGGTGGCGAGCACGTCATTTAAGGCAGCCAATGCCGCGCGTTTTAAACCCGGCGGCAGCTTTACTGGAGGCAATTCCAGGGTTGAGTTACCAGCCATCGTAAACGGCAATTATATACTTGACTCACCAGCCCGTTTCCTGTATTGTTCTTCCACCATGAAGAACGAATTTCCCAAAACCCTCCAACAGGCAATCATTTACTTTTCGGACGCTGAGAACTGCACGAACTTTCTGAGCCAGTTGCGTTGGCCGGAAGGCGTTGAGTGCCCGAACTGCGATGGCCGCGAAGTTTCTTACCTTTCCACCCGTTGCCTCTGGAAATGCAAAGCCTGTAAGAAACAGTTCAGCGTCAAGGTTGGCTCCATCATGGAAGACAGTCCTATCGGCCTCGACAAGTGGCTGGCTGCGATCTGGCTGATCGCCAACGCCAAAAACGGCATTAGTTCCATGGAGATTCACCGCTCGCTTGGCGTCACTCAAAAGAGCGCGTGGTTCCTGCTTCACAGAATCCGCAAGGCAATGCAAAACGGATCGTTCGTCAAGCTTTCCGGTCATGTGGAAGTTGACGAAACCTACATTGGTGGCAAGGCTCGGAACATGCATATTAGTAAGCGCAAACATCTCGGATCGCGGGACACTGGAAAGATTGCTGTTATGGGATTGCTGGAACGTCACGGCAAAGTTCGCACTATGGTTATCGAAGGAACCAAGCGCGGACATCTTCACAGCCAAGTTGCTAAGCATGTCGAATCTGGATCGAACGTCTATACCGATGCGCTTCGCTCTTACAACGAACTTGGGCAAGAGTTCATTCACGGCGTTATCAATCACGCGGAGCGTTACGTTGACGGATTGATTCACACTAACGGAATCGAAAACTTTTGGTCGTTGCTCAAGCGGTCTATTAAAGGCACTTACGTTTCGGTAGAGCCATTTCACTTGTTCCGTTACCTCGACGAACAGGCTTTTAGATTCAACACTCGCAAAGGAACTGATGCTGATCGGTTTGTGAAAGCGGTGGCTGTGCTCACTGGCAAACGCCTTACCTATGAAGAACTGATCGGCAAGAAAACGGAAACGGCTCATTAAAGATCGGCGCGGGCGAATAGTGCCGCGCCAGAAGCGCGGGAAGCGAAAGAAGGTGTAAGTGAAGAAAACCAAAATCAAACCGCCTCCGAACTGGGAGGACACGCCGCAGTCTTTCGAGCGATTCGAGAGATTGGCAAAAGGGTTAATGGCCGTACCTAAGAAAGAACTAGACAAAGAACTAGAAAAGCATGAGCGTAAAAAACAGCGGCAACCCAACCGGAAAGGGGTAAAACGATGAGCGTGCGAGACGAGGGCAGTTTTGAATTCTGGCTGAATGACGAACACAAGGATTGGGCAACGAACTCGGACACTTATATATTTGACCCGGTTACTCTAGAAGGTGTTACCGTTAAGTGTATCAAACGACCCAATAGAACAATTGACGTAACCATAGATGGCCCATTTGGGAAACAGTATACTTTTAATGAACTGATTCCTCAGATTGAGACCGCTAAAGGCTATACGTCGTCATCGTGTGGAAGCGGCCCAACGTCATCCTGTATCTGAACGGTAGGCCCGTCCGAACCGTTGAGGCATAGCTGATATTGCGCCCACACTTGTTCAGCACTTAATGCCCGTGCTTGTAAGGCCACGCCATTAATGTCGCCGCTAGTATTTTCACACATAGCGGCATGTTAGCCCGCCATGCGGTTTTATTCTTTCGGCTCCGCTTTTGGCCGTTTTATTAAGCGGTACAGAATCCCGTCGTGGAAGAGTCGCTTGGGGTCAGGTTGACCGCTACCGCCTAAATTCCCATCTGGCTTAAGATATTGGTGGATACGTGCAATCTCGTTGCCATCGGGATCTCGGTATGAAATACTCTGGCTGAGCGTACCTGGGGGTTGCTGAGCAACCTCAGGGGCGTTTCGGCTTTCCAAGATTACGGAGGTTAGTTCGCCAGACTTAGCTTTATCCCACAGCTTGTCGTCATTGAAGAATTGGCGCATTTGCCATTCATCAATACGTTGGAACTTGGGAGGTTGAGCCATGATTAAAGAGAATGAAATTCGCGCCGAACTCGTAAAATATCTAGCGGGTGAACAGTCCCTAGATCAGTTTGAGGACTGGTTCGTTCAGCACTCTTGGAATATGCACAAGGACAGTAGTTTGAGCGCCCAGCGATTATCATCCGCTATAGAACTTCGCTTGGCCGAACACAGCAGTGGTCACCTGTCTGAAGAGGAGTTACGTGACCAGCTAAGACCTTATGTCGTTCGATATGTGGTTACCGTGTCCTTTTCATCGGAGGCTGAGACTGTCGAAGTTGAGTCAAGCGGAGCTGCGCAATCTACCCCGTCACAACTCGCTGGTAGATTGTCCGTAGCGGAATTCGCGTAACTATTTGATCCTGCAAGTAGACATCAGCCCAATACAGACCCTCTTCTTGTAAAATCGCGTTGAGATTCGTAACTATTGCCACTCCGCGATCATCACCTTCAAACAAAACAGGAAAAACCGACTGTCCGGCTATTTGCTCGGTCGGGCTTCTAAGGGCCAGCTTGACAGTCGCAGGCCCTCTAAAAAATCCAGACTTGAATATGAGCACGGCCTTTGCGCGGAGCGTAATGGCGGGCATTTGTTCGGGAGATGCTTGATCGCGGGTTGCGATTGTCAGGCGGTCGATCAAATTAATAAAACTGAATCTTCCGCGCTTATCCTCTATAACCTGCTCGCACAAACATGCAACGGCAACGTATGGGCCTCCGATGGATTCGTCGGGCATTAGCTTCCCTCCAAATAAAGTAGCCGCTACGGTACTCCCGAGCGGCTAAAGAGGTCAAAATTATGATCCAACTATCTAGTGAGTCAACGATATAGCTACCATCGTAACGGTTCCGAGCCTCGACCAACCTTTTCCAAAATCCAGATAAACCGGCACGACCATGACGAAGTTCTTCGAAACCCCGGATTGTGTGATCTTCCCAGATAGCGCACCATCAGCTGCAATTTGATACTCAAATTTGTATGCAGGAACGCCAGTTCCGTAAACCCATTGGTCGAAAAACCAGTTCACTGTTCCGTTTTTGTCCACATCCATTTCAGGGGTCATGTGTTTCTCAACGGTTCGCTTTAGGTCCTCGGTTGAAATGCCCTGGTTGAAATGAGTCCGAATAAAGTCCTTCATCATTGCCTGGAAACGGGCGTCCCCAGTCTTTCGATCGAACATCATCATCCGCAACATGTGAAGAATATAGGCGCCCTTTGGGTAGGCCAGATTCTGAAAGACGGCCCCTGTCTTGGCGTTGTTCAGTCGAAAACCCTGGGTCACTGGTCCTACGGTGTAGGGCTTTCGGCCCCTGGTGGCGGGAGTGCCTTCTAGTTGACATGTCCGCTGTCAAACGTATTCTTGACCATAGAAACGTGATGCCAGAGACGAAACTCAAGCCGAAGTTATTGCGCCGTCTGGGCGAGGCAATCAAAGACTTCAATATGATCGAGAGTGGCGATCGCGTAATGGTCTGTCTCTCCGGCGGCAAGGATAGTTACACGCTGCTGGACCTGCTGTTAGATATCCGCAAGCGGGCCCCAGTGGACTTCGATCTACTTGCAGTTAACCTCGATCAAAAACAACCCGGATTTCCGGCGGAGGTGTTACCCGACTATCTGTCTTCGCTCGGCATTCCCTTTCGCATAGTTGAGCGCGATACCTATTCGATCGTGAAGCGACTTGTTCCCGAAGGTAAGACCTACTGCGCGGTGTGTTCGCGACTTCGCCGCGGAATTCTTTACAACATTGCCGCTGAGGAGAACTGTACGAAGATCGCGTTGGGTCATCACGCTGACGATATCATCACCACTTTCCTATTGAACCTGTTCTACGTGGGAACTCTCAAAGCGATGCCCCCAATTCTCCGGTCAAACGATGGCCGCAATACCGTGATTCGCCCCCTGGCCTACTGTCGCGAGAAGGACATTGCTGAGTACTCGCGGTTTCGGGAGTTCCCGATCATCCCGTGCGATCTTTGTGGTTCCCAATCCAATCTAAAACGGGCCCGAATCGGACGTCTGATTAAGGATCTTGAGAAAGAGATCCCCGATCTGCGGTCGTCGATGCTAAGAGCCGTTGGCAACGCTGTACCTTCGCATTTACTAGATCATCACCTGTTCGACTTTTCTCGCCTGGCTGGGACCACTGGTGATGTGAAGAGTGAGTTGGATCTTGCATTGGGCCACACCGACGAGGAACTCGAACCAGCATTGGTCTCAATCGGCTTATCCTGAAATGGCCAGCACGAAGCAACGAAGCGCGCTTGACTTCAGCGAGTTTCCGCCTGGGACTGTTAGTGAATACAGCACGATCGTCTGCCTCGCCTGTATCTTCGACATCTTCACTACGCAACTGCGGATGGCGCCGCGGACCGCCTATGTGGAAATCAAAAAGTACAACCCCACGATCGAAGAGCTAACCTCACCCAAGGCTGTTCGCCCATTCTTTGACAGTGACGAGAAGAATCCGCACTGCCCGTACTGTAACGCGGCAAAACGTTGGCACGCCCATTTGGACACGTTTTGCATAGAGGGAAGTAGGCCCGCTGATAGTGCGAGGCGGGCGATGATCAAATCCCTGCCCACGAAAGATGAAGTGTTTCGCGTGCTCGAGGCAAGGACAACCCGGCGCAAAGTCTTTTTTGAATGGCTGGATACCCTTGGACGGAAATTAGATCTCGATTCTGCCAATTGGCGATTAGATTCGGCCCAAGCTTACCTTGAGAGAAAAGCACCAAAGACCGATTGGGCGGAGGTTCTTCGCGACGTGCGAGTAGTTCGCCGCTCGACGCGGTTGGAGTCAGGATGGGAGCTCGATGGTAAACGACTGTTTCTCGAGCCCAGGCTCTATAGTGAGTTGAGAAGGTGATCGAAACGGTTGCGGGTGGGGATGACCGCATCAAGGTCTACTACCTCCTCGATCGCCGAGAGTTTCTGGAGAAAGTGAAGTCCGTGTACGCTCGCTATGCGGTTTGAACTATTGTTTTGGTGGTTGCCGGCGATACCGATGAGTCACCGGACGCCTTCGTCCTACTCCGATCGCGTTTCGGGAAATGATCAGCGTGGGTGGCAACTGGCGTCGCTTAAATTCATTCGCGGGCGATTCGACCCGATTCAGAACCTCGTAAACAAGCCTTGCTTCATTGCCTGAGGAGATAATTTCTTCCGGGGTAGCTTTCTTATCAAAATACAGCCGGAGAATTGGATCGAGTTTATCGTAGGGTGGCAGGCTTTGATCGTCGTACTGGTCAGGAGCCAACTCGGCCGAAGGTCGTTTGTTTATGATGGACCAGGGAATCACCTCTTCATTGCGGTTGAATTCGCGAGCTAATTCGTAAACCTCTGTCTTCAAGACGTCGCCAATTACCGCCAGGCCTCCATTGGTATCCCCGTACAACGTGCAGTAGCCGAGTGCGAGTTCAGACTTGTTGCCGGTCGAAAGTAGCAACCTCCCCTCAGCGTTCGAAATTGTCATCAGGATGTTACCGCGCAACCTCGACTGCAGATTTTCGGCTGCCACTGATGGTCGTGATGCAGTCGGCTCAGATAGGCCAAGTTCTTTACGCAGTACATGATAAGCCTCTGTAATGGGACGTTCCACGGTTTTCATCCCGAGCGCGCGGGCCAGTTTCAAAGAATCAGTAATGCTCTCAGGCGAGGAATAGGGCGAGGGCATCATTACTCCCAGAACGTTCTCGCCGCCCAGGGCCTCGGAAGCCAACGCGGCAGCTACTGCCGAGTCGATACCGCCTGATAGACCAAGCAAAACCTGCTTGAAACCATTCTTGTTTGCATAGTCGTGAATTCCCAGTACCAACGCGCGCCGGACTGTGTCTGCGTCGTCTCCGGGTAAACAGCGCTCATCTCGCACACCGCAGTCGAGATCTACCGTGCCAAAATACTCTTCAAACGGCGGCGCCTGCAGAATTATCGTACCGTTGCAGTCCGCCACGATGCTGGCGCCATCGAAAATAATCCCATCATTCGCTCCAACCAGATTTACAAAGACTATGGGAATGCCGGCAGCCTTGGCGCGGTGCGATACCATTTCGCAGCGTTGCCCCATCTTGCCCTTATTGAACGGCGAGGCGTTGATTGAAACCAGTAGTTCGGCGCCCATCTCAATCACTTCATCTGCGGGGTCGTGCTTATAAAGGCGCTCTTTCCAGAACGTCTTATCATTCCAGAAGTCTTCGCACACGCTAACACCCAGGGGCGTGTTGTCGATGTGAAAGAGGCGTCGTTCGCTGGCGGGCTCGAAATATCGAGGGTCGTCAAAGACGTCGTACTCCGGGAGTAGTGTTTTGTCTGCGAAGCCCAAAAGTTTTCGATTACGAATAACAGCCGCTGAGTTATAGAGTTTGCGACCCGTTGGTAATTCGGTAGGGCGCACGGTTCCCACGATGGCAGTAATTCCTTCTGTGGCCGCTATGATTGGTGCGAGTGGTTCCAGAACGCAGCAGGTGATATCACGGTCCAGGAACCAGTCGAGTGAGGTGTATCCCTGAATGCTGACTTCCGGGAGCACTACCAGATGCGAATGATCTCTTTTGCCGCGCTCGATCGCCTCAATGATGCGCGCCGTGTTGCCCTGGTAGTCGCCGTTGGTGGTGTTGATTTGTCCGATGGTGACGCGCACGAATTTGGTCTTGGATTCAGGTCCCGGGTCTTGGAACGTTGGACGTTCTCTCTGCCTTTGTTGGGATCGTGCACGTTTGCCAGCCTTAGTGCAACTTAAAGTGGGCTACTGCAAGTGTTTGTTGCTGGTCGCTTCCAATCTGAGAAATGGTGCCTCTGAGTTACGGCCACACGAGACCATACCCTTCAGAGATTATGTGACAGCGGATCGAGCCACTTGTTGAATGTGGTCCAACGGACAGTGGACCTAGTGAGAGTGGTCCAAGTGAAGAAAAAGGATCCTACACACTGCCGAGACTGTGTCAAAAACCTGTTACATGGACCAACAACAAAATCCTACACACGGCAGTGTGTAGTGCTTTTCAGATCCTACCTACTAGACGGACGCCACCCCT